>OLWB01002205.1_pt1 | contig 16219 bp, 15 predicted proteins | sample 1673331 | NCBI WGS metagenome assembly OLWB01 (sample SAMEA3178943, study PRJEB25190) | human gut metagenome | biome: human gut; feature: human-associated habitat; material: faeces | place: Austria | collected 2013
CATTGCTACCGGCAAAAGCATAGCCTTTTTTCATATTTCCTTTGGCTGCATTATACAGCGCCTTAATAATGCAATAAGGACTTTTCGTATAGTCACATGTCTTAATGCAATGGAATGAACACTTCCTTGGCTTTTCCAGACCATCATTCACGCTATGAATGAATTCTCCGTCAATAGCCCGTCCCGGCATTCCAACGGGACTTTCAATAATAAGTACATCTTCGGATTTGGAGTGAATATACACTTCTTTAAAAGTTTCCGAAGCATCACATTCGAGAGTTGTCACGAAAATACTTCCCATCTGTACTCCCGAAGCTCCCAGTTCCATAAAATGAGCAATATCTTCACCCGTCGAAATCCCACCGGCGGCAATCACCGGAATATGTTTCTGTTCTTTATAGTTGGCCGCAATCGCCACTACTTCAGGGATCAATACATCCAAGGCAAAATTCTGATCTTGCAACTGTTCCTTTTTAAATCCCAAATGCCCGCCAGCTTTGGGGCCTTCAACTACTATCGCATCCGGCAGATAGTTATAATTCTTTTGCCATTTATCACAGATTATTCTGGCAGCTCTCGAAGAAGATACGATAGGTACCAGTTTCGTTACGCTCTCCGGAATCAGATATGAAGGCAGATCAAGCGGAAGTCCGGCACCGGAAAATATCACATCAATCTTTTCATTAATCGCAGTACGCACCATATCAGCATAATTCGACAAGGCAACCATGACATTCACACCAATAATGCCTTTTGTTTTCATGCGTGATTTACGAATCTCTTCCTTCAGGCCACCAATACATTTCTCGGTATAAGTACCTTTTTCTCTAGGATAAAGCAGTCCCAGACCAGCACATGATATAACTCCTACTCCTCCTTCGTTTGCTACTGCCGACGCCAGACCGGACAATGATATCCCAACTCCCATTCCACCTTGTATAACAGGTACCTTTATTTCAATATTTCCTATAAAAAATGATTTCATATATTTCATTCTGTGTTTGGCCATTTCAAAGTCGTCACAACCTGAATATAATTTATTCAAGTATTCAAAGTCGCCTTCATCATTGACTATTTGCCTGATTGGATATTAGTTATTAAACTCTCACTCTTGGTTCTTTCAAGAGTATTGTATTACAAAAAAGTCTAATAAATCTATTGTCAGAATGGGAAGTGCAGGATTATATATTCCTGATATTGCACATAAAAGAGGCAGAATTAGCAGAACTTAAATGTAAAATAATTTTTCGTTTTCTCTGTATAACAGAAACACCTCCGTTAAATCATGAAACGGAACAATTTATATAAAAGCAGAAGACATCATCTTCTGCTTTTATGCTGATATTAATATCTTCTTGAATTGTTATAACCACCTCCGCGATTACCACCATATGACGGTTTTTCTGCGCGAGGACGTGCAACGCTCACTGAAATAACCTTCTGGTCATATTCAACGCCGTTCAATTCGTCAATAGCTTTTTGTCCTTCTGCATCATTCGTCATTTCTACGAAAGCGAATCCTCTGGATCTACCTGTTTCTCTATCAAAAATAACTTTGGCAGAAGAAACTTCTCCAAACTCTGCAAATAAATTTGTTAAGTCAGCATCATTTGTGCCATAACTTAAACCTGAAATGTAAATGTTCATCTAAAAATTTTATTAAAATAAATACTATTTTGGAGTGAGGAGGATAATTACAGAAGAGGACTACTTGCTAATAATATATTAAAAAGAAGAACTACACAATAATAATTCGTAACTCAAACTCTGGGAACAAAGATAATGTAATAAATCAGAAAAATACGTTTATATTCATTCTTTTTCGGAAGAAAGACGATAATTATCATTTATTAGCACACCATTCACCCTAAATCGGTGAAATACACAATTTCGTCTCTCATTCTTGATATTCTCTCGCAATATATCTACTTTTGTCTTTGTATAACTTATTAAGGGGCACCTCATGAATGTCAGAATAGAACAAAGTTGGAAACAGCAATTACAAGAAGAATTTGATAAACCATACTTCGAAAAGTTGGTTACATTCGTCAAAGATGAATATAAACGGGCACACGTCCTCCCTCTCGGACATCAGATTTTTCATATATTCAATTCCTGTCCCTTCGAAAAAGTAAAAGTAGTTATCCTTGGACAAGACCCTTATCCCAATCCCGGACAATATTACGGAGTCTGTTTTTCTGTACCTGAGGGAGTAGCTATCCCCGGTTCACTAAACAACATATTCAAAGAGATACATCAAGACCTGGGAAAACCAATTCCTGCTTCCGGTAACCTGGATCGCTGGGTTGCCCAAGGCGTATTCCCGCTAAACTCTGTTCTTACCGTACGAGCGCACGAAACCGGTTCTCATCGAAATATGGGCTGGGAAATCTTCACAGACGCAGTTATCAGGAAACTTAGTGAAAAGCGAGAAAATTTGATATTTATGCTTTGGGGAAATTATGCGAAAGAGAAACTATCTTTGATAGATACTAGCAAACATCTGGTACTGACCAGCGTTCATCCTTCTCCCCGTTCTGCCGAATATGGTTTCTTCGGTTGCAAACACTTCAGCAAAGCCAATGCTTTTTTGCGTAGTAAGGGAATAGAAGAAATTGATTGGTAAATAAATATCTTCTCAAAATATACTATCAACGTTCAAAACATTCACCATGAATAAATCAAACGATATTACCCGGGAAGAATGTGGGCCAAGCAATGCCTTTTTGCTACTGACATTGATTACACCATGTTGAAACGGGCTCAATCTGCCCTCAAACAGCGAAACGACTATTCCAACATTTACAGTTTCCGTATACTCAATGCCAGGCAACAATATATACGTGTCACCAGCCGACATCAAGTTTTGAAGCAAGACCGTAACGGCAAAGCATGGCTCGTAATAGGCAATATGGATATTTCACCCGACCAAAAACATTCCGAAACAGTAGACTGCACTGTCCTAAATCTGAAGAACGGGGAATTCTTCTCTCCTTCCTCTTTGCTAATGCCTTCTTCGCTCAACCTCACTAATCGGGAAATAGAGATATTACGGCTTATTCAAAAAGGGTTGTTAAGTAAAGAGATTGCAGACAAGCTATGTATCAGTATTCACACTGTCAATATTCACCGGCAGAACCTGTTACGCAAATTAGGTGTGCAAAATTCTATCGAAGCCATTCGTTTGGGACAGGAAACCGGACTACTAAGTTAATTAACCCATACGCCTTTTCCTGAAGCTACCAGTCTGTCTAAGGCATCCATTCTACCACACCCACCGCCGGATGCAATCTTCTCCATTCCTCAAATTCCGGATAACTACGTACACCATCCTGAATCACAGCTTGATAATACTCCACTCCCATAATCTTTTCCGTATCAGGCGTTTCGTATTTTAATTTCAGGATAGCCAGTCTCATTTCATCTGTCAATACCGCAGAAATCCGTTCGGCCACCCTTTCAAAGTAGCCATCATAACGAGAGCCTTCTTGGATATGAATCATATCCATTTGCCAGAGTTCTCCTTCCATATCCTGATACCATGCATGCCACTCTATACACGCTTCTGCTGTATGTAATAAATTCGTATATTCAATCTTCTTTATGGACGTATTTTCCGCCAATTCAGCCATCGCCCGAAAGCTGGCAGACAAATCCAAAGGAGAAGTATAAATATGAAAATCAATATCCCGATGTTTCATCAATAATCCTGTACGCAACGAACCTACCAGATTCACTTTGGCACCAATCCCCTCCCATATCCGAACAATACGGGTATCCTCTATAATCTCCCAAGCTTTCTGCTGGTTACGTTTTGCCAATTCAAGAATATTCATCTTTTTCCTTATTAAGTAAGTATGCAAAAATAGGAAAAAGGATACATATATAGCTATAAATAACTATTTAATCCCTTAATGGGTTGAGCTAACTTTGTCCGCAAATTCAATTCTTCACCATACAACTAAAAAGAGATTATGATATTCAATCAAACAGAGAAACAGGAAAAAGAGTATTTACAGCAAGTCATAACCACTATCCACGATACGATTAACACTACCAGTACTTCCGTCAAAGAGCATATAGACACCCTGCAGGAGTACAAGGATTATCTATGGTCGAACAAAGATATTGATCCCCACGAAATCCGTTCCATGCGCGAAAGCATATTAAATCATTTTGCATTAGGCGAAAACGTAATTGACAAACGCAGGCGACTAAGCAAAATACTGGATACCCCCTATTTCGGACGAATCGACTTTCAGGAAAAGAAAGACAAAAGCCAAGTTAGTCCGATCTATATAGGAATACATACTTTCTATGACCTCAATCAAAAAAAGAATCTGATTTACGATTGGCGAGCTCCTATTTCAAGCATGTTCTACGATCATGAATTAGGCGAGGCGTTCTACTCTTCCCCGGCAGGCAAAATTAACGGAGCGATCTCACTCAAACGCCAATATCGTATTCGCAAAGGAAAAATGGAGTACATGATTGAAAGTTCCGTAACTGTTCATGACGATATTCTGCAAAAAGAACTATGTTCCAATGCCGACAACAAAATGAAAAATATCGTCACGACAATTCAGAGGGAACAGAATCAGATCATCCGTAATGAAAACGCTTCTGTACTTATTATACAAGGTGTTGCCGGTTCAGGAAAAACCTCTATCGCCCTCCATCGTATTGCCTACCTGCTTTATGCACAGAAAGGACAGATTTCTTCCAAAGACATATTAATCATCTCCCCCAATAAAGTATTTGCCGATTACATTTCTAATGTACTTCCTGAACTTGGCGAAGAGACCGTTCCCGAAACCAGCATGGAGCAAATTCTGTCGGACGTAATTGACAACAAATATAAACACCAGAATTTCTTCAACCAAGTGACGGAACTATTAGAAAACCCGACACCCGACTTTATCGAACGAATACAATACAAAGCCTCCTTCGAGTTTATATCACTACTTGACAAATTCATCCTTTACATGGAAAACAACTATTTCAAAGCAGCAGACGTAAAACTCACCAAATACATCACTATTCCTGCCGAATTTATTAACGAACAGTTCAAACGATTCCACCGCTATCCCATACGTCAACGATTTGAGACTATGACAGATTACATTCTGGAAATGATGCAACTACAATATAATCTCACAGTTAGCACTCCGGAGAAAAACCAACTAAAGAAAGAGATAAAAAAGATGTTCGCGGGAAATAACGATCTCCAAATCTATAAAGACTTTTTTGAGTGGATCGGAAAACCGGAGATGTTCAAGACACGCAAAAACCGCATACTAGAGTATGCGGACTTAGCCCCTTTGGCTTATCTGCATATCGCATTAAATGGGAACAACGCCCAATCTTATGTCAAACATCTTCTGATAGACGAAATGCAAGACTATTCTCCCATACAATACAAAGTGATTCAAAAACTTTATCCGTGTCGAAAAACAATTCTTGGAGACGCTTCACAATCCGTCAATCCTTATGGATCTTCCACTGCCGATATGATTCAGAAAGCATTTGCAACAGGAGAAATAATGAAACTTTGCAAAAGCTATCGTTCTACTTTTGAGGTTACCAGTTTTGCACAAAAAATTCAACCAAACAATGAATTAGAACCGATTATGAGACATGGGGAACACCCCAAGATTCTTCCATTCAAAAATACAGAAGAAGAGATCCAAGGTATTGCGGATTTAGTAAACTCCTTCAGGAACTCCCATTATACCTCATTAGGGATTATCTGCAAAACAGAATCCCAAGCAAAAGAACTTGTTCAAAAGCTCCAGATATATGCAAACGACATCTCACTTTTGTCCAATCAAAGTTCTGCTTATGTGAAAGGGATTATCATCACTTCCGCCCATATGGCGAAAGGACTGGAATTTGACGAAGTAATCATTCCGCAAACAGATGATAAGAACTATCATTCCAATATTGATAAAAGTATGCTTTATGTGGCAGCGACAAGGGCTATGCACAAGCTAACTTTGACTTATTCTGTTTCTTCACCCAGTTGTCGATTCCTGTAATAGAATATAACATCGAAAATTAGAAGAACTACCCGCAAAACAAGAGCCGCTTGAACAATCTCAAACGGCTCCGTAACTCCTTTAACAACATGGTTATCGAGCTAATACAACCACCGGTCTATATTCCTTTTTTCTGCACTGAACTCCACTCCAACTTTAACCAACTCACGCCCGTCTACCTGATAAGGTATCAGATAGCCTTTTTCATCAATCTGCTGCAAAGCCTGTTCGGCAGTACCATTCAGTTTAAATTCAAATACATAAATATACTTCGGAGTTTTCACCACTGCATCTGCCCGCCCGCGGGCACTAAGAACCTCTGCTCCGGTAAATTGTCCCATCAATTTGAATACTAAGTAAAATACAACTTGATAATGTCGTTCGGTCTTTTCATTCAGTTCATAAGGGAAATCTGCGAAGAAAGCTTGTAAGCGGGTAAGAAAAGCGTCAACATCACCACTCTCCAATTCACGTACAAATTTACCTAGATAAAAGCCCCGTTCATCATCTACCACTGATGTGTAATAAGGAACCAAAAAATCCATAAATCCATATCGTACTTCATCATTGGGAAATTTCAGCAGGTAGTTTCCAAAACGCTTGTCATACCCCTTTATAGTCAAATAGCCACTCTGATAAATCAACGGAATCGGATTATTAGCATCTACCCTATATTCCATAAACGAAGAAGCATTGGCTTCTACCCCATCAATCAACGTACGCAAATCATACTCACTCTTTTTAAGCAGTTCGACTAAAAAAGTAGGAGTACCGGTTTGGAACCAATAGTTACTAAACTTATACCCGTCAAAAACGTTAAGCACACTGAATGGATTGAATACTCCTTCCGCAAACTCGCAAAAATGATAACCGTCATATAAAGCCGTCATCTTGTTCAATGTTTCTTCATAAGTCAGTTCATTTGTTTCTGCCAATCGATTCAGTTCAGGAATAAAAGTATCCTCCAATTCTTGTCGTGTAATACCACAAATCGTGGCATACTGCGGCTTCATACTGATATCATTCAGTTGATTCAAATCACTGAACACACTGACTTGTGCAAATTTGGTCACACCGGTAAGGAAAACAAAACGAAGATAACGGTCAGAACTTTTCAGTACACCATAGAAGGCCTTCAATGTCTTACGATAGTCATCAAGCAAAGCGTCATCACCCAATGCCTGCAACAAAGGTTTATCATATTCATCCACCAAGACTACGACTCCACGACCAGACTGTTCACAGGCTCGGCGAATTACACCCGCAAAACGTCCGGAGAGAGTTTCCTCATCCTCCCCTTTACCATATTTCAGTTCCCATTGCGTCAACTGCCTGCTAAGAATTTCGACTAAAGCCTGGGGAGAATCATATTTTTCCGCGTTTAAATCCAAATGAAATACCGGATATGTCTTCCATTCCTTTTCCATATCAGCTATGGCCAACCCTTCAAATAATTCTTTCTTACCTTCGAAATAAGCTTCAAAAGTAGAAAGAAGAAGACTCTTGCCAAAACGACGAGGACGACTTAAAAAATAAGGAGTCTCCGTTGAAGCAATTCTCCATACAAGAGCAGTCTTATCCACATAAAGATAATCTCCTTCACGAAGTTTCTCAAAAGTCTGTATTCCAATAGGAAGTTTACGTAATATCCCGTCCATGATTTTTCCTCTATTTTGATTATTCAAAGATACGCATTTCCATGGGAATACACATACAAACTCCACAAAAAAGTACACAGTTTCACAGACAGCACTACCATGACTCCATTTTTCATCAAAACTAACTTTGTACCAGACAAACAACATCTCACTTCCTCTTCACTTTGCAAATCCAACACACAATAACCAGAACCAGCAAAATAATTCCGTACCAATACCCACTTCCGGTTGTCCTATTAGTAGTTTTCTCAACTCCCGTTTTATGAATCTCTGTCTTAGCGCTCATATCCGATAAGCTCACAGACTGTGAATTCACTTCTTGAAGAAGTTGTTTCTCATTAACGTTTTTCCTATCCACCACAGTCTTCACCACCATCCCAGCCTTCAATCTAAGCGTATCCACAGGAAATACAAACAACACCTGCTCGATATGCTCCTCCACCACCTCCAAATCCTTTTCTGAAGCAACCTTATTTTTAACAAGACTTTTCCCGGAGCTACTATTTAAACTTGAATCAACCCTAACTTCACTCTCCCTGTTTATCACCTCTTTCTTACTCCTACATCCCGACAGCAATACAGGCACAACCAAAGCCACCACCAATACAAACAGTAACTCCCTCCCACTCCTCAAAAACTCCTTCATATCAAAACAGGGACAAGCCTTCACATATTCATAAGGTTCAATCACTCCGTCACCATTCAAATCCGGTGAAGTATCCCGATGTCCCAACACTTGGAGAATATTATATTCCCGCTGCAAATCCATAATAATCTGATAAAGCACCCGTTTTTGAGCATTCGTCCGGGTATCTGCCGGACGCCCGTTCTCATCCAATCCGCCGATATAACATATCCCGACACTTCGCTCATTCCAACCCTTACAATGAGCACCGGCCAAAGCGACATCCCGCCCCTTTTCCAATTTCCCATCCAAACGGATCACATAGTGATACCCGATACCGTTGAACCCACGTTCCCGGTGCCAACGGTCAATATCTGTGGCAGTAAAATCCTGCCCGGCTTTCGTAGCCGAACAATGTACTATGATAGAATCTATATTTCTCATGATAATTCATTATTAGTTCAAACGCACCAGTTAATAATCCGAAGGTGGCATACGCTTCACACACCCTCTAATCTCACACTTCTTCACTTCCGACTCCTTCTGTATCAACTCCACTTCATGACATTTATGTATCCAGTCAATCTTCTCTTCCTGCTCCTTGCGAAGTTCAATATAAAGCCCGTCTATCTTCTCGTCACGTTGAGTCAGCCGTTCTTCCAACCAGTCCACCTTTTTACGGCGATTTTCTTCTTCCATACTGTTCACGGATGCTTCCTCTTTTCGTGCATCCGTCTTGCGGCAAGTGATATACCTCACTAACCATTTCACAGCTTCCAAACCACCCATAGCGGTAATAAAAGCAAGGATTGTAGTTATTTGCATATTTATATTTTTACGTAGTTATAAAGAAAGAATGAGGCCGAAGCCCCATTCCATACAAACCAGACAGTTCTCAACGGCTCATGAATCAAGCAGCTGGGTCTGGTGCTTCACCATTACCACCCGAACCACCATCCGGATCCGGAGTTTCACCCCCATCATCCGAACCGTCACCAACACTACCCGAATCATTAATATGATCCAAATCCTTGAACTTCAATCCATCCGAACGGGTAGTCGTCCCGGTAAACAGACGAATATCCGAGTTGGCACGAAAACAGATACGAAGCCCTGAAATATTAGCGATCGTAAAATCTTCCGCCTTCTCCGTCCCTTTGCTTTGGGCAGAAAGGTAAAAATATCCCAGACCGGCGATATTTACCGAACGGCCACCCAGCAATGTCTTTCTCAATAACGTACGGAAATCCTTCAATACACTAATCGTTTCACCCTCGCTGACACCGGAAGCAGACGCAATCTCCTTTGCAAACTCATCCAACGTTGCACTCGTATCATACTGATAAGAAATCACCGGATACACTTTCTTTCCTGCTTCTTTATTTGTAGGGTCACACAGGCGAGACACCCTTCTAAATCTAATAGCCATACTACTTTCTTTTTTTAATAAATACTGTTTTAATTATCACTTCGCTAACGTTAACGATGCAAAGATGCAGCATCTTCCACGGAGATGAAACGACACCTAATAGCCTCATCAGAAAAGTACTAAAAAGCATTTCAGACATACGCAACCGACATAAAGGAACTAAATAAACGACAAAAAGCAAGGAAAAAGCGACAAAACCGATAGCCTGGGGAGAATAATAAACAAACAAATATATTCAAACTAATAAATACCATACTAAAAAGCATGGAAAGTTTTAGGCGCTCAAGGCTGTCAATAGCCAGATACCGCATATTGAAAGAGAGCAAACTGCAATTATGCCAGTATATCGAAAGCAATGAAAACCAAGAATTGCCGAGATTGTTGCGAGATGATTCGGGCAAGATTGTCTGATATATGTTAATATTTCATGGCAAATAAGCATTTCCCAGTACAAACGCACTACAATCACAAATAAATGTAGTAGATTTGTCCTAAAATAAAGAGTACAGGCATGAAAAGCAAGAGATATAATAACAGTTTTACCTCCTCTAGTATGGTAAAGGAAGAAGGTCGGACAGCCTATTACAAGCTGCTGGACAGTGTGCGTGACGGAGACGCGGTACGCATCAAACGGGGCGTATATGCCACAGCCGAGCAGTTGGCGGACACGATGATAGATGTGGAAGCCATCGTTCCAGGCGGAGTGCTATGCCTTTTCTCCGCATGGAATGTGCATGGGCTCACCACCTCATTGCCTCAGGCATACCATGTGGCGGTAAAAAGAGGTCGCAAAATCACGCTTCCAACATTTCCCAAGATAGAGCTCCATCATATCACAGACACGATGTTTGACATAGGTGTCGAGGAACTGGTTGTAAGCGGTTACCACATACATATATATAATAAAGAGCGATGCGTGTGCGATGCAGTGAAGTACCGCAACAAGATAGGCATGGATGTTTGTTCCGAAGTGGTGAATAACTACATTTCCCAGCCAGACAGAAATCTATCCCTGCTGATGGATTATGCCGACAAACTAAGAGTAAAACGAATCCTCGAACAGTATATTGCAATAAAACTATGAGTGAAATCAAAAATCCTGGAAAGTCCATCCGGGCAAAGCTGCTCAATGTAGCCAAGCAGAAGGATGTGTTCTACCAGACCATTCTGACCAGATATTTTCAGGAACGCCTATTGTACCGTATCTCACAGACTCATTACCGTGAGAACTTCTACCTGAAAGGTGGAGCACTGATGTATGCATACGAACGCTTTGCTGCACGTCCGACATTGGATATTGATTTTCTTGGCACGCATATCAGCAATGATGGCGAACGCATCGCCGAGGCGTTCCGTGAAATATGCGCTGTAGAGTGTGAGGAAGACGGAGTAAGGTTTGCTGCCGACAAGCTTGCAGCACAGAACATCACCGAGTTCAAAGACTACCACGGTATCCGTCTAAGTATTCCGGCGACAATGGACACCATTGCCCAAGTGATGACAATGGACATTGGTTTTGGAGATGTGGTAACACCACATCCTGTATCATTAGATTACCCATTGTTATTAGAGGAACTGCCAGAAGCAAACATTCTTGCCTATTCCACTGAAACCGTAATTGCGGAGAAGATGCACGCCATCATAGACTTAGCTGACCAAAGCAGCCGGATGAAAGACTATTATGACATCTACCACCTGCTCACATCATTCAAATATGACAATACCATATTACAGGATGCTATCAACCGCACTTTCGAGAATCGTCATACTCTTTATAATGCAGATACGATGTTCTTCAGGAAAGACTTTCCCAACCATCCGCAGATGCAGTTACGATGGTCAACATTTCTAAAAAAGGCAACTATCAAAAATAGCCTTTCATTCTCCGAGGTGGCACATTGGCTGCAAGAGGCTTTAATGCCATATTGGGAAGCATATGGACGTATGTAATACTTCCGACCATTAATACATTATACAAAAAGAGTGCACCTTCTCCCCCACCGGGAAAAAGGTGCACCACACAAACAAAACAAACAATAGAGCGACCTTCACAGGCAGCGTAGAACCCATGATTCCATTTTTCCTATGCTACTATTATAAAAAGAAAAAATGGCAGGGGTACGGATTCTCTTGGGGAAATGAGGCGCTTCACAGCGACATAAAGGATATAGGCCATTAAACTCATTTATTATACTATATGGGGAAAACCTACATCTTTTTCTATTCTCACAAAAACATGAAATGAAACAATTAATTTCCTTTTATTGTTTTCCAGACAGGCACTGCTACCACCGCACCGACAATCGGAGCCACAATAAACAACCAAAGCTGGCTGATAGCCTCCACTCCGGCAAACAATGCCGGACCAATGCTACGGGCAGGATTAACCGATGTCCCCGTAACGGGAATACATACAATATGCACCAGTACCAGAGTCAATCCGATAGCCAGCCCGGCAAAATGAGGACTGCCATTATCGCGGTCGGTAGTGCCCAATACAGTCAGCACGAAGATGAACGTAAACACCGCCTCGGCAACAAATGCAGCCAGCAGATACGGTTCTTCAAAACCGTTGGCTCCCGTACCTTCTATCCCCATTGTGTCGGTAATCAACCACAACAATGCAGAGCCAAGTATTCCGCCCGTCACTTGCGCTACAATATACACACCGGCTTCCATTACCGACAGTCCGCCATTCAGCCAAACGCCGATGGTGATGGCCGGATTGATATGACAGCCCGAAACAGGACCGATTGTGTACGCCATTGCCACCACCGACAAACCGAACGCGAAAGCAATCGTCAACACAGCGGCTACCGATGTCGCGCCGCCATTCAATACAGCAGCGCCGCATCCCATTAAGACAAGCACCATAGTGCCCACCATTTCAGCTATAAATTTCGTTTTCATAATCTACTTTTTCTACTCGTATAAGATATACTATTCTCTCTAATCATCCTCCCATTCCGAAGGCGGCAACGACTTCTTCCCATACCATTTCATCCAGGCACGAGATTTCCGCTTTCTCAAATAAAGCGCATCGCTACAATGCTCCAACGCTTCCCAGTCAAATGAAGAATGGTGTCCGAACCACCTCTCCAGCCAGTAAAGCAGATGATAACTCATGAACGCAAGCAACATCCACCACCACGAAAGCCAGACGGATAGCGCCAATGCTGGCAATAATGCCAAGAAGAAACACTCCGTATACTGTCGCGCATGAATCTGAAGTTCCATCTCCTCCCACCCTTCCAAATATTTGAACCGGGTGAAACAGCATCCGAAAATCATAAAATAATGCCTTTTCTTCCTGTTCAGGAAAGTTTTCGCCAACAGACTATTATATATTATCATATCCTCCTCTTCATTCAAAAAAGCAACATTGCAAAGGACCATCCAACTACCGGCCGACAAGCCCACCTTGTAACGACAAAGCACTTTCAGTCCCGACATAGAAGAAAACGAGACAGTCCCGCAATGTTGCCTGAAATACCTTGAAATGAAATAAAACTATTATTCGACGATTACGACGCGGTTCAATTCAGGTTCACTGAAACGGTTGTTCGTATCGCCCTCCGCTTTCTTCACGAGACGTTCAGGGGAAATTTTATACTTTTCGACTAATAAATTGTACACATATTCCATACGTTGTTCACTCAAACGCTGGTTCAGTTCCTTGCTGCCCGTAGCGCTGTCCGCCGAGCCAATCAACGTGAAAGTCTTGTTCTTATCCGCCTTGATAGCGTTATTCACATAAAACTCAAGATTGGTAAGTTCCTTCTTATCCAGGGTAGCTTTGCCGATATTGAAGAACAGGGCTACCGGCGAAGCAGTCACTTTCGATTCATTCACCACTTCCGGTTTCCGATTTCTGGCAGCTTCCAGTTCGGCGGCAAGGCGCTGTGCTTCGGTGCTCAAATCATGATTTTTGGCACGAAGTGCGTTGATACGTTCATTATAAGATGAATAATCTGCCGGAGCCACTTTCTCGACGCGGTCGAAACGGGTCTTGCCCAACTTCACGCTTAGACCCAGTGTCACCGAACTCATTCCTTCACCTTTGCTGCCGCCTACCGTTCCGTCAAAACACTCTTTCACTAGCATCTGCCGTCCTTCCAAAGTCAGGTCCAGACGCTTGCCCAGGCGGAACGTATTCAAAATACCGATGTTGGCGGCAATTTCATTATCATGCGTGCTGTTTCCCCACGAACGTGCCCAACCGAAACCGACAAACGGAATCACATTCCACACACGTTTCTCATTGAATCCGAGGAAACCGTTCGACCAGTTCCACATAAAGTCCGCATGGAGATTGGATACATTAAACTCTTCCTTGTAATAACCGCGATGCGCCCCTTTGGCATACATTCCGCTTGCGTCCGTCAGCCCCTTGGCTTTCAGACCCGAATATTGCAGACGGACTCCGTAAGAAGGAGTAATCCACTTGCCCAACGACACATCCAGTGCAGGAGCGATACGGTTGCCCACCGATGTCTTGTTATCAAATTCACCTTCATAGATATTGATACCACCGCCTACACCGATATACCAGTTACTCCAGAAACTATTCGTTTCATACGGTCCACGGAGAAAACTTCCGTCCGTGTCACGATTTTCCTTTTGCTGTGCCATGGCACAGACTGATGATAATACCAATGCAACTGTAATAATTTTCTTTTTCATGTTTCAATTTTTATGTTCAACATTTAGTTTAACCTGTTTCTTTACTCTAATTTCATTTTACTTCCGGGACGGAATTTCACCTGTCGTTTGGTCGGAATCAGCATTGATCCGCCTGTGGCAGGATTATGCCCGTTGCGTGCTTTCCGTTCCTGAACGACAAAACTGCCGAAACCGACTAAAGTGACACTCTCTCCTTTATGCATTGTTTCCGCAATGGTTTCCATGATTGCATCTACTGCCTTCGTAGCTTCGTTAAAGCTCAACTGACCTTTAAGGGCTACTTCTTTGATTAGTTCTGATTTGTTCATAGGTTTGTATTTAAAAATGAATTATATATGTTTATTCGTCACGGACACAGCGGACTTGTGCAGCAACAGAGCGATCTAACCAGTAATTATTACCTCCACCGAAACCACAACCAATTTCACCATTATTAGGATTAAATCCAAATGTCATTACTGTATTCATACCCTCCCCATAAAAGTAAGTCATTGTCCCACAAAGATGAGCGAAATAGAAAGTCATATTCTGAAATCCTCTATAATCAGTCCTTCCATAGCGACTCTTAGTACAGATAAAATATACTTTCTGTGTACTATTTTCTCCTCCAAAATAGCAATATGCTCCATACTTAGTAAATGAAGGAGTATAAAAATATGCCTTTCCCATATTTCCATAAAATTCATCACTACTGACATTCAAATCTACAACCTTATCTATTATTGGATCTTTCAAGAATACCCCATATACATCCGGTGAAGGCACTTTGTAACCTGCCGGACATGGGTCATAAAGAGTTTTCATTATTTTTATATTACGCATTCTATACAGCGAATAAGGATTATTTCCCCATAAATATTGATTCCCTATAATGGGATTATCTCTACCTGGTGTATTAATATCAGTATAGTATAACCAATCATAACCACTATAATGGTTATCACTTATTATAAATGATGCAGGATGATTTATTGCATACTCAATAGTTCCTATATTTTCATTCTTTTCTACTTCTGTATGTTTAAATCTACCTCCACGCACATTATATATAAATGGCTCTTCTGTACTTTCAAAGGAATCCGGTATACTAAAAGGATCTTTACGGCCCCATTGGTACCCCAAACCACGAGTAGTCAGTTTATCAGGAGTGCTGGTTGTCGCTCCCAAATCCCTGTCCATAATCTTATAATTTATTCCACTATAAGTTTCTCCGTTGGTTGGTAACCCCAATTCTATAATATCAGGTTTCGCTGTGCACCATATATGCCAACTCCATAATACCTTGGCATCCTCTGCATTCGGGTCAAAATTATCATAAACTGCAATAACTCCGTTTCCTGCGTCATGACTCAAAAACTCAACCCGATTAGTAGTAGTATTAAACGCTACCTGTGAAATAACATTTTCCTTATCCTGCCATATCAATTTTGCAGATTTAGGAGTTATACCTACATTTTTTGAGACTGATATATCCTCACCGTATGTGTTCTTGAAATGAAACATATCTATATCCTCACCTAACTCTTTACTCCCTATACGTCTTACTCTCGTTTCCTCCACTATACCATCCGTCCCGTTTCCTATCACCGTAGCGTCAAACGAATAAGCGCCATAAGTCACCGGAGTGATAAAGCAGTTTGCCGGACCGTCTTCATCCACAGCAATCGCTTCTGTGTGAGATATGATACTGAAAGGAATATACTTCACTATGTTACCTACGGATATTTCCAAAAATCCTTCCTTTAGTGAAGAGTTTTCGGGTACAGTGCAATAAAAGCCGATTGGG
>OLWB01002207.1_pt1 | contig 16213 bp, 19 predicted proteins | sample 1673331 | NCBI WGS metagenome assembly OLWB01 (sample SAMEA3178943, study PRJEB25190) | human gut metagenome | biome: human gut; feature: human-associated habitat; material: faeces | place: Austria | collected 2013
TCGGCGTGTCGTGTTTGTGGTGTGGTATATTGTAGGTATCAACAAAAAACAGCATAAAAAAAGGAGCAGAAAAAATGAGCAAAGTTGTTGACTGGAACGGGCATGAAATTGATTTTGATGCTGCCGTAGCTCTTATGGATGATGATATTCGTGAAGAGCTGCATGAAGAACTTAGCCCGTGTACTGAACAACGTTTTTTCAATGCATATCTTGAACAACATTATGCCGACTATGGTGAAGAATTTACGATCTGAAATAAAAAATATAGCCGTCCGGTAATATTGGCGGGCGGCTATATTATTATCAGAGTACTTTAATGGGGCCGAAATATATTTTATTGTTGTCCGGCTCGATTACGCTATCAGATATTTGCATACCACGGGCATTCCCGCATGCTATTAGGTGTAGTACGCATCCACCGTTTCGATATTGTACTATGTCGTTTGGTCCTAGTGATGGCGTGACCATGTACGTATATGATGCACATCGGTCTGAACATTCTATCTGAGTTCCTGTATTGGTAATAGTTATATGCCCTGTTCCGGGTACTCGGAGACCTCCGTAACCGACTGGCAATAGTTTTTTACATGTGTAATTGCCGTTGATTATTAGATACCCAGATATTCGTAGGTCGCCGTGTATTGAATCGTCTAATGTAGTGCTAATTATTATTGTCTGCGGTTTGGTGATCATTGTAGCGACTTCAAATAGACTGCATATCTGGTTTATTGTGGTGAATCGGGGTTTAAGTGATGCATCTTCGATATTGATTGTTTGCGCGATTTTTGCGGTGTGTCCGCCGATTGTGTGCGGGGTTGCATTACTTGGGAACGATATCCAGCCGCCCCAATTGAGATATGATGTCGCTCCCTCGTTGCAGATCGAACGGGCGCATGCCCATAGATTGCCTTCATTGTCGAATTCGCCGGCCTCGTATTCGCCGATGCGTCTCGACATGAGTAGGTCTGTGGCCATACAATTGTACCATTGCAATGTCTTGGTGCGTACGTCGTAGAGATATGCGAACATGCGGGTTGTGTATCCGAATATTTTGTTGTTGTATGCGCTGATACCCTGTCCCATGAAGTCGTCGCCCATTGGACGGGTGCCTACGATAGTAGTGCTGTAGTCGGTCATGTTTATTTCGTAGATGTTTGGGTTATTGCGGCATATGCAATATACTTTGTTGGTGATCGGGTCTCTTGTGATGCCGGCTATGCCGTGTAGCGGTATGGGTATGTTGACGCTGGTGTTGAAATTGTTATCGTACGCCAGTATACCGGTATAGTCGGTTGTCCCGTCTAACGTGATGGGTGCGACCCATATAGGCGTGCTGGGGGTTGCGTCGATATATGCCATATCGTTGAAGTGGCCGGCGTTGATTGTTTTGTCGGTGGTTATCGTGTTGGTGGCCATATCAACGATTACGATTTTTGGTTGCCCGCCCTCGGCGGTGATGCTATTGCAGCCGAAATACACGATGTCACCATGTTTAAGAGTTGACTGTACGCCGTAGTCGTGCTGGATGAACCGTGCTTGTATGGTCATGCCTGTGACTGTGGATATATCGCCGGCGCTTGCGTCATAGATGTTGTGCAGTAGTTTTTTCGCGCCCGTCGGGTTACTTGCGTTAAGCGCGGCTAGTGTTTGATTGATATTGTTGATATTATTGTCGGTGTTGTTTGTCCAGTTTTGCGCTTTTTCGTTGGTGTCCCAGTCGATCGCGTCGAAACGGTTAAGTGCGTTATTCGCTTTTTCGGTTGTAACGGCCAGGTCGCTTGCGGTGGTGTCTATTTTGTTTTTTAGGGCGCTTGCGGTGCTGCTGTCGGTTACGCCCAGTGCTGTGAGATTGTTGTCTATGGTTTGTGTTTCCGTTATCGCTTGTTTGGCGTTGTTGAGTGCGGTGGTGGCGTTGTTGAGTGCGGTGGTGGCGTTGCCGTTGATCGTCAGCAGTGTTTCATCGATCGTGCGTATTGCGCTGTTGTATTGGTCGGTCAATGCGGCGGGATCGCCGGTGTCGTATAGATCGAGGTTGAAATTATCGGTTGTGCTTGCCATGTTTAGGCCTCCTCACTGGTGTTGTTTACATGGTGTATTTGTATTTGTATGTCGAGCTGGTGCAGTTTTTTGTCTATGAGTTGTATGCTGCGGTTGTATGCGTCGCGTAGGTCTGCCACAGATCCGGTATCGTATAGTGGCAGTTGCATGAATGGCGTTGTGGACATGGGGTCTCTCCTTTATTGTATGGGCGGGTAGGGGTCGCCGGTTTGCGGGTCGGTCACGCGCGCCGTCGCGTCGTTGAAGATTGTGAGGTTGCCGACTGCGGCGGTTTCGTCGGTGCGGTGTTTTGCCATGTCGTCTACGGTCTTGGTGGCGACCTGGTTGATGCGTGCGCCGAAAACCGCAAGGTCTCGGTACATGTTGCGCATGGCTATCTTGCTGTCTACGTAGGTGCCTTGTGTAGGGTCGTAGATCACCATTTTATCGCCAACATGCTCAAGATTGTCCAGCAATGCCGCCAATGTTTTTTCCATCGCGCTGACACGTGCGTTTACGTGGTTTTCAAACGTTTTTATGTCCGCGCTCATGGTGTTGATAGCGCCGGTGAGTTCGTCGAAATACGCTGTGATGCGATCGTATTCGCATGCCAGATGTTTTATAATTTCCTCGGCGCTTTTGGCATTCCAGTAAAAGGCCGGTATTACGGGCGTGTACGGCCACACGCTGTACAAGGGTAGTGGGAACATGTGTGTTTTGCCTCCTAATAGTTGTTTATGTTTAGAGTCCATAACGGGCTGAAACATTCTTCCAGATGTTCCAATAGTAGCACGTCGATATCCACGTAATCGCCTTGGCGTATCGCCTTGACCTTATCCATGTAGTTGCCGTTGGTCACGGTCTCATACTCCATGTCGGTGGCATTGCTTGCGTAATCCTGACCGGCTGCAAGCTGGGTCGCGGGAAAATCCGAGAAAACGGTGCGCGTCTTGTGCCACGTGTCGTTGTCAGTCATAAATATTCCGGGGTTTCCGGCTGCAAGCTCGTAGAGCGGTTTGAGTACGGGCATTATTTCGGCGATGAGGCGCAACAGGTGCCGCCGCCATCTGCCCGGCGGCATTACGCCGAGTTCGCGATCATAATAACGGTTTTCGATTTTTGCGCAGCATCGGGTGTATTGTGTGTCGTCGTATGCGTCATCACGCCATGACCATGGCGGCGTTGTCCAGTCAATGCCACCGGGTGCAAGCAATTCCCCCAATGTGATCGTTGTCACGGCTTGATAATCGGGTACGGTTTCGCCGGGAACAAACGGCGATATCATGTCAGATGTCCGCATTGTCGTTGTCCTCCAGTGCTTCGAGGTTGGTCATGTAATTATAGTTTTGGCTTATGTTGTCCTGATTCCATACCACCTCGATGGGTGCGTCCAGATATCGTGAGAAACGTGTGTTGAGTATGTCGCATGCGGCTCGACGTTCTTCAAGTTCGGACAGTGCCCGAAGATCGGTGGGTTCGCCGTAATCGTTTATCTCATCCGACGTCTGTCTCTCCATCTTCATGGGTAGGTTCTTTATACCCAGCGACTGGTAAAAAGCGTTCCACGTGTTTTGTATGTCGTTCTGTAATTCCATGCCGATATATTCAACGTTGGTCTTGAGCACTTGCGCCTTCATGGTATCAGTGAAGCCGGGCGTTGCCATGATGGCCATCTCTCCGCCTGATATTTGCTTGATGACGTTGATACCCGCTGTTTGCTGGCCGGCGGGCACCTCCAGAATAAACGGGGTTTTCTGGTGAAACCTGTTCTGGCGGCGTGTCATGTACAGATCTTCTATCTCATGCGCGAAAAACTCAAGCGTGGGTATCAATGGCGTACGTGCCTTGTTGCTATAGATAAAGACCCCGTTGGAGTTGTCTACGTCGAAGTGCCATCCGTTTATCCCGTAGGATGTCCATTTCTTCGGTCGGTAATACACGTTGAAGTTGGAATTGACAACGGCCTGAGTACTGAAGAACACGCCGGGCTTGCTATGCGGAAAGGCGATAGTGGCATATCCGTAGTACAGCAGATTATACTCAAGAAACCATGCATTGCACGTTTTCGGTAGATTGAGCCACCGAAAACGTGATAAGGCGATATTGAGCATCTGCGAATATGCCATGAAATACGCCTGCGAATTAATCTGTTGCGACTGTTGCCACACCGGTGACCCTTTTTCGCCCATTGCGGCACGGGTCAACGGTCGTTTTTGTGTACGTTTGCGTCCCATATGTGTACCTTTTGCTAGTTGATGTTCGCGGCGAGATAATCGCCGCCTATTTCGGTGGGGTCATTCCAGATTGTAACACCCGTCGTGAATCGCTCGCGTATCGCGTCCAGTGCGTCGTTGGGGGCGATGTCGTTGGTGAGCCACACATCGGCAGCCTTCCAATACGTATAATGTCTGCACGCCGCAAGCTCCGGTCTGTTATAGAGTTTGTTGCTTGCTATGCCGTATCGCAACATATACATACCGGCTTGCAATAACGCGCCTTGCGCCTGTGTGCGAACTTTTATGGTGTACGCCCTTTGCGCCATTTCATCGGCCCACGGGTCCCCCGTGTATGTGCCAATGGGTGAAGGCGGCTGATTGTACATGTCGCGGTACGTGTTCGTGGTGCCGTCACGTGTTGTGAGCATACTCCGCTTGGCGTTGCCGATCGTCTGGGCACGGGTCGAGGCGGCGTTAGCGTTGCCGGTGTCCGTCGTCGCGACCGCGTTGGCGTTGGATGCAGCCGTATTGTTCGCCGTCATGTCTGTGTTGGCGGCGTTGTTTTTCGTCGTGGTGTCCGTCGCCAGTTTTTGCTGTCGGCTGGTTTGCAGTACGGCGAATAGTTCGGCATGGTCTCTTACTTCACGGTTCGCCGTTCGGGCTAGTTCCGCTTTATTGAACATCGCGTCGTTCGAAGCGTCGAATATCGTTTTCTGGTTGGTGATGGCGATGGCGGAATTATAGCCGGACAATCCTACGTGCGTGCCTGTGGTGGCAACGGTTGCAGCTGCGCTTATGGCAAACGGGGCGGCGGCACCGCCTGTGGCCAATGTGGCCGCGCCGCCCGCCGCGATATCCACGATTGCGGTGCCGATGCTCCCAGCCGAAGATGATACATTGGATAGCGCACTCTGCTGTACGCCCGTATTAAACGCCGCTTGCGCAACCGCCTGATCTTCGATCACGTCTGAAAGTATCTTAGTATTGGTGCTCGTCAAGTCGGCATCCATTTGCGTTTGTGCGTATTTAAGCATGTCATCAGCCGACGAGTTGCCGAGATTTGTCACGTCGGTGCGCAGCGTGTTGGCTCGGGCGGCGTTGTTCGTCGCGGCGGCGTTGCTGCGTTGCGCGTTCGACAACGTCGTGCGGTTGCTGCGTTGCGCGTTCGCCTGTGCGGTGTTGGCTGCTTGCGCGGCGTTTTCGTAGACGGTTATCGCGTTTTTGCGGCCTTGCGTGATCGTACGGTGGTAGTTGGCGGCGCGATATGCGTCAATATTACGACGTTGCAACGCATATGTGGGGATATCATATGATATGACCGTGGCAAGCACGTCACCGTTTGGGATATGCCCGTTTATGTTGTCGCCGTTTAGATTGGTCACGGACAGCGACGTGGTGCCGCCCGCCCCGTACCCGTCAAGATACGACACCTGCCGTACGAGCGGGTACGCCGTGGACACCAGGGACCGTACGCCGAGCCGCCCGCAGTCCTCTACGTTGATCGTGACGGACTTGCCCCAAGTATCCGTTATCTCCAGCAGGCTGTAGGGCGATACGTACAGTTTGGCGACATCGGCCACCTCGGCGGGAATATCGAAGTCATCGGGCGACAACACGATGTCGCCAAGAGACCGCTCGCTGTCCGTCACGGTCTGCCATACCACCCCGTTGACCGTGACGGGGGCGCTGGAGCCGCGTGTGAACATGTTTTCGGTCAACACGAAACATGCACCGATGCCATTGGTGATATGCGGGTAATATGCGAACAGATCGTTGATGTACTCCCCCGTAACGTCCCGGGAGCGCAGCGCGAATATCGTCCAGTTGTTCGGAATGCGCCCACGTTGCGACGCATAGGATGTCCCCCGCGTGCGGCACTCGCTTATGTCTATATCCGCAGCACCCCATGTCCATGATGAGACCGTCGCGTCACCGCTCCCGTATGCGGGGTCATTGCCGGTCACGTCGACACCGTGCGTGCGTGCCATCTCCGCCAGCCTGATCGCGCCGAAGGCGCAAGCGAAGCATATATATTTATCGCCACCGGTCAAACCGGTGCTCTTGATATTGGTGATACGATTGTTCGCCGTACCGTAATTGACATCCGGCGCAAGCATGTCGGCACTGTTTTCGCGCGGGTTCTCCAATAGTTTCGTGGGCGTGGTTTCGGTGAGCGGCGCGTGTCCTCGTTCGAGCAATAGTCCGTTGATCGTGGTTGTATTGATGTAGTCCGTCCACACGTCACGTTGCAATACGACGGTGGTCGTATTGGGTGCCTCAGCCGTGACGTCCGTGATGTAATAGTGATATCTTGTCTGGCAGTCCGATTGCTGTAGCGGTGATTGCAGTATATCCGTTGTAAAATCAACAACGATATAGTTATATCGTTGAGCGGTCATGTACGGTACTGGTATTTTGATGCCGTCCATGTCGGCGCGGGCGATATACATGCTGGTGTCAAGATGCACGGTCTCGCCGTCCAGTGCGTCGAACCACGCATCACGTGCGTTGTCGTCGCGGAATTTAACGGCATCGTGGCCGTCGTTACGCCATTTTACGTGACATAGTTTGATCTTGGTTTTCGGTGTCCACATATTATAATCGTATGTGTTGGCGTACTGATCGTACACATGTACGTCAGCGCCCGGAAACGATGTGGCATTATCCAAGTGCGGGAATTTCATATATACCTCTTTTTCGCAAAATAAAATCGGGATGCCGGTGTCACCCGGTACCCCGATACTAGCATGTTACGCCGCCATGCACTATTTTACGACAAGCTCGCAAGTCGCCGTATGCGGCGTCGTCTCGCCGGTCGGGTCGACGTATGTCGCCGTACCCGTCACCGTGATAACGTCGCCTGCCGTCAGCCCGTCGCGCTGCACGTGCAAACGTGCCTGATCGTCAACAAACGTGTTGACGTTGAGGTCAAACGCCGCGCCGTGCGCGTCGTCGCCGCTTGCGGCATGGTTCGCCGCCACCTCGTACGTCGCCGCGTCCGGTGCCACCTGAACAACGGTGCCGGTCGGTTCCACCGTCGCAGTGAGCTTCGGGGTGAGCTGGAGCACGTCACCCGCCTTGACATCGCCCGTCTCCGGGGTCAGCGTGAACCCGGTCACGGTCTGAGTCACAACCTTGATGGAAGTGCCCGCATCGGTGGTGAACAAGGCGCACGGCGTAAACGGCGATACGCCATAAACGCCCCAGTGGTTGAGATACAACGTATTGGAAAGCGTTTGCGGATTATAGAACTGAGTAGTGCCATACACCGTATCGCGAACCTGATACCAATCGGTCGATACAAGCAATGCCACCGCGCCCGGAATGCCAAGACTTGGTACTTGAATAATACGATAGGGAACATCCGCTTTATCCAGTTGGAACACCGTGCTCAACGCGTCAACGTCAAGCGATGCGAGATATTCCGGCTCGATCAACAACACCATTTGCTGAGGGTTGGCGTAGGCCGGAATGTCGGTTATATTCAACGCATTGAACTGGGTGGACGGGAATTGCATACGTCCAGCCGTCGAACGAAGCGCCTTGAGAAACGTCTTGGCGGTCGTTTCGTCCGATGGAACCGCATCCAGATGCACCTTGTAGAAACCAAGATTCTGCTCGTAATGCCGAATCAGCGCAAGCATGATGTTCATTTCATCGTAGTTGTCACTGTTACGTGGCGTTTCCATGATCTGCGCCACGAAACGGTTCAGGCCGAAGTCATCCACGAACGCCTGACGAAGTTCGTCATCCGTCCACGATATAGGGTACTGGTCGCGCCTGTTCTGCTCGTAGAACCACACGGCGGCTTCCGGTCGGTGCATCTTCAACAGCTCTTCGGCATCGTCCTTGTATCCGTGCGCCTTAATCCATTTCACGGCAATTTCCTGTACCGTCGAACCCCAATACAGGTTTTCTTTTTTGAAAACGTCAAGCGGGTTCTTGAAGGGTTCGTTCTGCGCCATCACCGTGAGGCCGATACGATTGACCATGTTCCATACGCAATCGTTGAGATATTGCCGATTCATTGGATCGAACAGATATCGCATGGTGTTCGCCACGCCGGCCTGCGTGGCGGACGGTATCCGCTGTTGATAATCGTCGGTGCCTTTAAGCCGAACTTTATCCAAAATCGTCGCGTTGTCTACAGCCATGATATGTCTCTCCTATCCGTTAAAGCCTGTAATCGAGGTTTTCCAAGTCGTCCGCCGCAGCCTCGGCGATGGCCTCCGCCGCGTCGTCATCCGTTTCCTTGACGGTCGCCCCGTTTTCGATCATCTGAGCCACGGAATCGGTGAAATTATCATAGATACCGTCCATACGTTCGTTCATCACGTCGAGCTTGTCCAGTATGTGCGCAAGCATGTCGCGCAGATCGTCGAACTCGCCCGCCCGGTGCGCTTCATCGGGGGTCAGATCATCGCGTTCGGCGGTGTCCCTTTCCTCGGTGGTTTCATCGTCCATTTTTTCATTCCTCCCATGCAAAAAAAAAGAGTCATGCCGGCGCGAATTACACCGGCATGACTCATGATAGCATGCGCACGACACTAATCATAACAGCCGACGGCTCGTCTACCACATCACGGCCATATCACCGCCGGAGTCAACCGTGGGCACCGGTGATCATGTTTTAACATCGTCGCCATGCAGCCTCGTATTACATGCCGTGCCTATTTTACACCAAAAGCATGCAGCATGGCCGACATGGCGTGTTGCGTCTGCACCGTATCGTAGCGCAGATACCCCAATGCATGATACGAAGTAAGCGCCTTTATCACATCCTTTGCGATGTTTGCAGTGAGATAATTAAGTCGGTTGTCGTCTCTCGTAACGGCAAAATACGGCACGTTTGCACCCCTGTCATATGTCTCGGACACAAAAACGTAGCCACATCTTAAATCTACGCTAACGCCATACTCGGAATGTTTCCAGCGTAGGACATACGTTAGTCTGGCGTGCGCATGTGGTTTTGCCAAAAAATCAGTATCATGGTGCGCGAATCTATTGTCTGCCGTCACGGCGCTATTATCCCGCAACATGCGTCCGGCAACGGTGTTTTTCGTCTTCGCCCGTGCGTATGCGTCGTCCCGGACATAATCAAACAGACATGTTTTGCCGTCCAACCATTGCAGACCATACTCAGGCTCCAACGGCACGTCGTAATGCGCAAAATACGGGTTAAACGCGTCGCAAGCGTTACCCAGCAAAAAGATACGGGGCTTGCGTAATCCAACATCATCGGCTCGTTCGCGCGTCACGGTATCCACAAGTTTCGCGAGTTGATCGTACTCGTTTTTCAGATACCGGTGATACGTATCATCGGTATCTATGATAATCTCATCCATGCAGATGTTACGTACATGTACATACGTGCTCTTCTTCTTCTGCTGCTGCAACGACAACGGAATAAAATAACCGCACGTGCGCCATTCATTATCTCCGTTGCGACGTGCCTCCGCGAGTTTATTGCGAACACGGAAGTCGTAATCCGGGAAAACATTATCCGCTATTAGTCTGTCAAAATAATTTGCAGCTACATCGTTGTTTTCCTCTCGATATCGCGTGACCTCTACAAAACAATACCCGTTTTTTATGTAATCCTCCAGCATGTACCGACGTACGGCGTACGTTTTACCCAAACCACGTGCACCTATTATAAGGTTGACGTCCGCATTACGTGGCAATATCTGGGATTTAAGTCTGTCATAGTAGTATTTCGCCATCCATGCTCACAATCCTTGGTGCTCCATCCCGCAAAACCAATTCACGGGGTATCGTGTTCACATATCTATTATACACAGATCGCAAATACGTTATGTTCTCCGCATTCGCCTGTTTGTCGGACTCGCCCAGCCATCGCCCCGACGGGTACAGCCCGATGGCCTCCGGCGCATCCACATGCGCCGTCTTACCGAGATAATCCGTGACATCACCTATGTACCTATCCCATGCATGTGGTCGATTGCGTTGCAACGTATGACAAATCTCATAATCCACCAACACGTCGTAGCCGAGCGACATTTGCACGGTTTCCGCGAAGCCGCGCCCCGTACGCATGATGTCGACTATAAAATCCTCAATGGTGTACACGCCGTCCGGGCGCGGGAGTCCGGCGCAAGTGACATGCACGCACCCCTTCACATCCAGACTAATACGTGCCTTGTTCCACAGTTCAACGTGTTCAACGTAACACGTGGCACCGCCACAGTCCTCAATTTCAAACTTACCGACATGATTCAGCGTCGAAGCCATGTCGGGCGCGGTGTTTCGGACACGTCGCATGGTGCTGTCGATCGCGGTTTCGATCGCGTTATGTAGCGGTTTGAGCACGTCCAGTAATTCCTCGTCGCTCACGTCATCATCGCAACTGATTTTCAGGCTATCGGTATCGCCGCCCGTGACCGTGACCCGATCGCCGAAATGCCGGTATATCAGCATCATGGCTATTAATAGGTGCATTCTGCTACCCGCCACGATTCGCATGCCGTACGTGTATAGGACACGTGATGTTTTCGGACGTTTTTCCGCGAAATTTTCGGAAGTGCAGACAGTGGTTTTATCGACTTCAAGCTCCCCGTTCTCCGTCACGCAATAATCGGCCTTCATCACGTCCTGTGCCTGTGTGCCGTATATGCCGTTAAATTGCCCTTTGACGGTCGAACCGTAATAGGATTGCAAAAATTTCATACTCAGTTCGCCGGTTTTCGCGTCACGTGCGATACCCTCGGGAATGGAGTCGGGAATATCGCCCACGTACGGTGTCCCCTCGATGTATCCCTTAATCAGGTTTTTGACATCGGTTTTACGTGCAAAAAGCATGTTGGATTGCAATGTCACGTAATCGGGCGGAACAATCGTCTTAGTGGTGGCTTCACCGTACAACACATACATTCCGTCAAATTCGTACACCTGCGCCACGTTCCACAATTCAATTTCATTGACATGTAATATGCATTCGTCTGCCTGATACAATTTGCCGAAGGCGTACGTTGCATTAACGGCGCTGTCGACGTAACCATGCGCCCTAACGCTGTTTTCCTGTGTTTTCGCACGTTCGTTATTGCTGTAATCGGTGTCCGCCCGCAACGTTTTCACAAACTTGGATCGTGGGCATATTGCAATTCCCCAAGCGTCGAAGCATGTGTTTTCGCGCAGCCTGAGCTTCGTAAATCGTACCGCCACATGCAAACCCGTAAGAAACGGGTCATCATAATTAGACAACACATCTTCAAGCGACGTGTTAGCAATGCGTTCGCATGCGATTTGCAAGATATCCGTAGGCGCTGACGCAAATTTCACCGGCAAACGTCGCCCGTTGATGAAAGCATGATGCATTGACGTGACATCCAAGGACGCGACGTCACGGACGACAACGCCAGCTGTTTTAGCGCTCGTAAACGTCAACCCGCCGCGAAAGCACGCCTTGCGCAACGCATACGAGTCATAATTCCTCGGAAACTCCTGATTACACGTCATCTCAAAAGCACGTTGCAACGTGAGTTTCTTACCACCTTGCAACGTGACGCGCCGCCCGCCAATCTCGCGACGTGCCATCTGCCGTACAAGAGATGTCTTGGTCAACACGCGGCACCCCAGCATGTCGGACGTAAGCCAATGATTAGCACGCAACAGCCATTGCAGATATTGCGGTATCACCTGCACGTCACGACGGGCGTAAAACAATTCATCCTCGGTCAACGGCGTTTCGGGCGTGCGTACGAGCGAATAATCCCAGTCGCCCACGGCCTTGGGGAGACCGCACGTTTCGCCCATTGCACGCAGGCCCCCCATTTCGAGATAGAACGTATCCCAAAAGCGACATACCACATTCCCATCAACGCACAAATCGAGCGTATATACGCTCGTGGCGGTCTGTGCGTTGACCTTGATCGCGTATGACTGCGCCAATTCCAGCATGAGAGTCTGCATATCAAACATGAGGTTATAAGCCGCGATGATCGGGACATAAGCATGTGCACGACCATAGGCAACAAGATCATCAATGTACGTCAACGCTTCGGACGTGTACCGGTAAAAACGTACATTATCCATGTCGGGCTTGTAGGACTCCAGCGGCGTATTACGTAAATCGTTGAAAATGTATAATATCGGATATGCGCGTATTTCGGCACCTTCGCCGATATTCGTCGTTTCGGTATCGAAAACGGCAGCGACCTTAAACGGCTTGCGACTTCCCATCACCGTACCACGTCCGGCGACACCGCCACCAACCATATCGGACTACCCCCGTCAACATCCATGTAATCCTCTAAATCGCCTGTATGCATTTTCATATTTTTGATGTATTCCAATACCTTTTCATTTCGTTGCATGATAGTATCAAAAAGCTCGCTGAGCGAGTTCACGCCGTAAGCCTTCATAATGGTCTCCAAACGTTTCTCAGGCGGTACATCCGGGCGCTGCCATATATTTTGTGTGTACCGCCAAAAGATTTTGACTTTTTCGCGGCCAAGATCGCCCAGCGCCGAGGGCACCCCCTTGGAGGCCATGCGCATTTCCTGCCGAAAAATGTTAAACGACCGTCGTCGTTCGCCACGTTTGCCGCCTCCGCCCTTCACGGTTTCAGCTTGCCGTGTCAGTTTGTCGGCGTTCTCCATCGCCCGTGCGTATGCTTCGGCCCGTAATTGTCTGTTCTGGATACGTCCGACGTATGTCTGTTTCAGGGCTGTTTCAAGCCGTTGCGCGTACATCGTTCGCGCATGCCGTTCACTTTCGGGCATGCGTGGCGTAATGCTCTTGCGTATCGTGTTAATCGCACGTTGCACGCGCTTGCGTTGCGCCGTCAAGATGTCGGCTTGCTTGCGTGCTCTGGCCATACATATCACCCCCCCGCGATAAAAAAAGGGTGCCATAACGGTTATGGCACCCTCATACAGTTTCAACGTCCTGTTTTTTCGCTCTTTTTTCGTATTTCACTTAATTTCGAGGGACTTGAGCGAGCGACCGCCGCCGAGCGCGGTTTGCTTGACGACAACGGTAAGCCCGTCCGGCGCGTTGAAGTCGGGGAACATGTCGAAAATGTCCAAGACGCTTCGATAAATACCCTCCGACTGACTGAAATACGTCTTGCCGTCCTTTGCGAACAAATAGACGTTGGCGCATTTCTGCCCCGTCTGGGAACGGACACCCGGCGTGACGTACGCGCCCATGACGGTCAACGGCTTATCACCCAACGCTGCAAGCGATGTCGCAGTATTTCGCGCGTTGATGATGGCACGTTTCCCGTCGAACGTGCTAACATCCATTGTGCAGATGCACCGATAGTTGTCCACGACGGCTTCCATTGCCTCATTCGTGGTGTTGTTCACCTGTTCAATTTCCTGTGCCATGATTGTATCCTTTTGTTACTCGTTGTCGTTGTCGTTGTCGTTGTCGTTGTCGTTGTCGTTGTCGTTGTCGTTGTCGTTGATAGGTTCCGCGTATCGGAAAAACGTCTCGGCGGGCATTTCGTAAACCGTTTTAGCTACCTTGATGTCATCCACCAATACATTATACAAACCGCACTTCATCAGCGCTTTCACGGCTTGCTCAGCGGTACGAATATTACCGTCAATAATAATAGATTGCTGATTGCCGTCACGATCAATATACGTGACCGTGCTACTGGCGTACGTCTTTTTGATATTCCTCATTATATTTTCCTTTTTTCTTGATTTATCAACGTTTTTACGTTGACATAAAATATATTACACAAAAAATCGGCGCACGCAAACGCGACACGCCGACTTTTTTAATATATTAATGCATCAATAACGCAAAACCTGACCCGGATAGATCAAATACGGACGACTAATCTTATTAATCTTAGCAACACGAGACCACCCAGACCCAAAAATAGACCACAAGCACTCACCGGCCCTAACGGTATGAGTACGCACAGGTGCAGTAGATACGTTATGCTTGTTCGGTCGCTTGTGCTGGCGTTCACCAATCGCGTACGCGTCCCACTGCCAACGTGCGCCCCGGAAATAATCAAGGTCGATCGCACCGGCATAACCGGCAACACGTCCGTTGCCCGTATACTGGCGCATGGCCTCGCCATACGCGCCATACCGCCACGGACGCGACTGCCAACCAGTACGGGCATTGGATGCGTACTGAGCGACCCATACCCCGCAATGACGACGCACATAGCCGCTAAGCTGCCACAAACCGCTCGCCGGTATATACACGATCGGCCATACGCGCGTACGCTCGTACACACGTTTCACCCAACGATCAACCCACGAGCCATTACCAAACTGGGGGTTATCATCACGCTCCCAGTCCAGCGCGAGCACCGCACGGCCAACATACTTCGTCACATGATCGACAAAATAATCAGCTTCACGACGTGCATCATTGCCCATTGCATAATGATACAAGCCTATACTCTTACCGGTGGACTTCGCACGTACAAGCTGATAATCAGCAACCTGACTGATACCATTTCGCAAACACGTATTGTTAAAACCGCCGACACCCCACGTGACCCCGGCCACGACAAAATCCGCAGCAAGCTTACCCGTATCTATATTGCACTGCCAGTTGCTTACGTCAACCCCGCGCATATCCGCATTCGCAGACGGAGCAAGCACCAACAATGATACGCAAAAACATGCAATAACACTACGCAACGCGCGACGTATCTTCATCGTTCTCCTTCCTCAATAAGCTTATAAGCTCCTCCGTCAACACATTATTTTTCGTCACAAGATCGTTAAAATTTCTAAACGTCGTAGCAATAAACCAGGCCATAGCGCAACACGCCACGATCGGGAAACCAATACTACCGATCATGCTCACAACATCATTAACATTCATAATACCTCACAAAAAAGCCGTGACGCATCGAACAATACGTCACGGCCTAATATATCATTAACCATATACATGTAGCCTATCCGGGAATCGAACCCGGCACGCACATCTTATAAGGATGCCGCTCTAACCACTGAGCTAATAGGCCATCACCACACCTCACCCCGCCCACAACCCCCGCCGCATCAAATCAACAATATCACGACAATGCGCAAACACATAATCAGATACGCTCGAATCACATATAAGACGCTTCGTATCCATAGCAGCAACCTTAGTACGACGATCGCCATGAACCCTATAGCCCTTGATATAGTCACATTTATTATGCTTACAATACATGATTAATCTCTCTAACGAAGAATGAAACGTGACAATTTTTTCCTATCATCCTTAATCATTATAAGTCCTTTCACAATCACCTGTCAATCCGATAACCCAAACACACCGCACCCGGAACATAAAATACGCCATCATCTAGCACATCCCAAACCCCGTACGCAGCAACGCAATCGACATACCGAAATTCCATTAAGCAATCGGACGCAATATCAACGAAATAAACGAACACATCATAAACACTATTCACGTTAAAATCGATTGAATTGGCTAATGCATTAAAATTCATGAAACTCATTTTTTCTGCTCCTTTTTATGCTGTTTTTTCTGACAAACTCCAATCAACAATCAAACGACTCAAAACGTTTCAGCAGCTCCTCACGCATAAGCCCAGGCAATTCCTCCACTTCAAACTTCCGAAACTCACCACAGCGCGAACGCTCCGCGCAAACAAACCGCCACGAACACCTATCATAGATAACTACAAATTGTGTACTCATTGGGATACCAGAATAAGACTTCGGAAAGTGCTGAGAGTTCAAATCAACCCGGACGGTCAAGCCTTTCATACTTTTTTTAGAACAGCTCGCAAACTTCTGATTAAGAACTGCAATCGCATAATATACATCACGAATATCAACAGTACGAGTACGTGCGAGACGGTTAGCAATGTTTAACTGAGATTGTATTTCTTCGTCATGCTTGTGATTAAGAATAATATTCATTTTTTTCTGCTCCTTTTTTAATGCTGTTTTTTGTTGATACCTACAATATACCACACCACAAACACGACACGCCGA
>OLWB01002211.1_pt1 | contig 16185 bp, 6 predicted proteins | sample 1673331 | NCBI WGS metagenome assembly OLWB01 (sample SAMEA3178943, study PRJEB25190) | human gut metagenome | biome: human gut; feature: human-associated habitat; material: faeces | place: Austria | collected 2013
TTGTCGCAAAGCTGTCGTAAGCGTCACTGTTGACGTCTCCCTCGAAAAAGTAGTTGCCGCTTATATCATTTCTCGAGCCGACACGGTTCAGGTTAACCCGGCCGTAGCTTTGCACATGCACGTTATTCTTAACTGAAAATCCGTCGGACTGCTCATCCAGGTAAATTCCGCACGAACCATAATCAAGTCCCTCAGAGGCATAATTATCATGCAGATAATTTTCTTCTATTCTGGAACTGGGATATTGATTCGATAAGGTGTAGATGGCGCCGCCGTCGCATACGACATTATTCACATTGTAAACTTCATTGCGTATAATGCTGTTGTATTTCATGGGATTCGGAACATTGGTCCAGCCGTAGCCCATAGAGATACCCGTATAGGGGCAGTTGTAAACCGTATTATTCGCGATCGTGATTCCCTGGACATAGCCGGTGCCTATGCCGACGGCTCCTTCATACTGGGTTCCGATATCGTGAATCTTATTGTTTAAAATTCTGTCGTTCGTGCAAACCTCCCGTATGTCGTCAGGATTATAAGCCGTATGGTAATCGGTTTTGTCGTCAACGACGAATTTGCCGATTTCTATTCCGTTTCCGGCTGTCTCTTCTACCTCGTTGTTTACCAGCGTCACTTCTTTGGTGCCGGAAGCCATCAGAATACCGACAGCTCCTGTGTAGCGAACATGGTTGCCGTCGAATCTAACATACTGGGCATTTTCAATGTGTACCGCTCCAGGCGCGGGCGTTACCTTGATGTCGTTGGTTTCATAAACGCTGCCATCCACCAAATACTGGCCCGCTTGCCCGTGCACCAGTCCTTCTTCGCTGGCCCGCAGCCATGTGGAATGCTCTACGGTTATCCCCTTAAAAACAAAATCGTGAATGGGAGCGTCCAGGGATTTTCCCTTGATAGAAACTACTTCCTCCAGGTTTGGAACGACCACGGACGCCTTGTTCATGTCCTCTTCCGTCGTTCCGGCAGGCGCTTTATAATACAGGGTATTGGCTTCTGTATCCAGATACCACTCTTTGTCTAAGTCGATATATTCATAGGCGTTTTCATAATAAAACGCAAATTTTTTGACGCCTACATACCCGGTTAAATCAGGGTGCGGCCGGCTGAAAATTCTTTCAGATTCCGGTTCCTGCACCGTTACCTTATAGGCCTGTTCACCGTTATAATTGTCTACATATTCCATTTCGCCCACGCGGAGGATATTCTCAGTCCAGGCGACAAAGATATGTAATTCTACTGGATTTTCTCCACCCATTTCCGACGGATCCTCTAAAATCCGCTCATCCGCAGGAACGTATACATAACCGCTGTTCTTTCCTTGGCTTGTAAATCTCTCGGCTCCTAAAATTCTGGAAGAGAAATCAAGCTCGCCCGTCGGCACTCCGGTTCTGGCCCGAATTCCCTTTTCTCCATTTACATATAGCTGGCGGAAATTCATGCCCTCAGGAACGCTGATTTTATAAATATTCTTTTCTGCGTCATCAACCTCCCATGTTCCTTCAAGCAGCTTGCCTCCGCTGATCTCAGGAGCAGCTCCTTCATACGCCTCATATCTCACCTGATATCCATTGGTTCCCGAGTCCTCTGTTCCAAAGGCAAGCGTCTCATCCTGATAATAGACTCCATCCTTAAGATACACGACAATATCTGACGTCATGTCCTTTGTATGTTTCCTTACCTCATCCCGGGCCTTTTCAATGGTTTTGAACGGCTCGCTCTCCGTTCCGCTGTTACTGTCACTTCCATCAGGAGAAACATAAAATGCTGTTTCCGCATCTGACGAGTTTTCATTCGCGGCTTGGGCGGTTATGGGAAATGCGCTTAGCAGCATAACCGCGCTCATAGCGGCCGCTAAAAACTTTCTCATTTTTCTTTCCTCCATCCTTTATTTATTTGGTTACTGTATCTATAATTATAAACGCTGCTTTGAGCAAAGAAAATCTCAAAAATTAGCAATATGACTAAAATTTTAGTGATATTTATTCCATTTCCATTATTTTGCTTGAAACTTTATAAGGCCAATGTTTTTACTGCTTCTTTATTAAATTTATTTTATTCTTTCATACAAGGCCAGTAGATTCGGCTGGGGCCTTCACCCAGTATCCTCGCTCATGTCAAAGGCCGATCTTAAGGTATGAGTTGTTTTTTTCGCTATGGCTATACAATCTATATATGAATCTCTAGAATAATCTAGGTAGAATTTTCAAATCAAATCTTCAGGGGGAAGGCTGTATAGTATTTTGCGCTATTGACCGGTTAGGAAGAACCGTTCTTGCCGCCTGACTTCTCCATTGATTAAACTGAGAGCAAGGCAAATTGATCGTTTCTTTCGTCCCGGCTGCCATCCGTCGCTTTCTTCCTCTGAAAATTCCCAGAGCAATCCGGATGGGAAATCGAAAATTGTTTGGTTGCTGATCTTTAAAAAACAAAAGACAGCCTTGGCAAAATAAGAATCACGGGTTCAGAATAAATCCTAATTACTATTTTTACGATCTATCTCTTTTTGATGCCCTATTTCTATAAAAAAGAGAAATCCCGAGAAATGGCTTGGACGCTACGTTTTAGTATAGAAAAAGAGGTCGGAAGCTGGATTGCTTTATTTTTGAGTTCCAGATTCCGACCCCTATTCAATTTTGCTTATCCCAGTCTGCGTTTTTTGCCTAAGACAACCGCGATTCCCGCGCTCGCCGCGACTAACAGGCTTAAAAGGATAATCGGCACTGTCATTCCGTCGCCGGTCTGAGCGTTATTATTGTTCTCTGTCCCGCTGCCGGTTCCGGATTCTGTTCCGCCGCTTTCAGAGCCGCTGCTGCCAGTTCCAGGTCCTTCACTGCTGCCCGGATCCTCGCTAGTGCCTGGATCCTCGCTAGTGCCGGAGCTCTCCTTCACGGTTACGGTAAAGGCCGCCGTCTTGGTCACGCCGTCTTCCGTGTAGGAAACTGTCACCTGCTTCTCTCCCGCTGTCGCTGAATCAAAGCCGCTGACCGTGTATTGGCCGCTGGCCAGCGTTACCGTGGTTCCATCGCTGTACTGGGCGGTCACCGTCATTCCTGTGGTATCCAGCCGTTCTCCCACGGCGTATTCGGTCTTGACCGGATCGCTTACCTCCAGTCCGCTCAACACCGGCTTCAAGCCCGAGATCGCTCCTATCAGCTTTTGAATCTGCTGGTTTACCGCATCCTGGCTGGCGTTGGGATCATTGTACACTCCCTCGGCCTCCTGAATGGCGTTCTGCAGCTTCTCATAGCTTCCCTCTGTCACGCCGTCCGGACCAATCGCCTTGGCCTCGTCCAGCTTTTCCTTCAGGCCGGTCTTATCTACCGGGATCACAACCGGCGCTTCCTTTACGGTAACGTCAAAGGAGGCGGTCTTTGTGATTTCGTTCTCCGTGTAAGACACAGTAACGGTTTTTGTGCCCGCTTTATCAGAGGAGAACCCGCTTAAGGTATACTGCTCAGCGGTCAGAACCTTGCTGCTGCCGTCGCTGTACACCGCCTTGACTACCATGCCGTCTGTATTCAGCTCTTCCCCTAGCTCATATTCCACAATCGTCGGCGCCGCTACCTCTAAGCGGTCGAGTACCGGAGCTTCTACCGACTTATTGATGGTGATGTAGGTCATCTGAAGTGTATCGCCTGCAGTAGTACCCTTGACTGTCAGCACTACTCTGCCGTTATCTTCAGGGGTTGCATCGGTCAGATCGATAGTCAGGGTTTTGCTGCCGCTGGAGTAAGGCTCTGAAACCACGTCTTCTACTTCACCGGCACTGAGAGTCACTATCGGGCTTCCAGCATTTCCCCAAGTGTTGCTCATACCTACTTCTACGTCATATTTTCCTGGATCCAGTTCAAACTTGTAAGTTACCTCACGTGGGGTAATTCCGGCCGTATCCTGGCCGCGGGCGTAACGGAAAGTAGTTTCCTTATCCAGGTCATCCTGAGCAACGTTATTTACCTGATCGTATTCACTAGCCCAGGTGTACTCCGTGTAAACGCCAGTATCTTGTTCTAGTCCGGGGCCTTCCGTATCATAGTCACCCTTAGGATCCACTACGCCCCAGCTATATCCTGTTTCGGCGTCCTTACCATAGATTTGATCCGTCACGGAATTGTTTCTGCCAAAGTCATCACCCTTAGTTACCGTAGAAACGCCATGGTCGCCGCAGTCTACAAAGAAAACCAGGTTTCCAATGTCCTTCAAGCCGTTGACGCCGGCTAACAGCTTGTCGTAGGCGTTATTGATTTTCCACTGAGGCGCGTCATCATCCTTTAAAACCTGCTGGGCTTCTGTTCTGGCACGATCAAACTGTTCCCAGGTCGCGGTGGAATAGGTTCCTTTCTCAAGGTCTTTATATTCGTTGTACAGATTTTTCAGGCTGTCCTTAGAGGTATTGGGCTTGCTGAAATACACCTGTACCTTCTGATCCTCAGACACGCCGGAAATTTTCAGCTGATAAGCACCGGACGCCTCGTCAAAGACGATATCGTCTGTCCGGTCCGCACCGTTAACCAGAACGTTTACAATCTCCTTGCCCTCCGCAGGAATCATTGAAACGGTATATTCTCCGTTCTCCCCTACGGTGTTCTGATTCGCTGACGCAATACCGTATTCCGTGCTCGCCACGTCTATGGTGTACTCCTCTTCCAGCTCTACCGCGCTGTTCAGAGCCATCGGGGTAATGACAAACTTATCAAAGTTCGGTGTATAGTTTGCCAGGTAATTAAGTCCCGGCTGGCTCGTACTTCCGCCATAAGTCACGTTCCAGCTGTTGTCATTGTAAATGCGAATGGTATTTTCACCCTTCTGGAGATCCAGGGTGATGGTTTTCTCACGGAAGGTATCGTCGGAGAAGGTGTTGATGAAGAAATAACGGTCGGTATCGTTCTTCATATTGCGGTAATCAATAAACCAGTCAACGCCGTCGGCCAGCTCGCCGGTATAGACGCCCTCGGCATCCCTGATATTATCTACCGGCACCTTCTCTTCTCCGGGAGGCAGAATGAAATAATCTACACCTGCGTCATTGGCAGGTTCTGTGATGGTGATATAGGTCATCTGAAGCGTTGCGCCTGTAGTGGTGCCCTTTACCGATAGCTCTACTTTGCCGTTGTCGTTGGTTTCCGCCTGGGTCAGATCAACGCTCAGGGTTTTGCTGCCGCTGGAATAGGAATCCGAAACAATTTCATCGATTCCATCGGCGCTGAGCCGGACTACAGGATTTCCAGCGTTGCCCCAGGTATTGCTCATGCCTACGGTCACATCATATTTGCCGGGATCCAGTTCAAACTTGTAAAATACGCACCGGGGATTGATTCCGGCCGTATCCTGGCTGTCGGCGTAACGGAAAGAAGCCTCTTTAGGCTTTCCGTCTGTTACATCGGCCGCACTGTTTGACAGGGCCTTTTGATATTTGGTGTAAACGCCCTTATCGTCAGGATCTGCAAAAGCGGCGCTGCCAGGCTCGGCCTTTGTGTCTTGTTCATTCAGCGCCGCAACACCCCAATAATACCCGGTTTTGGCATCCTTTCCGTACAACTGGTCGGTTACAGAGTTAAGGCTGCCCAGCTCGTCCCCCTCGCTGAGAGTAGACGGATCGTGATCTCCACAGTCTACAAAGTAGTAGGTTTTCAAGTTTTCTGCTTGTACCGGCACAATTCCCTCAAACTGAGGATACTGAGAGGCTCCGTTTACATCTACGACAGCGTACTTATCCGTTACTTTAATATTGTAGCTATGGCTGCCGGCCAGATCCTCATTGGAATGGAATGCCTGCATCTGATATTTTCCGGCCTCCGGCGCATTGTAGGTGAACTCTAAATAATCGGCGTCCTGATATGCGCCCTTCATTCCTACCACATATTTTCCACCGGATGCCCCGTCGCTCTCGGCTACCTGGATAGAGCCCTCAAGCTCCTCCGGAATCGCGTCTTCCGCCTCGATCGTGGTGGAGCTGTCCTGGGCGGGCAGCGCGCGCACGCGCATGTAGTCCAGAGCCGCGGGAACGGTAGTATCCAGATCCACCACATTGATTCCCTTTTGCAGGTAAACAGACGCCGTAACCTCCTGCCAGCCGTCTCCCGCCTGGAGGGATACCGTCTTATTCACACGGTCCAGGGTAACGGCGGTATTGCCCACATAAATGCTGGCTTCGCCCGCCTGACTGGACTGGTACCGCAGAGTAATATTGTACAGGCCGCTTTCCTCCACTACCACGGTGTTCCGAATGCCGCCGCCTTCGGTCACGGCCCTATCGGACAGGCCCATTACATAACCGCCGCCGGAATAACCTTCAAGGCTTGTCTCGGTGGAAACAGTAGAATCGGTATTTCCTAAAAGGCGGTTGACATCCGCCAGCTCCGCTTCATACACCTTATTAAAGGCTGGAAGCTCCTGGCCGTATACGCCCGCGTAGGAAACCCGCACAAAATCGTGGAAGAACAGATTTCCATCGACGCCGCTGTCGGCTGTGGTCACAGTGATCTGGTGCTCTCCCGCAGTCAGGTCGTAATACAAGGTCTTTGTCCCATCCATAGTCTGGAACAGTGTGGATTCCATTGTGACGGTTTCGGCCTCGCCCCCATCCAGCGCAAAGGTCTGCTTTACGTTTACCGGGTTATGGGTATTCATATCGTTTCTTTCAGTTCCCTGACCGTTGCCGTAATTAAAGTCCAGCTTGTATTTGCCGTCTGCCGGCACATTGATCGTATAGGTCATAGACGAGCCGGAGGGCATTCCTACCGCACGGTCGCCGCTGCCGTTATTGGACATATAATAGCTGGGATTCGTGCCAGCGCTGGAAGCGAACGCTCCGCCGGAAAGGCCGGCGTCTTCCGCTTCATACACATCGCCGCTGGAGCTTCTCAGGGCAAGGCCTACGATTTCATCGCCGCTCGCCTGGGTGACAGTCACATTGTACGCGTTTTCAAACAGGGTATCCGGGATTTTCACGGTAACGCTGCCGTCGTCGTTTACCGGATAAGCACCCTCTAAAATCGTCGGGGTCTCATACGCCGTACCATGGAAGCCGGTAAACATAGTTTCCTGCACCGACACATGAACCACTTCGGCATCCGCGAAGGTGCTGGTGGCGGTCACATTATTCAGCTGAACCGTAATGTCTCCGGTAAAGCCGCCCAGAAGGGTCGTAGACAGCTTTTTGGCCTCGTCCATGGTGGAAACGCCGTAAAGGCCGTCGTAGTTTGTGCTGGTGGAAACTGGCTGAGTGGTGCCGGACATATCGCCGTACCACTTATACAGCCACCAGGCCCCGTTGCCCTCGTTGGCGCCGGAAGCCAGGTCGTTCAGGTTGTTGGCCTGGTGCCAGAAGGGCAGGCAGCCAGTGGCCTTTTCGTCCTCAATTCTGGCAATCCAGTTCACCAAACGGCCGGGTACGCCGCAGTAGTCCATTTCGGCATACTCGTTAAAGCAGATCTGAGGAATTTCCGGAATGCCCTCGGTGCCGTTGGCTTCATTATACTTGCTCCAATCGGTACTCTCCCAGAGATTTCGGAAGTCAGCCACATGCGAAGACATACCTTCCAATTTCCAGGTATCCAACTCATGCCATGTGATAACGTCAGGCATACAGTTATTATCGGCACAAAATTGTACAAAGCTCTTGTTGCTCTGTCCCGAAGTAAATTGGGTGCCATATCCGGCAGAATTCGGGCCCGCTAAAGAAGCGTTTTTATCTACGGACTTAATCGCGTCATAAAAGCTTTTCCAAGCGTTCTGAAAATTTCCACCGTTGGGCGTTCCTTCGTTAATCGGAACATAAACAATCGCCTCGTCAATATCGATCCGAGCGCCAATGTTATCTTTTGGAGCCTCGGGAGTACCATGCTCCTCCTTCCAGGCTTCTTTCCAAGCTACAACCGCCGGACAGATATAATTTTTCAGATCATCACAGTATTGTTCAATTGTGGCGGTAACGCCGAATACGCCGTAATAATTGCTGTTGTACATCTGAACCTGCTCGCCGCCGCTCTCCAGGAAAGTCTTAGCGACGTCTAACGCGTCTCCATAGGGGTGCTCCGTTCCCAAAGCGCCCTTAGTCACTAAAATTTTAGACTTCAGCGGAACTATTGTATTGGTAGTGGGGACGTCCTCACTGCTGACGCCATATAGGAAGCCGGCAGCTCCGTGGACAATATCTCCCGTGTTCACCGCTGGGTCTAGGTCTACCGTCAGCGTCGCCTGCGGGTTCCTCACCTCCGCCGCGCTGGCCCGCATCTGCCCAAAGCTTGTGGTGAGCATACTGCTCATCAATACCGCCGCCGACAGCAGACCCGCCGCGGCCCCACGTGCTATTTTTTTACACCGTTCCATTTTTTCTCTCCTCTCGAAATATTTCTATGTCCTGAAAAGCTTTTTCTATACTTTCATATGATCCCTCCTTAAAGGCTTGAGGTTTTCTCTTTTTTATAAAAACCTCACTTTTGTTTTTACTTTTTTATTATAAATAAATATTTTATTTTCTAAAACTCAACAATTCTAAGAAAAGAGCACAAAACTAAGCTTTTACTTGTAAAATTAAAGCAAAAAATCCTCGCCAACAAAGGCGAGGATTTTCCAGGAGATTAGCAGAAGGTCTGTAACTTGGCATCTTGTTTCTCCAGCAATCTCAAAACTGAGTTTTGTTTCCTTGGCAGGCATAAAGAATAAATACCGGTAGGATATGTCCGACCAGAACAATAAGAACACTAGACAAAAGAAAAGGAATCCTCAAAATATGATGATTCCAGGTTCGGGGTTGCCCCTTTTTCATTTTTACATTGCGATTTTTTGATTTTTATTTCTGGGTGTCCCATTTTGATGAACGAAAAAAGTCTTAAAAGCGGCTTAATTTTTAAGGTTTATAGCATAGAAAAAGAGGCCGAATTTGGATTGTCTCATTTTTGAGTTCCAAATTTCGACCTCGGTTCAGTCCGCTGGTCAAATACCGTTTGAAAGAATTTATTAACCCAGAGTCAAAAGTAACTCTCAACAAAATGAGAATCGACGGTTCAAGATAAATATTTTATTGCTTTTACAACATATTTTCTTCCTTTCGTCTTTTGATAGCTCATTTTCGTTAAAAAGCGCAAATCTATAAAGACAGTTTAAATACTGAAGCCAGAGAATAGAAAAGGTCAGAATCAGATTTGTTTTTTTTAGTCACAGCTTTCGGCTGTTGTTTAGTCCTTCTCAAAAAAGGTGGTCCCCTGGGCAATCTCATGCCCAGGGGACCCTCTATCTATCAAAAGAAAAGACGTAATTAAATCTTATTTCGCCGTATAGACAAACCCTGTTTCAAAGTTCCTTTGGAGGATAAAGAACAAGGCCAGGGTTGGAATCGACGCTACCGCACATCCCAGCATCAGGGCTGGAAGATGCTGCTGCCCCATTTGAGCCAATGCCGACATTACCGGCCTGACATCAAAGGATTTGGTAAAGGTCAACCCAAACATCAGATCATTCCACGACCAGGCGAATTGGGTTAAAAACACCACGGACACCGGCGCCGTCGCCATCGGCAACATAATCCTTAAAAGGATTCCTAAGTCGCTGGCACCGTCAATCTTCGCGGACTCGCAGATTTCCGCCGGAATATCAATAAAGAAGTTCCGGAATACAAACAATGCGAAAGGTACGCAAACCGCGATGTAAAACAACGCCATACCCAGCTTGGTGTCAAACAAGCCCAGAGAACTATAGCCCTTATATACCGGAATCAAATAGATCTGCAATGGAAAAATTGTTCCGCTGTAAATAAATAAAAACCAAAACATACGGAATTTAATTTGCAGATGAGCAATGGCATAGGCCGCGAGAAGGGCAATGGCCACACAGAAAAATGCAGCGCAAAAAGAGTACAGCAGGCTGTTAAGCATCCCTGTCAGCAGGTCGGCGTTATCCTGTACGTATTGAAAGTTATCTAACAAAAAATTAGCTTTTGGCCAGTCCCAGAAATTGCTCAAGGCATAATCCTGTTTGGACTTAAAGCTGGTAAATACCGCAAAGATCAAGGGAAATACCCAGACAACTGTCAACAGCGTGAGGATGACGTTAATGACAATTTTTGCGGTTTTGCTTCTCTTTTTCATTTAGTCAATCCTCCTTTTGAAAGGTATTTCTTATATTGAAGTACGCCACAATCAAAATAATCACTGTGAGCACAACAGCCACCGCTGCACCGGAGCCCATTTTGTTCCGGACAAAGGACTCCAAATACATGGTCAGCGCCAGAGTTTCAGACGTACGATACGGCCCGCCCTGAGTCATCACCCAAATAGAATCAAAAACCTTCAAGGAATTTACCAGGGACATGAGCATCACGACCACAGTGGTTGATTTCAGCAAAGGCAGAACCACTTTAACATACATCTGGATTGGACTTGCTCCTTCAATTCTAGCAGCCTCAATGGGTGAAGAATCAATATTGTGCAGGCCGACAATAAAGAGCACCAAATTTAAGCCGATTCCTTGCCAGGTGCTGGAGAGAATCATAATAAAGGTGTTGACATAGGGGATCGCCAGCCAGTTGCACACCATATCTTCCAATCCAAGATAGCCGAAAATCTGAGGAAGTCCATAAATAGAAAGCATTGCGCTGATAATCAGCCCGCCTATAGTCAACGAGATCGCGTTCGGAAAATAAAACGCATTTTTAAAAAAGGATGGGGCTGAACTTTTTGTAATTAAAATCGCCAATATCAGGGGAATCGCGACCAGAATAATCAGGCCGCTCAAAGCCCAAATGACGGTGTTCATAGTCGAAATCCAAAAATTAGAGTCTGTGAACAGCTCAACATAATTGTCAAATCCAATGAAAACCGGGTCTGAAAAGCCGTCGGAATCGTAAAAGCTTAGATAAAGAGTGTAAAAAATAGAAGTGATAAAAAACGCTCCGATTAGCACAACGGCCGGCAGCAGATAAAGATAATTCTTTAGGGTTCTTGCCGTTTTCATTCATACCAACCTTTCGATAGATAGAGGATTGATTTTCGCTTAATGTTTTTGTGTTTCTCTGCCGCTGGATCTTCCGGCGGCAGAGAAACAGGAGAAGCTATCAGTCGAAAAATATCTTAGTTGCCGAACACCTCGTCAGCCTTGGCTTGAATATTGTTCACAGTATCCTCAACTGAGGCGCCAGCGAACATCATTTTGGAAAATTCATCCACTGCCAGGTCACGAAGCTCAGAAGGTGTATTTTCGTTATAGCGCAGAAGCAGCTGAACGTTATCCGTATCGCCGCTGAAATCAACAATCTGCTTCAGGGTGGGATCTTCCACATTCACTTTGCTGGTATTGGCAATGCCGATTCCATCGCACATAACCTGCTGAGTGCTCTCTGCAAAGAAATTCTTCACTGCAGTTTTGGCTGCTTCCTTATCATCGCTGTTGGAAGCTACGCACAAAGGAGAAGCCTCGTAGAAGATGACTCCCTTGCCGCCGTTTGCGGAAGGCATAACAAAGGTGCTGAAATCTTCACCGGAAACCGCGCCATAGTCATCGGTCAGATAGGGCAGGACGATATTGGGCTCGATCATCATTGCTACATCGCCTGTTGCAAATGACTTATACATATCGGTCCATGTGATAGCGTCGGCAAAATAGCCATTGTCAATCATCATTTTCCAGGTTTCCATAGCGTTGACGATTCCCTCGTCAGTATACTTGATCGTACCGTCGCACACATCCAGATAGTCCTGAGGATCATAGGCCGCCACGATCTGCTGGAACCAAATAAAGCTTGCCCAGCTGTCGTCTTTCAGGCCGATGGGGGTAATTCCTTTCTCTTTCAGCTTCGCGCACACATCCAGGAATTCATCGAAAGTGGTTGGAACCTCCACGCCCGCTTCCTCAAAGCAGTTGATGTTGTAGAAAACCGGATTGTACAGAATGCTGTACGGTGCGGCGTAAACTTTTCCATCCACGGTAAACGCGTCTTTAATACCTTCCGGAACACCCGCAGAAACAAAGTCGCTGTCCCAAAGGTCAGTCAAATCTTCTACCAACCCATTTTTCACTAAGGTCTCCAGCTTTTCTCCGCTCCACCAGGTAAACATGCCGGGCGCGGAAGCCTCCTTGATGCTCTGCTGAACCGCCGTAGTGTAAGCCGCTTCATCCGGGTAAGACACGATCTCTACGTCAACGCCGGAATTATCCTTCATAGCGGCAGAAAACTCCTCCAGTACGGAGTTATTTGTATTCATCAGCTTGTCGTTCCAAAATTCGGTGCTTCCTCCGGTCTGGCCCTCCCCGCTGCTCTGAGCGGCAGAAGAATCGCCAGCCGCGCTGGACTCTCCCTGGGAACTGCTTGCAGGACTGCTGCAGGACGCCAGGGATACGATCATGGCGGCGCTTAAGATTCCCGCCAAAAGTTTTCTGGTAATTTTCATAGAAAAAGTCCTCCTTTACTTTTTCCGCGCGAGCTTTTGCTTCTGCGCCTTTTTCTAATCTTTTCTGACTCACTCCCCTGTGAGAGGCTGAAAACGGAACTCTCCTCCTTCCTCGCATTTTCCTATTAAAATCCGTCTACGAAACGATCTACTACTAATTGACGGAATTCAGGTGACAGAGTAATAAAGTAAGCGGTAAATCCAGTAACTCGTACAACTAAATCCGGATACAGATCGGGATTCTCGTTGGCGGCCATCAGCTTATCATGATCCAAAATATTCACATTGATCAGTGTACCGCCTATGAGTATTCATCAGTTGGATATACTTTTCAATGCCGCCCTCCTGGACGCCCAGCTTAGGATCCATTTCCAGCTGCAAGGGACAGGTATTTCCATAGCCGGTTTGGATTCTGGCAATTCCGGTGGCCATTCCGGTAGCGGCACCGTCTCTGCGGAAGCCGGGATTCGGATTCGCCCCATGGGTGATAGGCGTTCCGGCGAATCTGCCGTCGGGAGTGGCACCTACCTGCTTGCCCATGACGATCGTATTAGACCAGCTGAACCAGCCGGGCACTAAGCATCTGCCCTCCGGCATCGGCTGATTTACCACATAATCCGCGAACAAACGGCTCAGGTAATCGGCCCATTTGTCGCCCAGAGAATTCCCCTGACAGTAACGCTCGGAGCTCTTGAGCATCAGACGGATGCGTTCTCCCTTAACACCCTCGAAATTGCTTTTCAAAACCTGATCCAGCTCTTCCCAGGTCAGACGCTTTTCCTTGATAACCCTCTGCTCGATAGCGGCCAAGGAGTCCGCCACGGTGGCAAGCCCGGCGCCGTCCAGGCAAAGAGTCTGAATTTCCGCGCATACGGTGATATCGGTACCGGTTTCAATGGTATTGTGCATCATCAGGTTCATTACCAGCTCGGGCGTGACATACTGCTGCTTGGCCATATGGATATTCAGACCCTCGGCAATTACCTCTACCGCCCGCTTTAAATGGCGCTTAAAGATTGATAGCAGCCGCTCCATGCTGGGGACCTCTTCATCCTTATGGTCCATCATCTCCCGGAAAGAAAGATCGTACACTTTAGCAACATTGATCTTAACGCAGTCGTTTAAGGAATATTCCTTTCCTGGCACCGCCATCCAATGACAGCCGACAGCGATACGGTCCCGAGCGATTTTCTTGGTGATGTTGGGCAGCTTTGTGTAATTCATCAGGCCCTTATCTCCAGAAAAGCGAGGCCAAGCGTTCCGGTCGGTGAACAGGTATTCCACCGCCTTGCGGACATAATTTTTATCAATATTATCATGAATACGAATGGTCAGGTTCGCGGAGGAATTCAGCCAATGGGCAGCTTCCAGCACAAGATAGGACACCTTATTGGTAAGATCCCGGTCATTGGAGTCCGCACCGGAAAGCTGATAATAATGGGTGTCGATCAGAAGCAGGTTCGCCAAAATGAAAGTAGCCTTCTCGTCATCCAAAATACCGCTTTCGATGTCGGCCTTATAGAAAGGATACAGCACCACATCCAGATTGCAGCCGGCGCCATCCCGGTCATAGATACGGGAAACCACATTGAACCAAGCCATCCACTGGCAGGCCTCCAGGAAGGTTTTCGGCGGGTGGGAAATTATATTTTTATTCGCCTCAAGCATGTCTTCTAAGGTCGATCTGATTTCCGGACGCTCCTCGGTTTTAAGCAGTTCCTCGATTTTATCAATATGCCGCTGGATATAACTTTGGATGCTTTTTACCACCAGTTCTTCAGCGTCGTAAAACTCCTTACGGTCAGGGTTCAGCTTACGGTAACGGTTAATCTTATCCAGCAGGCCTCCAAAGCCCAGTTCAATGCCGATGTTATAGTCGCAGGCGCAGTGGGCTTCATCGTTGATCCCGGTAATCAAGCCGTACAGCTCCTGTTCCGGGACTAGGTCGTCGTAAGGAAAAAGCTCTGCCAGAGCCCGCTTTGGCGGATGGGGGTGCCGATACTGCGACAGCATATCCGCCCAGCGTCCGCACATGATTTCCAGCGGGTCAACATAGACTGGATGACAGCGGAGCATTTCCGCAAAATTCACCGCGTTTCCCATCGGTCCATAAAAGAACTCCTTTCCTTCATTGGGAATCGGTTTATACGCATAATCCTTGGGCAATGGAATAGAACCGTAATCATCGGCATCCATATATCCCTGCTGGGATTTTTTCTCTAACGTATGCTGTAATTTTTTCTCGCGCAAACGAGAGGCACGGTCACGATAGGTCAACATAACGAAAACTCCTTTCTTCCTTTTTATACGCTCTGTCCTGCGATACGAATCTCACAGGGCAGCTTTTTCAGCATCTGACCAAGAGAAAGCATCTGTTCTTTTGACGGCTTCTCAAACCGTTTGGGGTGAAAGCTGCTTTCCCCGGTACCCTTGGACAAGCCTAGAGGATGATATGGCAGCAATTCATAGTATTGCAATCCCTTCAACTCGCTGACAAAGGTGCCGATGGACAATATTTCCTCTGGGCTGTCGTTCACTCCCGGAATCACCGGAGTTCTGACAATAAAGGGCACGTTGAATTCCGGCAAGCGAAGAATATTTTCTTTTACGAGTTTATTGGATTTTCCGGTGTATTCCCTGTGTTTTTCTTCATCCATCATTTTCAAATCGCACATAATGAAATCGCACTGGGAAAGCACGGAGCGCGCCACCTCATGGGGGACATTAAGATTGGTCTCAATGGCGGTATGAATTCCGTTTTCCCGGCATTTTATCAGCAAAGCCCGGGCAAATTCCGGCTGACAGAGGCTCTCGCCTCCCGAAAGAGTAAGTCCTCCTCCGGAGCGCCAGTAGTATGGACGATCTTTTTCTACTTCTTCGATCATCTCCTCTACTGTCACATCTCTGCCGATCACCTTGTCTTTGCCAAGGACTTTCATTGTCTGGATTCCGTATTCCTGTGATTCAGGGTTGCAGCACCATCTGCATCTCAACACGCAGCCTTTCAGGAAAACAATCGTACGGATTCCCGGGCCGTCATGGATCGAATATCGCTGGACGTCAAAAATGCGGCCTTTTGTCTGTAAATAACTCATAATTTACCTCTTAGAAGCCCTGTTCTGTTCTTCTGATGATATCGTCCTGAAGAGAACGTGACAGTGTTGTAAACAATGCACTGTAACCGGCAACACGAACAACCAGATGTGCGTATTTCTCCGGATGCTTCTGTGCATCGATCAGAGTCGCTCTGTCAACAACGTTAAACTGCATATGCATTCCCTTTTGGTCAAAGAATGCTCTTATGTATGACGCAAAGTTCTGAAGTCCTGCATTTCCGCTCAATGCCGACGGGTGGAACTTCTGATTGTAAAGTGTACCGTTTGATGCTCTGCCATGTTCAAGTTTTGCAACTGAGTTTGCCGCAGCCGTAGGACCTTTTGTATCAGCGCCCTGTCTTGGACCTACACCGTCCGCAATCGGTGTATTGGCAAGTCTGCCGTCAGGTGTCGCACCTGTTTGCTCACCAAGAGGAACGTTAGCCGATACAGGATACAATCCTGCCTGGAACATACCTCCGCGAGGATTTTTATGTTTTTCAAGTTCTTTTGCGTATATATTAGCCACATCACGAGCTAACAAGTCAATTTCTTCAATGTCGTTTCCGTACTTCGGAAGTTCATTTATCATATCAAGTATTTCTTCATAACGCTTTCTCTTTGCCGGATTCTGTTCGCCTGTAAGGAACATTCTGCAAATATCGGCAACTTGGCTTTCATTAACGCTC
>OLWB01002222.1_pt1 | contig 16107 bp, 18 predicted proteins | sample 1673331 | NCBI WGS metagenome assembly OLWB01 (sample SAMEA3178943, study PRJEB25190) | human gut metagenome | biome: human gut; feature: human-associated habitat; material: faeces | place: Austria | collected 2013
AGGAGGTTTGCAAATGGCAGATGATAAGAAAAATATTCCCGAGGCAGCCCCGCCCACCGAGGCTCCCGCTCCCGCGGTAGAAAATGCCGCCGTGCTGGAGCAGCCCTCTCCCGGGCCTGCGCTGACCGACGCAGAGGCGGTCATGCTGGAACATGAGGGACAGGCGGTACTCTTTGAAATGGGCGAGGCCGCACCCGATCCCGCCGACGCTGTTACTCACACCGAGGTGGATGAGCCCGCCGCTCCCGAAGCTCCCAAGGCTGAAATGGAGCAGGCGCAGCCGCCTGATCCCGGCAAGGATAATCCCACCCCGGCACATTCCGGCAAGGTGGTGGATTTTGCCGCCGCCCGTGACGAGGCGGCCAAGGATGAGAAAAAGGAGGTCAAGCAGAAGCCGCCCACCGAAAAGGACAAGCCCGCCAAACCCGGCAGAGGCCGACCGCCCAAGGATGGCAAGGCCGCTCCCGATAAGGCCAAGCCGCCCAAACCTCGGGACAAAAAGTCCCAAAGCAAGCCCGCCCCGGAGAAGCCTGCCGTGGATAAGGGCGGCGCTCCCGCTGGTGCGGAGGTCACGCCGGAGCCGTCTGCGCCCCGTGACGCTACCCGCGCCGAAAAAGAGGAGATCGTCTATCTCAATTTGGTAGATCTGCACCCGTTCAAAAATCATCCCTTTGGTGTCCGGGACGATGCGGAGATGCAGGGGCTTGTGGAGTCGGTCAAGGCGACAGGCGTCAATCAGCCCGCGCTGGTGCGTCCCCGCGAGGATGGCGGCTATGAGATCATCGCAGGCCACCGCCGCCAGCGGGCAAGTGAGCTTGCCGGATTTGCGAATATGCCGTGTATCGTCCGCAACATGACGGACGATGAAGCCATCCTCGCCATGACGGATGACAACCTCCGCCACCGTGAGCGCATTTTGCCCACGGAAAAGGCGCAGTCGCTCAAAATGCAGGTGGAGGCCATCAAGCACCAAGGCTCCCGTCCCGGAGAGGAGGACAAGGACGCCGGAAAACGCTCTACGCAGGTCGTGGGAGATCGCAACGGTATGAACTACAAACAGGTGCAGCGGTATATCCGCCTGACCGAGCTGATCCCGCCAGTGCTGGACATGGTGGACAGCGGCAAAATCGCTTTCCGCCCCGCCGTGGAGCTTTCCTACCTTTCCAAAGAACAGCAGGAATCCCTATACAGCACAATGGAATGTGAGGACTGCACCCCGTCTTTGGCACAGGCTATTAAGATGAAAGAGTTTAGCAGGGACGGCAAATTGACCGACGAGGTAATTCTCTCCATTATGCAGGAGGAAAAGCCCAATCAGAAAGAACAGTTCAAAATGCCGAAAGAGCGTATCAGCAAGTATTTTGCGCCGGGGACGCCCGCACAGAAAATCGAAGATACCATTATTAAGGCGCTGGAACTCTACCGTAAGCGTGAACGGCAGCGAGATATGGTAAGATAAAGTTTCCCAACAAGGGATAACCATACCCTTTTATATGAGAGCGGTCTGTTCGGCCGTTCCCCCCTCTCCACACCTCACCCCTCCTCAAAACCGCCTGTACTATCCGAAAAAAACAAACTACACTCTTGAAAATCAGATATGCATTTGATAGAATAGGCCAAAAGGAGGTTGTTAAGATGAGAAAGCTGAAAGCACTCGCCGCCGTCTTACTGCTTATACTACTGAACGGCTGCAATGCGCAAAATGCGTTTGGAAACACAGCTTCAAGCGCTTTGACAACTGGGTTTCCTGATACCGTAAATGAATGTTCTTTTTCGGCTGGTTATTCGGACAGTACGGAACCGCAGAAATCCGAAGTTTCGCATAAGCAGGAGGAATCGGAATCGCACCGACCTGTTATTTCGGAGCCACCCAAACAAACGGCCCCCTCCGAGCCGGAGGCACCGGCTGAATCCTCCGCAGCGCAGGAGCCTGCCGAGCCGTCAAGTGAAAATTCCAAACCGACAGAAAGCACGCCGCCGAATGACAATAAACCGTCCGTATCTGAAAGCGCCGGCCGGCCGGAAGTTTCAACGCCAGCAGAACCGCCGATACAAACCCAATCCCCGGAAGAAGGTAAACCATCAGAAACGTCCGAAGGGAGCGAACCGCCCACCGAGGAACCACAGCCGGAGCAAAGCACGCCGCCGACCACGGAAGAATCCGCAGTGCCGGAATTTGATATTCAAGTATGGATTGATTATGCGGCCGGATACGCCGAAAGTGTTGAGCTGAATCTATCGCCGGACGCTACGGCTTGTTGGGATAATCCAATCACGGCGGGTTCGCAAAGCATATATTTGCAACGGGATATTCAAAGCCGACTCAACCGCTATAAGAGAGACGGTATGACGGATGTTTGGATATGGGCGGAGGAACGCTTGGACGGAAACTATGATTTGTTTATCGGCTATGCTTAATTCCTGTTTTGCTAATTAACTTTTGCCAATAACGCACCGTAAAAATTACGGTGCGTTTTTTATATATATCCCATCAAAAAACAAGGAGGTTATTTATGAAGTTCAAAAAAATCAGAGCGACGTTTGCAGCCGCTTTGCTGTTCCTTTCTTCGGTTGCTTTGGCTGGCCCGACAACGGCGGCGGCCGATATGCAAGAAGAAGTGTATCTTGTGCCCTTTCCGCGCAATGGGGACGAATACTACAACGACAAATGGGGACACGGCAGCCACACATTTATGAACGGCTGGGGTGTGGGGACGTCCCGCTATACGACTGTACGGGCAATGGGTTCTATGTACAGCAACATCTGTTACTGCATTGAACCCGGCGTGCCGCAGACAACAGGCGATCGCTATGCGCAAAAGGGCGAGGATTTTTGGTTGAACTACCCCTCAGATTACAACAAAACAATATCCCCCGACGACATCAAGCTGTTTATTGGCAGAATTATGCAGTACGGCTATACGGGTACAATTTCTACTTCTTGGCGCTCTCAAAACGAGGGCGGCGACAAACTGGCCCACGCTGTTGCTACGCAGCTTTTGATTTGGGAAACGGTCGTTGGAGAACGCGACGAAAATTTCGGGAAAGTAGACCCCGGTCAATATGACGCTGTTTTAGATCAAATTGATGCTCAACATCCTCTGCGAGATAGGATCATAGCTTACTATCGTTCGATAGAAGCGAATGTGCAGAATCATACAAAGCTTCCGAGTTTTTTGGCAAGGTCTGCAAGCAAAGCGCAGAGCATCAATCTGGAATGGAACGGCGAAAAGTATACCGCCACGCTCACCGACAACAACAATGTGCTTTCAAACTATTCTTTTTCCGCAGGCACTTCGGGGATTCGTTTTTCGGTGAACGGAAACAAGCTGACGATTACCGCCGATGAAGCGCCGAGCGATACCGTCAGTATCACCGCCGAAAAGAAAGGAGGTCAACGACGAGGTATTATCATCTGGACGGATGGCATTTACGGCCCCGACCGCGGCTTGCAGGACATCGTAACCTATTCAGAATCAGTAGACGATCCTGTTAATGGATATTTGCGTATTGAAACAAGCTATGGCAGCGCCAAAATCGTAAAGACCAGCGAGGACGGCAAGGTTGAGGGTCTTTCCTTTACCATTACAGGAAACGGCGTGAACAAGACTGTCAAGACCGGTCCAAGCGGTGAAATCCAGATCGACAATCTCACCCCCGGTGTTTATACCGTAATTGAACAGAACTACGACAAATACGAGCCGCAGGAAGTTCGCCGTGTTACCGTCGTAAGCGGACAGACCGCAACGGTGACTTTTAACAATGTGCTGAAGCGCGGCGATCTCACCGTTAAGAAAACATCGGAGGACGGATTGAATGAGGGTGTTAAATTCCACCTGTTCGGTACTTCTGTTTCGGGGCTGGCGGTAGACGAATACGCTATAACCGACCGTTCTGGAATCGCCCGATTTAAGGATGTGCTGATCGGAACGGGCTACACTTTGGAGGAAGTCGATACCGCAATCCGCTATGTCATTCCCGAAAAGCAGACGGCGGCGGTTGAATGGAATACTGTAACGAATAAGAGTTTCCACAACATTCTGAAAAAGTGGAATGTCACCGTAACAAAAAGCGATAAGGAAACGGGAACGCCGCAGGGCGACGCTTCTCTTGCGGGTGCGGTTTATGGGATTTTCAAGGGCGAACAGCTTATCGACACCTACACCACAGATGAAAACGGACAGTTTACGACCAAGTATTATGTCTGCGGCAATGATTGGACGGTCAGAGAGATTACACCGTCAGAGGGCTATCTGCTCGATACGACCATTCACAAGATAAGCGCAGAGCCAGAGCTTTACACCTTAGAATATAACTCTGCTTCCAATGATGTCAACGAACAGGTCATTAAGGGCAATATCGCCATTATCAAGCATACCGATAACGGTGAAACCCAGATTGAAACGCCCGAAATAGAAGCGACTTTTGAGGTCTATCCGAAATCCGCAGGCAGCTATGAGGACGCAAAGGAAACCGAGCGTGATTTTCTAACCTGCGACGAAAACGGTTTTGCACAGACAAAGGATATGCCTTACGGTGTTTATGTCGTGGAGCAGACCTCTGGTTGGGATGGTCGGGAGCTAATGAAACCTTTTGATGTGTTTATCAGCGCAGACGGTCAAACCTATCGCTATCTTATTAACAATGCCAACTTTGAAAGCTATATCAAAATCGTTAAGGTGGACGCAGAAACCGGCAAAATAATTCCCTATGCGGGCGCAGGATTTCAGCTTTACCGCCCGGACGGCAGCCTGATTACGCAGAGCTTCACCTATCCGACCCCTGTTACAATCGACACTTTCTACACCAACGACGAGGGTTATTTGATTACGCCCGAAAAGTTGGAGTACGGTTCGGGTTATTCGCTGGTCGAAGTATCAGCACCTTACGGCTATGTGTTAAGCAGCGAACCCGTATATTTTGATGTGGTGCAGGACGATTCTACCGACGAGGACGGTATTGCCGTGATCGAGGTTGTCAAGGAAAACACCGCACAAAAGGGCGTTATCAAAATCAGCAAGAGCGGCGAGGTCTTTTCCTCTGTCACCGAATCCGAGGGTATGTATCAGCCCGTCTATTCCGTTCAGGGTCTTGCGGGAGCGGTCTATGAAATCACCGCCGCCGAAGATATTTACACGCTGGACGGCACGCTCCGCTATGCTGCCGGTGAAGTGGTTGACACGGTAACGACCGATGAAACAGGACTTGCCGAAAGCAAACCCCTTTATCTCGGAAAATATGAAATCCGGGAAATCGAGGCCCCTTACGGAATGGTTTTGAACGGTGAAATCCACGCCGCCGAACTTGTGTATGCGGGACAGGAAATTGAGATTACCGAAACGGCCGCCAGCTTTTATAACGAGCGGCAGAAAGCCGCTGTTTCTCTCGACAAAGTTTTAGAACAGAATAATTTATTCGGAATCGGTGCAAACGGCGAACTGTCCGCCGTGACCTTTGGCCTGTTTGCCGCCGAGACATTGACCGCAGCGGACGGCTCGGCTATCCCTGCGGACGGGCTGCTTGAAATTCTCTCGGTCGATGAAAACGACCGCGCCGTATGCAAAACCGATCTGCCTTTCGGCAGCTTCTATTTTAAGGAGCTTTCCACCGACGAGCACTATATCCTCTCCGATGAAAAGTACCCGGTTGTCTTTGGGTACGCCGGACAGGACGCCGCCCTTGTGGAAATCAGGGCGAATGACGGCAAGCCGATTGACAACGACCTGATTTACGGCGAAATTCACGGACTGAAAAAAGACGAGGACGGAAACGCTCTTAGCGGTGCGCTGATCGGCTTATTCAAAGCGGACTGTACCGAGTTTACAGCCGAAAATGCGATTATGACCGCTACCTCTGCCGAGGACGGCGTTTTTTCTTTTGCCGATGTACCCTATGGAAATTGGGTCGTGCGTGAGATTGAGGCCCCGACAGGCTTTGTCCTTTCGGAAGAATCTTTTGCTGTCAATGTCGATAAAGACGGTGCGGTGATTGAGGTTGAAATCGAAAATACGCTGATTCGCGGGACGGTGCAGCTCACCAAGACCGATAAAGATTATCCCGACAACAAACTTTCCGGGGCGGAGTTCTCCGTTTACCGTGATTCTAACGGAAACAAGGAGTTTGACGCAGACGATGAACTGATCGGCACACTTACCGAAACAAGCGCAGGCGTTTATGAAATGCCCGACCTTATCTACGGCGGTTATTTCGTAAAGGAGGAAAAAGCCCCGGAGGGCTTCTATCTTGACGAAAACGCCTATTATTTTGAAATCACCGAACACGGCAAAACCGTTATTGTCGAAAACGAGGCGAGCAAAGGCTTTGTCAATGCCCCGCAGGTAGGTTCTCTGAAAATCGTTAAGACTTCCTCGGACGGTAAGGTTGAGGGCTTTTCATTCCGTGTAACCGGGGCAAACGGCTACTCTGAAATTTTTACTACCGATGAAAAAGGAGAAATCTTCATTGAAAATCTCCGCATTGGCGATTACACCGTGAGCGAAGTATCGGACGGCGCTTCTGCCGCCTATGTTCTCCCCGCCGACAAGACGGCAAGCGTGTTTGAGGGCGCTGTAACCGTTGTAGAAATGCACAACGAACTCCGGGACACGCCGAAAACAGGCGACGACAGCAATCCCGCCCTTTGGCTCTCCCTGCTCGGCATTTCCGGGGCGGGCGCTTTGGCTCTCGGTGTGATCGGCTTTAAGTTCAGAAAAAAGGAGGACGCTGAATAATGGAACTGAAAACTATCCTTGCAATCGGCTTGGTCGTATTCATTGTAGGCGCTTTGATTTTCCTTAAAATCAGAGCAAAGAAGAAATAACGACCGGGGGCGGCACAGCCGCCCTCTTTACATATCCCGAAAAAATATATAAGGAGGATTCGACTATGGTTCATTTTTTTCATTCAAACATAGCGCAGAAATACGGTGTTAATGCCGCTGTTCTGGCAGATTTTATTTGGGATTGTATCGAGGAAAAGGGCGCACGGCAGCCGCAGCTACACGAGGGCAAGGTTTGGTTTCGCTGTTCGGTACAGATGTTGACCGGGTTCTTTCCCTTTCTTTCCTATGATGAAATCCGCTATGCGCTCAAACAGCTTGTAAAGGGGCGTGTTCTCATAAAAGGGCGGTTCAATGAAAGCCGCTTTGACCGCACAAACTGGTACGCTTTTACCGGGTTCGGGCAATTCCTTATGACAGAAAGCGAGGCGGATTTGCAATGAACGACGGCAGGCACATTATTTGGAGCAACGACCTTGACTATGACGACTGGAAAGACGATTTAGAAGAACAGTACCCTGAACTTTCTGCAAATGAGCGTATGGATTTGATGTATGAAATTAACGGCACTTATTTTCAAGATGAAAAAACGAATCTTGATATTCAGTTATCCCGCCCAATTCTCGTTATCGGTGACTTGGGACTTTGGAACGGCCGGCGTATGGGATATAAGGAAATTGAAAGCGGCAATATCCGTGACTGCCTGTATTCGGACACGGACTATGCAACTTGGTTTGTAGATAAAAACGGCGATTTTCGCTGCGACGCTATCCACCACGACGGCACAAATCACTATCTCTACCGGGTTTATAAGGACGACGTTTCGGAAACGCAGATTAACAACCTGAAAGAGAAAATCTATTACGGCAAAGCCACTCGTGCGGATATTGTGCGAGTGACCCGCAGGCTCGGCGATGATATTGCCAAAGTGTACGGATTCCCGATTCCGCGCCGGCGGCAGGCCGCCGTACAGGAACGGTAAAGGGGACGGGACGATGTATAATTTATCTGATTTAAGGGATTGCGCCTTTGAAGCGTTTGTAACCAACCTCGGCAAATACAACGAGGGGGAGCTCGTCGGTGAATGGGTTAAGTTTCCCATTACCAATGAAGAAATGCAGGAGGTTTTTAAGCGGATTGGTATAGGCGGCCGTTATGAAGAATGGTTTATCACCGCCTATGAGTGCCACGACCCCGGTATTTATGATCTGCTCGGAGAGTACGAGAGTTTGAGCGAGCTCAACTATCTTGCGGGGCAGATTATGGAACTTAACGAAAGCGAGGAATTTTGGCAGGCGGTTTTGGACTTGGGCGAATATACGGGCAGCGTTAAGGATTTAATCAATCTCACCGAAAATATGGATTGTTTCGACTACCTTTCGGGTGTTACAAGTGATTCCGACCTCGGCTATTACTGGATAGAGGAAAGCGGCTGTTATGATACAAAGGCAATGGGCGCTCTTTCAAACTATATTGACTATGAAAGTTTCGGCCGTGATATTCGGTTTGATGAAAGCGGCACCTTTACCGATAACGGATATGTCCGGTTGAACGGCAGCGGATTTGTTGAGGTGTACGACGGCAAAATCGGGAATATCCCCGAAGAATACCGTATTCAAAGCCCGAACCGTCATATCCGTACTGCGGTTAAGTCCGAGTTGAATCAAGAGGCGGTTCGATAAATTGCACCTTTGATATTGTTTTGTCCTTTGGGTATAGTATAATAAAAAGGCAAGGAAGTGATTTTATGAGCGACAGCAACACATATCTTGATTTAGCCGACCGTATAGCGGATTCGTTTGCGGAAATCGAGAACGATATAACCGTAGATTTACGGAAAAGCAATGAGGAATACTATTCTCTGTATCAGAACATTTCAGAACTGAAAGAGAAACACCCTTTTATACAAAATGTTATGGAGGGTGACGGCGAGCTTTCTCTATCGTCAGAAGAACACGATATTTTAACGAGATTTTTCAAACTGCAATTCCGGCTTGAAAGTATGGAGCGGCAGCACATTTATTTCAGAGGACATACCGACAGCGTTTCCTATCTGAAAAAGGTTGGCGCATTGTGATCGACGGCGGTACGGGATTTTCCTGTGCCGCTTTTCATATGCAAGCAGCATTAAGCAGAACAAAAAAGTCCTATAGAAAATAAAGTTTTTACGGTTTTACATTAAAAACTATTGACTATTTTGGAGTTTTTGGCTATACTATTAGTATGAAACAAGGAGGCGATATAATGATTATAAGACCACAGTATATGGAATTGCTGAAAACCTATCGTGATGTACCACTTGTGAAAATACTGGCGGGAATCCGCCGTTGCGGAAAATCTACTATTTTAGAAATGCTGCGGGACGACCTGTTGAAAAGCGGCGTTTCTGCCGATCACATTATCAGTATGCGTTATACCTCGGAGGATTTTGACGACGGTATGACCGATAAAGATATGTATAGAAGTATCAAGGAGCAGATGACCGGCGACGGACGGTATTATCTTCTCCTTGATGAAGTGCAGGAAATTGACGGTTGGGAAAAGGCTGTGAACAGTCTGCTTGAAAATGCCGACGCCGATATTTATGTGACCGGCTCCAATTCTAAGCTGATGTCCAGCGAAATTTCAACCTACCTGACGGGACGCTATATTTCTATCCCGGTTTATACCCTGTCTTTTGCCGAGTATTTGGAGTTCAAAAAACAAAGCGGTCTTTCACCGAGAGAACTTTTGAATGAATATATCCGTATGGGTGGTTTTCCCATTGTCGCGCTCGGCAATTTTGACGAGCGTTCTGCCTATCAGATCGTAGAGGGGATTTATCACTCTGTAATAACAAGCGATATTACAAAACGGCATAACATAGCGAATTTTGATTTGTTTAACCGTGTTGTCCGCTATATCGTTGAAAATGTCGGCAAAACCTTTTCCGCAAATGCAATCGTGAAGTTTCTGAAAAGCGAGGGACGCTCCCTGTCTGTCGAAGCGGTTTACAACTATTTGAATTGGTTGGAAAAGGCTTTTGTAATCTATCGTTGCCAACGGTACGACTTGCAGGGTAAATCCGTTCTGAAAACACAGGAGAAATTCTACCTTGCCGATTCATCTCTCAAATACTGCATAATGGGCTTTAACCCGAAGTCTATTGCGGCTATGCTCGAAAACATCGTTTACTTTGAACTGCGGCGGAAAGGCTATGATGTCTATATCGGAAAAAACGAAACAAAAGAGATAGACTTTGTAGCGGTTCGCCGTGATGAGCGTATTTATGTTCAGGTGTGCCGCAGACTGCCGGAGGAATCCGACCGGGAGGTTGCCAATCTCCTTGAAATCAAAGACCACTATCCAAAATATGTAGTAACGCTGGACGAACTGGCTGCCGGAAATATCAACGGTGTTAAGATCGTGCATTTGGCGGATTTTCTGATGAGTTGTGAGTATTGAAATTATCATAAAGTTTACAAATTGAGGTTTAGAGGATTAACTATGAAACGTTATCAAATATTTATTAGTTCCACATATACGGACTTACAGTTAGAGAGACAAGCAGTCTTGGAGAGTGTTCTTAAACTTCGTCATATTCCCGTTGGTATGGAACATTTTGTTTCAACAAACGAGGAACAATTTAATTACATCAAGCGGCTTCTTGATGAAACAGATTACTATATTATCATTATAGGAAATAGATATGGGTCACAAGCTGATGATGGTATTAGTTACACTGAAAAAGAGTTTGATTATGCTGTGAATTTAGAGATCCCAGTAATTGCATGCATTCATAGCAATCCTAATTCTCTTCCAGTTAACAAATCCGATATAGAACCAGATGCAAAACAGAAACTCAATGAATTTAGAAAAAGGTAATGCATCATAGAATGGTAAGTTATTTTAGTTGGGATAATCCATCAGATCTTTCTGCTGAGGTTGTTGTCGCTTTAGTAAATACTATCAATGATTATCCGAGACCCGGTTGGGAGAGAGTTGCATCTTATGAAAATTCAGATTTACTGAATCAAATAAATGATTTGAGAATTGAAAATGATAGAATGAAAGTTCTGCTTGATGGCGAAAAGCAAGCGGAGAAACATGAGCAACTCATTATGCAGTTTCCATGGAGTAAAATTCGCACTTTAATGGGGTATTCGAAGTGGGATGATTACAAGAACATTTCCATACCAGTTTCTCTGACATGGTCACAAATATTTTCAATCTTTGGTCCAATTTTGTTGGTTGAAAGTGACATTAGATTAATTCATTATGCACTCGATCATGCATTGTTTTTAGATCATGCTCCTTATTTTTGTGTTCCTGATGTGGAGTTTCAGTTAATAGTTGCAGAATTTTTAAAGTACGGAATAATAGATGTAGCCCAAGATAAAATTACTTTAACCAAAGCCGGAAAGCAAGGTTTGCATACAATAAGGGTTTCTGTCGATGACGAACTCGATTTAATTCATGCAAAAGTAATGGAGGTGTTTAATAATGTGCCTCAAAAATCACATGAAGAAATCTCCAATTATATAAGGCTGTTGTCGAATTTTAATTCGAATCCAGAAGCAATAAATTATATTGGACAAACTTTGCTTAGTTTAAGAGTGTTTTTAGGTAACCATATTGAATGGGATAAGGAACAAGTAGAAATTGCGCAAAAAGAAATCGAAGATATTCTGAATGAAGCATCTGAAAGTGAAAGAGCAGAGATGGGCACTTTTAATCCTATTTTTAATCTTTCAAAAATTATGAAGCTCATTGATTTTTTGAATACAAAATTGCAAGAATCCTAAATAAACAATAATTTGTAAAAACAGTTTAGCAAATATAGCCTGTAGTTTTTTAGATATAATTGAAAGTGAGTAATATTGTTACATAGCCGAGAGGTTTTCGCTTGAAAGCCCCTCGGTTTTTCTATTTCAGAATGGAGGTGAGAAAATGCCATATATCCCGCCGGAGGTCGTTGCAAAAGCCCGTGAAATGGACTTGCTGACTTATCTTAAAAACTATGAGCCGCACGAGCTTGTTCATTTCGGCGGCAACACCTACTGCACCCGTGAACACGACAGTTTGAAAATCTCAAACGGCAAATGGTGTTGGTTTTCCCGTGGGATCGGCGGTTATTCTGCTCTTGATTATCTTATCAAGGTAAAAGAGATTCCATTTACGGAGGCAGTCGAAATGATTATGGGACGGGCGGCGGTATCGCCGCCTGTTTTTACACCGAGGCCAAAAGAGGAAAAGCCCAAAGTGCTGCTGCTCCCAAAGGCTGATCACTGCGCCACCCACGCCGTCGAATACCTGCACCGCAGAGGTATCGACTACGACCTGATTGAGTTTTGTATCAGTACGGGACGGCTTTACGAAAGTACCCCATATCACAATGTCGTGTTTGTTGGTATGGATTCGAGCGGCAAGGCCCGTTATGCAAATCAGCGAGGTATCGGCTCGGATTTCATCGGGGACGCAAACGGCAGCGACAAGCATTACTCTTTCGGAATCCCCGCCGCCGCTAAAAGCGATACCCTGCATTTGTTTGAATCGGCGGTTGATCTGCTTTCCTATGGGACGCTTTTGAAATTGTACGGCATAGACTGGCGCAGAGATAACCTGCTCTCTCTTGCCGGAGTTTACCGCCCGAAAAAAGAAATTTCCGAAAGCACGCTGCCCGCCGCCCTTGTGCGGTATCTGGACGAATACCCGCATATCCGAAAGGTGGTTTTACGGCTGGATAACGACCTTACGGGTAAACTTGCCGCTGAAACAATCAAAACCCTGCTGCCGAGAAAATATGCGGTTGAGGTTGCGGTTCGGCTCTCCCCGCAGGGCAAGGATTACAACGACTGTTTATGTCTGAAGCTCGGACTTCCCATTACCAAACGAAAGGAGAAAACACGGGAGCGATAACAAAATGACAGAATTATTGAATGTAGGAAAAAGAATCAAGAGGTTTCGTATTCTATGCGGTATGACGCAGAAAGCGTTAGGTATGGCGGTAGGCTTTTCGCAGGAAACCGCCGATGTGCGAATTGCACAGTACGAATCCGGCGCAAGGACGCCGAAACGAAATCTGTTGTGCCAAATGGCACGGGTACTTGGCGTTTCCCCCTCGGCGCTTGCCGTCCCCCGTATTAAAAACAGCGAAGAATTGTACTGCCTGCTGCGCGCGCTGGAAGATGAGTGCGATATTAAGTTATCCCCGCAATCCGATACTGCCGCAGCGATTTACGAATCCCACAGAGAAAGGAGCAAAGAACAATGAAAACTTACGAGGTTACGATTACCGAAACCCTGCAAAAGACGGTTGAGGTTGAGGCGGCTTCACGAGCAGAGGCGCAGGAGCTTGTTGAAAGAAAATGGAATGACAGCGAATATATCCTCGACGCCGAGGCTTTTGTGGGCGTGGATTTCTCCGCACGGGAAAAGGAACGCCGCAGAGATTATGAACGCTGAAAGGAGTTTTCGCTATGAGTAATGAAAGAAAAATTAAGGTAGTTTTGCTGGAACCGTTCAAAATTGCTCGTGCCGTCGAGATCAACGCTTCTTTGGAGGATATGCAGAACATCGTCGGCGGTCTGATTGAACCCTTTTATCCGTTTGCAGAAGAAGTCTGCATTGTATGCAACGAGGAAAGCAAGATTAACGGTATGCGTCCAAATCGTAGTGTGAAAAATGACGAGGGCGTTATGGTCGATTTCATTTTCGGCCCCGCCTTTGTCTGCGATTGTCGGGGCGAAAGTCTGGATAGTCTTTCCGATGAACAGATCAATCGCTATTCAAAAATGTTTCGCTATCCCGAACACTTGGCGCGATTGAACGGTGAACTCATTGGGATTCCATTCAATCCACAAAGGGATAAAGAACGCTGATCTGTTTTCGGTTGGTGGCAAAATGTTCGGCCTATGGGACGAACCCTATGCGATATACCAGCAAGCATCGCCTTTGTGATACCACAAAGGCACTTGTCAGGGAAAATCCCTGAAACCCTGTTACCCGATCGCTCTCTTTTACAAAAAGGCGGGCGATATTTTTATGATGAAAGGACGATCACGCTATGCACAATTTTTTATTTTTCTTCATCGGCCTTTTGATTGGCGGACTTGTCGGCATTACGGTTATGAGCCTGTTGCAGATTAACCGCCTGCACGGAAAGGACGACGACAAATGAATGAACCGATGACATTTCTGGATTTCTTCAGCGGTGTCGGCGGTTTCCGCAAGGGCTTTGAACTTTGCGGAATGGTATGTAAAGGCCATTGCGAAATAGATAAATTCGCAGACCGCAGCTACCGCGCCATACACGATATAAAGGAGGACGAATGGTATGGAGAAGATATTACCGCCGTCAGCCCCGCAGACCTGCCGAGAGTCAACCTATGGGCGGGAGGATTCCCGTGTCAGGACATTTCTGTATCTGGCCGACAAAGAGGGCTTGCAGGAGAACGAAGCTCTCTCTTTTTTGAAATTGTTAGACTGCTCAAAGGCACGCCTGCCGAAGATCAACCCGAATGGCTTGTCCTTGAAAATGTTAAAAATCTGCTCTCCGTTAATCGAGGGTGGGACTTTGCGACCGTTCTCTGTTCGTTGGCCGAAATCGGCTATCATATCGAATACGGACTGCTTAATTCACGCTTCCACGGCGTTCCGCAAAACAGGGAACGAATCTACCTTGTCGCTTATCGACATTTTAGAGCCGGAGGTGGACGAAAAATATTTCCTGTCACCGCAGGCGACGGCAAGGCTCTTATACAACTGATCGGCGGCACGCAGGGTAAGCGGGTCTATGATCCTGCGGGCGTGAGCTGTACGCTGATGAGCGAGGGCGGCGGCTTTGCCGGACGCACGGGGATGTACTTCATCGACCTGTGCAAAGGCGAACCGAGGCTGACCGAGCACGCCCGCTGCATCAAAGCAAGGTATGACAGCGGCATTACCAATCACAGCGGCGACAAAAGCGGCGTTCTCTGCATGAGCGGCGAGTGCCCGGACCGCACCGAAGAAACGGCACTCATTCAGCTAAAGCGTGGCGATCCGAAAATTTTGGAGCAGGATCACACCAAATGCCTGATCGCAGGCTATGACAAGATCGGGGTCAGCAACCGGGGCGAAAGCTCCGGCATTTTTTATGGCTGCCGTGCCGTCCTCACCCCTGACCGGGAAAACAAGCGGCAAAACGGACGGCGCTTCAAGGCGTGCGGCGAACCGGCTTTCTGCCTGAATACGCAGGACAAGCACGGCGTTTATCTCTGCGCCTGCGATTCCTGCGAGTTTGCTCTGCCCGTCAAGCGAGCAAAAGAGGCAAATCAGAGCAAACCTGAAAACGGCTCCGCACTTCCGCTCGGCTGCGGGCGCATCCGCAAGCTGACGCCCCGTGAGTGCTGGCGGCTGCAAGGATTTTCGGACGATATGTTTGACCGGGCCGCCGCCGTCAATTCCGATGCCCAGCTTTACAAGCAGGCTGGCAACGGCGTGACGATCCCCGTCGTGTATGCGGTCGGCAAGCGGATCGCCGAAATACAAAACGAATTAGATAAGGAGAGCCTATGAGAAAACGCAATGTTCACATTCAATTCTGGCTGGATAAAAAGGAAGCTGAGGCGTTTCAGAAGAAGGTCAAGAAAAGCGGACTTTCCCGTGAAGCGTATCTCCGGCACTTGGTAAACGGCCTTGAACCGCAGGACGCACCGCCGCCCGACTATTACGCCATGATGCGGGAACTGCATGGGATCGGCAACAACCTCAATCAGATCGCCGCAAAAGCCCATACCCTGAACGCACTGGATGTGCAGCGGTACGACGAGAACTGCCGCAAGCTGGACGAGGCCATCAAGACGATCACCGCAGCGGTCATTCTGCCCCGTCCGATGAAGTGACGCTTATGGCGACGACATCAATTTGGCGGGTAAAAGGCTGGCTCGGCAAGGTGGTTGTATATGTAGAAAATCCAGATAAAACGACGAACCCGAAATCTTTTACCGATAAAGATATGGCCGAACAGGACGGACAGGAGCTTTCCGATGTTATCCGCTATGCGGTCAATTCCCGAAAAACGCAGAAAGCGGATAACGAGGACTGCGCCGTGGTTCATCGTTTTGTGTCAGGGATCAACTGTTCTCCCTCTACCGCCCGTGATGAAATGCTTGCCGTGAAAAAGCGGTTTGGCAAAGAAAGCGGGACGGTTGCCTACCACGGGTATCAATCCTTTGCTCCCGGAGAGGCAACACCCGAAATGGCACACGAAATCGGGATAAAGCTCGCCGCCCGTTTGTGGGGTGACCGTTATCAGGTGATTGTTGCAACCCACCTTGACAAAGAAAATCACCTGCACAATCATTTTG
>OLWB01002231.1_pt1 | contig 16047 bp, 18 predicted proteins | sample 1673331 | NCBI WGS metagenome assembly OLWB01 (sample SAMEA3178943, study PRJEB25190) | human gut metagenome | biome: human gut; feature: human-associated habitat; material: faeces | place: Austria | collected 2013
AACGATTTTTGATTTTCAGCGGGTGTTCCTGTTGTCATTAACAAACTTTGAAAGGAACAGCCATGAGAAAAAACGATCGCACGGTTTATATCACGGAAGAGATACGCAAAATTCCAGTCATTTATTTGTTGGATCTGGAAATGTCTGCTCTCGACCGTTTGGAAAAAATGATACAAGACGAGGTCAAACGCACAAGTTTGGCGCTGGAATGGATACAGGGCATTAAAAATATAAAGAAGGCTTCCAAAGACGGAGGGCAAAATGGATAAAAAAACATCCTTTGTTTTGTATCCGGCGGATTTCCTTGCGGCTGTGCATAACTTTAAGAAAAGTCAGATAGCTGATTTAATAATTGCGCTGTGTGAAAAAAATTTTTACGGAGATGTTTCTTTTAAATTATCAGATATGTGGGATGAATTTCATCCCACTTTTCTTTTATATAAAATTGACAAGCAAAGAATGAATCTATATAATATAAGTGAATGATACTCATAGTCTCAATAATAAAAAGGAACGAAAAAAGTTTGAAAAAGTAAAGATTTGTAACTATGACGGACACCCCTTATATATTTATGAACATATATTTTCTATAATAAATATGTCAATAGATAGAACGGAGAAAGGAATATTAGTGCAGTTTAGATTTAAAAAATGTCGTTTGGTTTTGTAGGATTGTCAAAAATTGAATAAGGATATAAAATAATAAAATTAAATAAAAAATATGTGAAAAACTGAGAAAATTTGTTATAAAAAATGGCTTTTGAAAAATTGAAAAAGCGTTGATTTTATGATAGGATTCTAGTGAAGGATAATAGCAAAATTAGTGAAAGCTAATGACGCAAAGTTACGGGTCTAAGTACAAAAGTATATGATTGCCGGGCCGCCCAATTCAAAAAAGAATAGGCGGCTTTTTACCGTCTTATATGAATAATTAATAAAATGATGAATATATATATTAAAATGGGAGGTAAAAATTATGCTGAAACGTATGAGAAGAATTGGTTTATTTGTTCTAGCAATAGCAGTAGTTATTAGTAGTGCAATTATTGCCTCTGCTAATGAAAGAAGTGGTACTACTACAGGAAGTGCAACAGCACAAACAACTGCTTCTAGTTATGTAATAGAAAATAAAAGTAGCGATAAAAAAGATATTACAGTTACAATTCAACATTATAATGGAAGCAAAAAAATCTATTCAGATGATGTGAAAACCCTATCTTATGGATCAAAAATCAACGATTACGCTAAAGCAATAAATTGGGATGTAAGTAGTGTAACTGTTGATGGAAATGCCGTATCAAATAAAAATTATATTGAATTGACAGGAACTGGAAGTGCAACGGTTGTAGTGAATTACACTGCCAAAGAAACAGATGTATTAGGAGATACTTCTTTCTATGATTACACAGTAAGAGCTGGTGAATCAAATGGAATATATTATTCTTTTAATATGTTAGGAGATAATACTAATCAAAGATTGACATCTGGTACATCTAGAAATTCATGGAAAGGTGTTTATTGGAATGGATGGCAAAATATTGAATATCAAAGTAGAAGTGATTTAGGTACAGGAAACAATTATGAAACATATTCTTATGAATTGATGAAAGATGACTATGATGTTAATGCTTATACAGGAAGCAGCAAAGTAATTGAAGGATTGTTGAATGGTATAGATAGTGATGGAAATGTAAAATTTAATTATACTGAACCAGGATTCTTTGTTAAGAGTAATGAAACAGTAACAATCAATGGAAAAGAAACTTATCTTAGACGTTATATAGATAGTATGAATTTGAAATTTCATAAAACAGGTGATACTTATAAATTAACTTCAGTTATTGATACAGCACAAAATAATAAAGAAGTGACAACAAGTGGTTCAAATTTCTTCCCACTTAATGATTATTCTACAGAAGGAACACCAAATTATTTTTTTGGAATGAGATATGATGTTGAATTCGCAATAGGTGATTATGTCGGTGATTTGACTTATAAATTTACCGGTGATGATGATATGTGGGTGGTTTTAGATAATACCAATGTCATTATTGATTTAGGTGGAATTCATGCTGCAGCTACAGATAGTGTTGATTTGTGGAGTAAATTAGGCTTAACTCCTGGAAGTTTAACAGAAGATCAAAAAAATCAAACGCATAAATTAACAATTCTTTATATGGAACGTGGCGCTGGAGAATCTAATTGTCAAATGGAATTTACTCTTCCAAATGCAAAAGTTGTTGATGTTATAGAAAAGCCAAAAGCTGATTTGAATCTTCAAAAGGTTGATGAAAACGGAAATGGATTAAGTGATGCAGTATTTAAGTTAGAAAATGATTCAACAAAAGAAGCAAGTAGAGTTAAATCAACTAGTGATGGAAATATTACTTTTAGTGGTTTAAAAGAAGGTACCTATACCTTAACAGAAGTAAGTGCTCCAGATGGCTATTTAGTTTCTGATGATACATGGAAAGTAAGAGTTACAGTTGATAGCAATAATAATGCAGTAGCAAAGCTCTACTTGGTTAAAGATGATCAAGAACAAGAAGTAGCACAAACAAATGGTAAATATAAAATTGAAAATAAAAAGGTTCAAGAAATTATTGAAAACTCTTTACAATATGACAAGACTGCAAAAGTAAAAGATTGGGATGAAAGAACATATGATATTAACATTACTGCTAAATCTTTATCTACAAGTTCAAGCGTAGTTCAAAAAGAAGCAGTAGCTGATATTATGATGGTTTTAGATATTTCAGGTAGTATGCTTTACAATGGGAATAGTAACAATCCTACAGATAATGGAGGATTTAGAACTGTTGGAAAATACTGTGATGTAAAAAATAGTTTAGATGTTAATAAAGTGTATTATTATAGTAATACATTAACAGATGTTTCATATAAGCATACTAATGGTAATTCATATACTTATAAAAACGCTAAATATCCAATGATTTATATAAATGATACATGGAAATATTATAACGGAAGTAGTTGGGTAAATGTACCAGATAAGATTTCAGGTTATTATGGAAATAAAAGGGATAACAACACAACAATTTATACATTGGATAGTGGATTAACTGGATTAAAAGAAGCATCTTCAGCATTTATTTCAGCAACAGCAGAATCCTCAGAAAATAGTAGAATTGGTGTTGCAACATTCAATGCTTATGGAAATAATTTAAGCAATCTAGTAAATGCAAGAGATAATAAAAATAGCTTAAAACAAACAATTGCAAGTATCTATGCAGCTGGTGGTACGTCTCCTCAAAAAGGCTTAAGTATAGCACAAACAAATTTAGCTAATTCTAAACGTACAGATGTTCCTCAATATGTTATTTTATTTACAGATGGGGCACCTTCTGAAGACACGGATAAAAATGATTCCAAAGAAATAGCAAGACAATTAAGAGAATCGGGTATAACGGTATATACAGTTGGATTAAAGTTGAATGATGAAACATCTAATTGGTTATCTGAAAATATTGCATCAACAAATTGTGCTTTTACAGCAGCAAATGTTGATGAATTAAAGGTAATCTTTGCTAAAATTCAACAAACAATATCACAAAATATTGATATTAAAAATGCTAATATTTTTGATGTAATTGATCCACGTTTCCAACTAGTAGGTAATGATGGAAATGTTATAACGGATGAAGCGTTAAAACAAGGTGAAATAGAAGTTACAGGAACTAATGGCAAAGTTGGTATGGCGTATTATGATGAAGTTAATAATACCCAAGCAATTAGATGGACTGATCAAACGATTCCAAATGTTAATACTGGCGAATGGAACACAACAATAACTGTTAAAGCACGTGACAAATATATAGGTGGTAATAACGTTCCAACTAACGTAAGTCCAGATTCAAAAATAACGACAGGTTTTGGTGAAGCTGTTTTACCTCAACCTAAAGTGAATGTAAAAGTTGATATTGCAACCAGTAATGATGATATTTGGATCAATAGTGGTGAGACAGTTCCAGTTGATGATACTAATATTGGAAATAGTAAAGTCTTTGATATAGGAAATGTTGTTAATAGTAAAGGTAATGTTGTATATAAGTACAATGAATCAACGAAAGAATTTGAAAAAATTACAAAAGGCGATTTAACTATACAATGGTATACTGATGATCAATGTACATCAGAAACTACGAAAGATAAGATTTCTAAAGTTAAACCAGATGGTAGAACGGATTTCTTCTTAAAAGTAGGATATGATGGTGGTAGTGCTACTGATGAAAGTAACACAAATACCAATGAAAATAAGGTTGGTAATAGTGAATCTAATATAGGATATGCTATTAACGATGGTAAAAATGGTAATGACAAAGAATGTGTTACTGATTTTGAAAATTGTAAAAAGAATAAATCTGAATATGGTATTTATAGAATACATGTGAAATATACTTTACCTGAAACAGGTGGAACAGGAATTTATTGGTATATGGCAGGTGGTATGTTGCTTATGATGGTAGCAGCAGTTGCTATATATAGAAAAAGGTATTATGAGTATATGAACAAATAGTTTTCCTATTTATTCATAACTCTTATATATATAAAAAAAGAAAGGGAGATAGAATATGAAATTATTTAAAAAAGTTTCAGCAATGGTGGTTTCATTATTGATGGCACTAGCAATGGTAGTACCAGTAGCTGCCGCTAATCCAACAATTACAGTAAAAAACATTGCTACAGACGAAAATGTAACATTATCTTATTTAAAAGTTGTTAAACAAGATAAAACTACAAAAACAGGATGGCTTTTGTTAGCGATGAAGTAACTAAAATTTTTAAAGAAGAGTATAAAAAAAATGATGCTCAAGCTATTTTAGCTTCATTAGCTAATAGTGCTGCTCATTCTAAAGCGTTAGCTAGATTAGGAAATTTAAATGGATTTACTAAATTTACAGATAACGCTGGAAGAAAAACTGAAGTAGATGGTGCAGGGTTATATGTTGTTAAAGTTGTAGATAACTCAAATAAATATACTTATAACGTTATGGCCGCTCCAATTAATTTTGAATATGCTAATAATCCAGCAACATTAAAAAATGCTGAATTAGCTGTAAAAAGATCTGAAACAAAATTAACTAAAACAGTTAACGATGCAGATGGTGCTGTACACAATGGTCAAACAGTAACTTATACAATCAATGTAAAAGTTCCTTCAATTGATCCAACTGCAACAAATAAGTTATTTAAAGTAACTGATGCATTAACAGGTGCAGAATACAAAAAAGATACAGTTGTTGTTAAATTAGGGGATAGTAAAATAAATATTGCTCCTACATTTGATGATGCAACTAATTCATTTGAATTAGATTTATCATCTTTCATTGATGATACAAACAGTAATGCTGGAAAAGATGTTACAATTACTTATGATGTATTAGTAACTTCTGAAAATGATAAAGTAACAAATACGGCTAACGTAAGTCGTACAGGTTCAGAAAATTATTCAAGTGATTCTGTAGATTTATATGAAGGTGCAATTACTTTAACAAAAACAAATGATTATGAAAAAGAAAGTGATAAAAAATTATTAGCTGGTGCAGGATTCAACGTATTAGATAAAGATGGAAATGTTCTTAAATTTGTTGATAAAGGTAATAACACTTATGTATTAGCTAAAGATCAAACAGTAACTACTGGTGTCGTAACTGAAGTTGTAACTGGTGCAAATGGTCAATTAGTAGTTAAAGGTTTAGATAAAGGTGAATATCAATTTAAAGAAGTTACTGCTCCTGATGGATATTCTATTAATGAAACTAATTCAAGTGCTACTTTAACAATTACTGGTGATAAAGCAACTGCAGAATTTACTGCTGATACAGATATGAGAGATACAGAAGTGGGTGCTTTACCTGAAACTGGTGGTATTGGTACTACAATCTTTACAGTAGGTGGATGTGCAATTATGGTTGCAGCTGCTGCATTATTCTTTATGAATAAAAAGAAACATGAAAAATAAAATAATTATCAGAGGCTTTTAGCCTCTGATTCTTAAAATGATATAAGAATAAGGAGAGTCCAGATGAAAAAGAAGTTAAGCAATATAGTTATAATCTTGATATTCGTTGCTGGTTTGTCCTTATTGGTATATCCATTTGTTGCCAATAAGTGGAATAGTTATAGACAAGATCGTTTAATCAGTAACTATGAAAAGATAGTAAGTCAAAAGAGTGATTCAATAGATTATGATGCAGAAATGAAAAAAGCAAAGGCATATAATGATGCTTTAGCACCACATATTTTGCCGGATTCATTTATTAAAGCAGAAAATCAAAAGTCAGAAGATAAGTCATATACTTCAGCTTTAAATCTTGCTGGGGATGGAATAATGGCTATTGTTGAAATTCCTAAAATAGATGTGAAGTTACCTATTTATCATACAACGAGTGAAGAAGTATTAAGTAAGGCTGCTGGGCATTTGGAAGGAAGTTCTTTACCTGTAGGGGGTAAAGATACGCATGCAGTTATCTCTGCACATAGGGGGTTGCCAAGTGCAACATTGTTTACTGATTTGGATCAAGTTAAAAAGGGAGACCACTTTTTAGTCCATGTTTTGAATAAAACTTTATGTTATGAAGTAGATAGTATTGTTGAAACTGAACCTGATGATACATCAGCTTTGGCTGTGCAAGAGGGAAAAGATTTAGTTTCGTTGCTTACATGTACACCTTATGGTGTGAATACTCAACGTTTGATTGTAACAGGTCATCGTGTTTCTTATAACAAATCTGTTGTAAATAAGGAAAAGAAAAATGGTTTTACAAGTCTTCATACGAATTATTTGTTATGGGTTATTGTTGGTTTAGCTGTTACTGGTGGTTTTATCTTTATTTTATATAAAAAGGATAAAAAGATGAGATCTAAGGAGTAGTTATATGAAAAAGAGATTACCGAGTATTTTGGTTGGATTGTTATTCTTAGTTGGGTTGGGTATTATGATTTATCCTACTGTTTCTAATCAATGGAATACTTATCGACAAAATAAATTGATTAGTAATTATGAAAAAATAGTTGATGATATGTCTGATGAAGACTTTAGTCAAGAATGGCAAAATGCACAAGCATTTAATGAAACAATAAGTGGGAATAATGTTTTTGCTGATGTGTTTGGTGAAAAGTCCAAGGATAGTGAAAATAGTGAATATAATCGAGTTTTAAATATGAATAATGATGGAATCATGGGATATATTTCTATTCCTGAAATCAATATTAAATTAGCCATTTATCATGGGACAAGTGATGATGTTTTACAAACGGGTGTTGGTCATATTAATGGGTCTAAACTTCCTATTGGAGGTGAAAGTACACATTGTGTTTTAGCAGCGCATAGAGGTCTTCCTAGTGCAGAATTGTTTACTGATATTGATCAACTACAAACAGGTGATAAATTTTATTTGCATATTTTAGATAAGGTTTTAGCTTATGAAGTAGATCAAATTTTACCAATGGTTGATAAAGATGATCATCAAACTTTACAAAATGCTTTGTCTATTACTGAGGGTCAAGATTATGTTTCATTATTTACTTGTACACCTTATGGAGTGAATAGTCATCGTTTAATTGTAAGAGGACATCGTGTTGAATATAATGGTGAAGAAGATGTTAAACAATCTGTTGGAGATAGAATGTTAGAGTCTATTAAAAACTATTATATGTTGATTTTAGTTTTAGGTTTATCAATTACGATACTTGTTATTATTATAATGAGATATGTTTTTAATAAAAAGAAATAAGGGAGGATATGAGGATGAAAAAGAAATTTTGTAAGTTATCGGCTATCTTTATAGCGTTGATAATGATGTTTACGGTTGTTGTTTTACCAAGTGTTGAAGCAGCATTACCTGTAGATGTTAATAAAAAATGTAGTTTAGAAATTTCAATTAGCTCTCATAGTTATGCTGAGGATTTATCGAAAAATGATGTTCAGGTGGATCTTTATAAGGTTGCTTCTATTAGCCAAGGTGGCAATTATACAGGTTTAGATGCATTTAAAGACATTGATTGGTCAACTGTTAAATATGATGCAACTCAATCAGCGAAGACTTGGAAACAAAGAGCAAGTGAAGCTTCTAAAGTCATTAAAGATGCGACTCCAGCTTATACAGCAACTTTAAAAGGCGGATATGTTAAGCTAACAAATTTACAAACAGGACTTTATTTAGTTGTTGTTAATGATATGAATAGTCAATATTATTCTTATAAGTTTACACCTTATTTAGTTTCTCTTCCAAATAATTATTATTATACAACTAAAAAGGATGATACATGGTATTATGATTTAGTTGGTTCGAAAGCTATTGGTATTAAAGCTGATCGAGAACTAAGAATGAGTTCTATTCAAATTACTAAAAAATTAACAAGTCAAAATACAACTTTAACAACAAATGCAACATTTGTTTATCAAGTTGATATTGAAACAATTGAAAATCAAAAAGAAACAAGATTTATTACATTAAATTTTGATGAAGTAAAAGAGAAAACAATTAGAATTGCCGATATTCCAGCAGGTTCAAAAGTAACTGTTACGGAAGTTTATACAGGAGCTGGTTATGAAATTGTTGGTGATTCTAAAAAAGTTTTGGAATCATTAGTGGCAGATGAAGATAGTCAAGAGATTGCAACGGCAAGTTTTGAAAATAAAGCTTCTAATGAAATTCATGGTGGTTATGGAATTGTTAATAATTATAAATATTCAAAAGAAGATCAAGATTATACAGTTAAACAAAGTAAAGAAAATAAGACAGTTCAAGAGTAGGAGGATAGAGATATGAGAAAATTAAACAAAAAATTAGTATTATCTATTGTTGCTCTTGTGATGATTTCTACTTTAGGTATTGGTAAGGCTTTGGGATATTTTACGACTCATACGAATGCAACTGGTGGATATAAAATGGATTTAGGTTTTACAGATACGAAGATTGAAGAAGATGTTGATAAAGATGGGAAACATGTTGTGATTACTAATGTTGGTGATTATGATTGTTTTGTGAGAATTAAAGTTTTTGCAGCGGATAACCTTAAAATTAAATATAATTTAGGTAAAGATTGGCAAGAAAGTGATGATGGATATATTTATTATAATAAAGTGCTTTCTTCTAAAGATAAAACAAGTGAATTAAATATTAAATATACACTGCCTGAAGTAAATGATGATAATAAGGATAAAGATTATAATATCGTTGTTATTCAAGAATTTACACCGGTTGTTTATGATGATCAAGGAAACTTAATTGCTAATTGGCAACAAGTTTATGAAACAGAGTAGGAGGTTATGGTAATGAAAAAAGTGAAATCGATTTTTATGAAACCTACAATCCTTCTTGGTATAGCTGCTGTTTTATTACTTGGAAGTGGTGTAGGAAGTGCACGTGCAGCACTCACATATTATAGTGATCAATATTCAGCTTCTATGGATATGTCTACAATTGGAGTTTCTTTAAAGGAGAATGGAAAGGTTGTTAGTTCAAAGACGTATGATGATCAAGGAGATGCAACAACTAATGGTGAAGGTAAACTTCTTCAAAATTTATTAAAAGAGGATGAAAAGTTTGTTTTAGGAAAAACTTATGATGAAAAGTTAGCTGTAGAAAACAGTGGTAATATTGATACTTTTGTAAGAGTTGTTTTAACAAAGAGTTGGCAAGATAAAGAAGGAAAAAATGTTGATTTATCACCAGCATTGATTGAATTAGGATTTAATCAAGATGGATGGGTCATTAATGAGGCTCAATCAACAGATGAACGTGTTGTTTTATATTATACAAAGGTAGTTGAAAGTAAGAAAACAACACCGGATTTTATGAAAACTATTCGTATTAGTAATCAATTGTCAACAATGTATACGAAAGTAGAAGACGAAAAAACAATTAAATATCAGTATACTTATAATGGATATACATTTACATTAGATGCAGAAGTTGATGCAGTACAAACTCATAATGCGAAAGATGCTATTAAGAGTGCTTGGGGAATTGATGTGAATGTTAATGACGATGAAACTGAATTGAGTTTAGGATAGGAGGGTACAGATGATGAAAAAAAGAATTTTGTGCCTTGCTATGGCACTTATGATGATGGTTGGTACTTTTTCAACAGTTCAAGCTAAAGAATTAGTAGGAAAAGATCATTGGAAAGTTTCATTTGATGGTAGCCAAATGACAACTAATTTTGGTAAAGATCAAATGAATGATGAATTAAGTAATATTCAGCCTGGAGATTCAATGACTTTAAAAGTTAAAATCGAAAATAAAAATAGTCAATATACTGATTGGTATATGACAAATGAAATTATTAAGACATTGGAAGATGGATCAAAGGCAACTAATGGTGCTTATGAATATCGTCTAGCTTATGTAGATAGTCAAAATAATGAAACTTTAATTTATGACAGTTCTACTGTTGGAGGAGATAGTTCACAAGGGTTAAAAGAAATTAAAGGTCTTGATGATTATTTCTATTTAGGAAGATTGGCTAAAAATGATGTTGGGTATGTCACACTTACACTAAGTGTTGATGGAGAAACACAAGGGAATAGTTATCAAGCGACAATGGCACAATTGGAAATGAATTTCGCTGTAGAAAACGTCTCTAATCCAGCAGTAACTGTTAATAAAATAGAACATAAAAATGTTTATTCTACTGTTAAAACGGGAGATAGTACAAATATTTTATGGTATTGTGCATTAGGTTTAGTAAGTGGTTTGTTACTCATTATCCTTGCAATTTTCTTTAAGAAAAAATCAAAAGATGAAAAGAAAGGAGAATAAATGATGAAGCGATTAAAAAAATTATTTATCATGATGATGTCTTTGACAGTTTTCCTTTCTCTTGCTTATACACAAGTCTGTGCATATGGATATAAAGTTACTTTATATACTGGTAATCAAGGAACAATTAATAGTCAAAATGAAATGAGTATAAATGTTTCTAAAGGACAAATGGTTTCTTTAGATCTATCACAAATAGAATTACCTCAAGATAGTAAATATTATGTTAAAGGTATTCGTTTGAGTGGACATGATAGTGTTGATAATTTGGATCCTGCAACTTTTGTAGTTAATGGTGATTTAGATTATGTTGTTGTTTATGGAGTAAAAGGTAATCAGGTTGCTTATACGATACGTTATGTAGATGAAAATGGTAAGCAATTATCTGAAGATACCGTTTTATATGGAAATGTAGGAGATAAACCGGTTGTAGCTTATAAATATATTGATAGTTATATACCTCAATCCTATGCTCTTACAAAAACACTTGTTGAAAATGAGAAAGAAAATGTCTTCACATTTACTTATAAACCAGGTGAAACGGGTGAAATAATAGAAAATACAAATATTGTTACAACAGTTATTTCAACAACACCTTCAACAAATGCAAATCAAGGTAATAATGGAACAGGAAATGCAACAGGCGTAACACAAAATAATGATGGGGATACGACAACAGCTGGAGATGAAGATGTTCCACAAGGTTTAGTTGATTTAGATGATGAAGATACACCAAAATCTAATATTTCAGTTAATAATGAAAAAAATAGTTCAACACCAATTTATGCAGGTATAGCAATCTCGCTTGCAGCAATTGTAGGAATTATTGTAGTATTTATGACAATTAGAAAGAAAAGAGTTTAATGTCACAAAAGAAAAAGAACCCAGTAGCTACAGTATGTAGCTTGCTGGGTACTATTTTATTAATTGTTTTAATATTAGGGTGTATACCATTAACTGTTCCTAAAGCATTTGGATATAATATTTATACTGTCATTAGTGGTAGTATGGAACCTGCAATTCCTGTAGGTAGTCTTGTTTATGTAAAGTATCAAGAACCTGAAACAATTCAAAAAAAAGATGTTATTGCATTTTATGGTGCTAAAGATGCTTCTTCTATAGTGACACATAGAGTTGTTACGAATAAAAAACTTTCTGGTGAATTTATTACAAAAGGAGATGCAAATCAAACAAAAGATATGAACCCTGTAAATTATAATAATTATATGGGTAAAGTTGTTTTATCAATTCCTGTCATTGGTGGTATTGCACAATCTTTGACAACAGGTAGTGGTAAAATTGCTTTATTTTGTTTAATAGCATTTATTCTATTATTAGAAATTTTAGGAAGTTTGTTACATAAAGTAGAATTTAAAAAATAGTCTTAAGGAGTCCTGAGGGACTTCTTTTTTTGGACTATCCGTCCATTGAAAGAAGGAAAAGAGAAAGATAAAATAATAAAAAAGAAATATTTGTGAATTAAATGTGAAACAAATATGAGACGAATTATCTTTATGCATATGATACAATTAAATCAGGAAGCTCCTTACATCAATATTAAAAAAGATATGAAAAAGCGATGATTACTAACTATAAAACACTCATGTAAGGAGGTAAAAAAATGAGTCAAATAAGAAATGCAAGTGATACAACCTGTAAACAGTTCTTAAGAGACGGGGAATGTTTTGCAGATCTATGCAATGCTCTCTATTTTCATGGAAGACAGGTCATCAAACCAGAAATCTGATCTCACAGGAAAATGATGTTTCAACATTGATAGGTAAAGAAGCATTACCAATGAAAACGAAAAGATATCGAGATATCGTCAGAAAAGCAAGTATCAATGGGGATTATATGATCATTGGTGTAGAGCATCAAAGTACTTTGAATAAGAATATGATTATTCGTATACTCAACTATGATGCACAGCTTTATATCAATCAGGTAGAAAGAGGAAAAGAAGTGGTAGAGATCCGTCAAAGCATGCTTGAAGGAGACTATGAAAAGTTAAGGACAAACCGTATGATCAGTGTAGAAAATTATAAGATGGCAGCCATCTTGACACATACGGACATTAAAGAAGAAGACTTACCAGAAGGAGATGAAATCAATATGTGTAAGGCAATGGATCAATTATTTCAAAGATTTGAAAATCAAGGAATTGAAAAAGGAGAGGCTATAGGAATTGAAAAAACATTAAAAGAACAACTTAAAGTAAAACTAGGAACTATATCAAGTCCTTTAGAAGAAAGACTCACAACAACATCGCTAGAAAAACTCAATGAACTTACATTAAATATTTTTAACATCAATAGTGAAGAAGATGTTTTAAAAATTATTTGTTAATAAAAACCCATTTTCATTTTAGAAAATGGGCTCTAATTTTACAATTTCTTTTTTAACATTTCTTCATTTGTAGCGTAGTTCAATGCAGTTTCTTTTGTGATTTTTCCTTCTTTATAGAGATTGAGTAAGCTCATATCAGTTGAAATCATATCAGGTTTATTAGATGCATAAAGGATACCATCAATTTGAGGTATTTTATGATCTCTAATCATATTACGAATTGCAGGTGTAACTGTCATAATTTCAAAGACAGGAATCAGTTCTCCATTAATATCAGGAACGAGTTGTTGAGTAACAATGGCCTGTAATACCATTGAGAGTTGTACAGCAATTTGTCTTTGTTGGCTTGCTGGAAAAACATCAATAATACGATCTATTGTGTTAGCTGCACCAATTGTATGTAAGGTAGAAAAAACAAGATGACCGGTTTCTGCTGCTGTCATAGTTACATCTATTGTTTCATAATCTCGCATTTCTCCTAGTAAAATAACGTCAGGACTTTGTCGTAGTGAAGCACGTAATGCGACTACATAGCTTTTAGTATCAACTTTTACTTCTCTTTGACTTACAATGCTTTTTTGATGTCTATGTAAAAATTCAATAGGATCTTCTAGTGTAATAATATGTTTTTCTTGTGTTTTGTTAATTTCATTAATAATACAAGCAAGTGTTGTTGATTTACCACTTCCTGCAGGTCCAGTAATTAAGACAAGACCTTTAGACAATTTAGAAAAATCAATAATTTGTTGAGGAATACCTATAAGTTCAGGTTGTGGTAAATCGAAAGTGATGATTCTTACAACAGCAGATAAGGCACCTCTTTGCTTATAGGAACTTACACGAAAACGAGAAATTCCTGGTAATGCAAAGGAAAAATCATCATCACCTTTTTCTTCTAGAATATTAATATCTCTATTGCCAGCAAGTTCATATATTTCTTCTAGATATTTTTTTGTTTGAGGTGGCATAAGTTTTTCTTCATTTTCATGATGAATAGAACCATTTGCACGATAAGAGATAGGCAAACCAGCGACAATAAATATGTCTGAAGTATGTGCTTCGACAGCTTTTTCTAATAAATTTACAATATTCATAATACTCTCCTATTCACTTCCTAAAAGAGGAAGTGTACTTTCATTTTTCCATTCTTTGGAAGTTAATTCTTGCCATTTAATAATTTTATATCTGTCTTGATCTTGAGTTAATTGAATTTCAACATCTAAATCTTGATATTGATCAATGTTTTCTTTAAATGAAATGTAAGTATCATTATCTTTTAAAGAAATTTCTATATTTTTAAGAGAAGATAAATCTTTATGGCTAATGATTGCTTGATCAATTTCTTTTAATTGTTTTTGTGCATGAGAATAAGCTAAATAATAATTTTCAGTTTTTAAAACAGCTTTATCTGTATATTTTTGATCTCTTAGAGAACTAGACAGAGAAAGTGTTGCAAAAACAATTAAACAAATAACAATAAAAACAACAAGTAATAAAGAAGTTCCCATATTAATAATTGGAAAAGATTTTTTATGATTCATGGTTAGCCTCCTTTATATATTGATCACTTGTAATAGAATAAATCTTTTTGTGGTAATGATAGACTCTTACATGAATTGTTTCTATTGAGTCTTTATCACTACAATAAATTTTAATAGAATAAGTTGAATTCTTTTTATGACAGTCTTTCCAGTTTTTATCATAATAATGAATATATTCTTGATTAACTTGATAAATTGTAGGATCATTTAAAAATTCTTCTACATAGCCTGTTGCTAAATTCATAGAAATATTGATATCATTTGTTTCTTTAGATAAAGAATGGGCTTTAACGAAAAATTGAACACATATACTTGATGCTAAAGCAAAAAAAGCAATGGCAATTACTAATTCGAAAATAAAAATATGTGTTTGTCTATTAATAGTTTTCATTTTAGACCTCCTTTATTTTGATTGGATTGCAACATTTGTATTAATTTCTTTATGATCTACAATACATGAAAAATGGTATAAATAAGGATTGATTTGTTGCATTTTTAAATGTGATACAGGCATTATTTTTTTACCATCATCTTTATCAAATTCAAGTTGATTAGAAATAAATAACTCTTTTAAATAACCCTTATCTTCATAAAGATAAGTTGTATATTTGCCTTGACTATAAGATGACTTTAATACCAAAATATCTTTTTGATCAATTTGTTGTAATGAAACACTGTCTATCAAATCATTTTGATGTATTTTTTGAGTAATATAGGATAGAGCAGTGCGTGTTTGATAATTACTTTGTTCTAATTGAACGGTCTTTCTATACGTATGAAAAGAAAGAATTAAAACAATAAAACAACTACTGATAAAAACAAAGAATAAAGCAATTGGAAAAATCATATCAATTACATGTTTATTTTTATTCATATGCTCCCTCCTTCCTGATGACAACGATATCAGGAGCAATATTTTCACCGAGCACTTGATAATCTACAAAAAAGATTTTCTTATTATAAGTTAAACCGTATTCTTTTTCTAAAACATTTAAACTTTCTGGATAGTGACCAACAAGAACATAATACTGACTAACGCATCTTTCAATGGCCGTTTCTAAATTGGTTTGTTGTTCATCTATAGATTGTTTAGACATAGATTGAACACCATAATTAAATAGACCAGCAACACTTAAAAAAATAATGACAGAAATAACAATATTTTTAAAAGGATGATTTCTTTTTTGATTTGTGAATCTCATAAAAAGTACCTCCCTATATATTTGACATAATTCCTAAAAGTGGCAACATGACAGATAATAAAATGATCCCTACGATCACACATAAGATTCCTACCAGCGTCGGTTCTAACACAGCGATCATCTTCTGAATCTGATCCTGCAGTTGTTTCTGATACAGATCTGCTGCCT
>OLWB01002243.1_pt1 | contig 15962 bp, 18 predicted proteins | sample 1673331 | NCBI WGS metagenome assembly OLWB01 (sample SAMEA3178943, study PRJEB25190) | human gut metagenome | biome: human gut; feature: human-associated habitat; material: faeces | place: Austria | collected 2013
ACAAAACCCGCCCCTGCGCCCATATGGTCATGACTGCGGCGGGCATTCTGGACGATTACATTGCGGAGCATCCGGTCGGCACGCCGACAAAGCCGGATAGGGAACAGCTATGAACGATTTTATCTACAACCAGCACGATATCCCCAAGGAGCGGTACCGCTACGGCCTGCGTGCCTCGGCGGACGTGGGCTGCGGATGGGTCGCCACCTGGAACGCCCTGCAAATTCTGGGGTACAAAACGGACATCCCGGCGCTGATCCGCTACTACGAATGGCAGCTGCCCCTGATCCACGGCAACACCGGCACCTCCTTCTGGGGGCCTGCGGTGTGCTTCCGGAAGTGGGGCTTCCCCGTGAAGATCGTCGTGGACACCAAACGCTTCGACGAAGCGGCAAAAAACGCGGACGCCTGCATCCTGTTCTACCACTGGCAGAACAAATACCGCTTCGGCGCGCACTTCGTGGCGCTGCGCAACACCGCCGGTGGCTTCGTCGGCTACAACACCTACCGCAACTCCACCTGCGCGGACAATTACGGCGGCAGCCTTGCGGAGTTCCTCCGCAAACGCAAGTATTTCGGCGCCGTCCTGCTGGCCATCAACCGAAAATGAGCAGAACTGCCTCGGCAAAACGTAGAAAAAACCGGTGAAAATTTATGAACATTTCACAATTCACCCCGAACGTCCCATGGGACTTCCCTTTTCCCGGAAATCCGCCGCTTGCATTCAGCGGGAAAGTGTGATATTCTTATAAAAAGGAGATGAGCCGAATGACTGTCCGGGAATCGGGTGAAATGTATCTTGAGGCTATACTGGTTTTGGCGAAGAAAAGCGGGTATGTCCGCTCCATTGACGTCAGCGAATATCTTGGGTATTCCAAGCCCAGCGTTTCCCGCGCGATGGGCATTCTCCGCGAGGGCGGGTATATCCTCATGGAAAAAGACGGCGCGATCACGCTGACGGATTCCGGGAAAAAGCTGGCGGAGACGATCTACGAGCGCCACACGGTGCTCTCGGAGCTGCTGATCCGTCTGGGTGTGGACGAAAGGACCGCCACCGACGACGCGTGCCGGATCGAGCACGTCATCAGCGACGAGTCGTTCCAAGCCATCAAGCAGTACTATTACCAGCACAAAAAGTAAAAAATTCAGGCGGCGCTTAAAAGCGCCGCCTGAACGTTCCTATGGGTTCTGCCGTGTCAGCCCAGCAGTTCCTCGATCTCTGCCTTCGGCATGTAGCCGATGGCCTTGTTCATGACCTTGCCGCGTTCCACGACCACCAGCGTGGGGATGCTGGCGACGCCGAATTCCATGGCAAGCTCCACTTCCTCGTCCACGTTGATCTTGCCCACGGCGATGTCCTCCCGCTCCTGAGCGATCTCCTCCACAATGGGGCCGACCATCCGGCACGGGCCGCACCAGGGCGCCCAGAAATCCAGCAGCACGGGCTTATCGCTGTTTTTCACCAGCTCGTCGTAATTGGCCTTCGTAATGTGCATGACGGACATAATAATTCCTCCTTGGTATTTTTCTGTGCCTCTAGTATACCCTAATTTCGGGAAAAGCGCAAGGGAAAACGCATTTTGCGTCGAATGGGCAGAAATTTTCAGACGGGTCGCAATTTGACATTTCGCCGCCCATCTGCTATGATACCCTGAAAGAAACGGGAGGACACCGATTATGAGCAAATGTGAATCCTGCGGCGGCTGCTCCGGGTGCGGCCTGGAGCTGGAGCTTACGGAAGAAGAGATCGGCTTTCTGCGCCGACTGGGCGAGTGCGCCTTTTTGCCTGTGATTCAGGAAAAAGAAGCGCCGGTTTTCCCGGAGGAGCCGGGAAAAGAGATTCTGCTGCAATGCCTGGAGAAAAAGGGCCTCATCTCCCTGGACTATGACAAGCCCCTGAAGGATTACCATACCCCCGCCTACGACGCCAGCCCCGTCCGGGGCAGCATGGCGCTGACCAAACGGGGACAGGACGTTCTGGAGCTGATGGAATATCAGGGCGTCCGCAGCTGACCGTCCGGCGGCCTTCGCCGGAAAAAGAGACATAGAGAAGTGTTATTTATGGACAAAAATGAATACCGCGTAGGCGTCAACCGGGGACTGCCCGTGGGAATGGGATATTTTTCGGTGAGCTTCGGCTTCGGCGCCATGGCCGTGTCCCAGGGCGTAAAAACGCTGGACGCGGTGCTGATTTCCGCCACGAACCTGACCAGCGCGGGGCAGTTCGCGGGGCTGACCCTCATCGTCGCCGCCGCCACGCTGTGGGAAATGGTGCTGACGCAGCTGGTCATCAACAGCCGCTACGCCCTGATGAGCCTGGCGCTGAGCCAGCGGATGGGAGAAAAAATCGGTCTGCTGCCCCGGCTTCTGATCGCGTTTTTCAATACGGATGAAATTTTCGCCCTCGCCATGGCGCGGGAAGCACCCCTGACGGTGCCGTTCCTGCTGGGGCTGGGGACGCTGCCCTTTATCGGCTGGACGCTGGGGACGCTGTGCGGCGCACTGGCCGGGTCGATCCTGCCGCTCTCCATCCGGACGGCGCTGGGGGTCATGCTCTACGGCATGTTCATCGCCATCGTGGTGCCCCCCGCGAAGAAGAACCGGGACATTTTTGTCGCGGTGGTGCTGGCGCTGATCTTCAGCAGCCTGTTTTCCTGGACGCCGGGGCTGAAAACCGTTTCCCCGGGACTGTCCATCGTGATCTGCACCGTGGCAGCCGCCGCCATCTGCGCCGCGCTGTTCCCGGTGAAGGAAGAGAGGGAAGCGGCATGAACATTTATCTGTACATCCTCGCCATGGCGCTGACGACCTACCTCATCCGCGTCCTGCCCATGACGATTTTCCGCAAGCCTATCAAGAGCCGCTTCCTGCGCTCGTTTTTGCACTACGTTCCATACTGCTGCCTGACGGCCATGACGTTCCCCTCCATCCTCAGCAGCACCGCTTCTATCTTAAGCGGCGCGGCGGCGTTGGTGGTAGCGGTGATTCTGGCCTACCGGGGCAAGAGTCTGATCGTGGTCGCCCTCAGCAGCAGCGCCGCGGTGCTGGTCGTGGAATGGGCAATGAGCCATTTGTAAAATAACTGTGTATTCCTCCGCTTCGCCTTGACGAGCGGGGGAATCCTTGCTATAATGCGCCGTGAAGAGGGAGTAGTCGGCGCGCAGCGCGGGACTGAATCGACATACTGGGGAAACCCCGGTTCAGCCTGAAATGACGAGACTTTTGCAGGCCGGCACAGTCTCTTCGCGTCTTCTGTGCTGACTTGTATTCAGTACGGAGGATTTTTTATGGGAATCGGAGAACTGTTCTTGCTGGCGGTGGGACTGAGCATGGACGCTTTCGCGGTATCCGTATGCAAGGGCCTTGCCATGAAAAAGGCAACGCTGAAAGCGGAAGCGACCTGCGGCCTCTGGTTCGGCGGCTTCCAGATGCTGATGCCCGTGACCGGCTTTTTCCTTGGCTCGCTGTTTGCCGAAGCCATTGAAGCGTTCGACCACTGGGTCGCCTTCGGTCTGCTGGCCATCATCGGCATCAACATGCTGAAGGAAGCGCTGGAGAAGGAAGACGAATCCGGCGACGACCCGGAAAAGGACGCCGACCTGTCCGTCAGGACCATGTTTCTCATGGCCGTGGCGACTTCCATAGACGCGCTGGCCGTCGGCATTTCCCTTGCCATGGTCGGCAGCGTGAACATCTGGCTGGCGGCGGCGTTTATCGGCATCTGCACCTGCCTGCTGTCCGCTCTGGGCGTGAAGATCGGCAACGTGTTCGGCAGCCGGTATGAGAAAAAGGCCGAGTTTGCCGGCGGCGTCATTCTGATTCTGCTGGGCGTGAAGATCCTGCTGGAGCATCTGGGGGTTCTGGCGTGAAGCGCACAAAGCGCCGCATGACGCTGTGTACTGTGCTTCTGCTTTGCAATCTGGTCTTTATCTGGGGCAATTCCCTGCTCCCGGCGGAAGTCTCCGGGCAGATCAGCGGCACGCTGAAGGCGCTGCTGGACGGCGTGTTCACTCCCGGCGAAGCGGTTCCCTCCGGCGGCGACGGCCTGCTGCGAAAGTGCGCCCATTTTGCCGAATTTGGCGCGTTGGGACTGCTGCTTGGCTGGCTGTTCGGGATGCTGGGAAAAAAGCGGCTTCCGGCGTTCGCCCTGGGCGTGGCCGCTGCCTGCATCGACGAGACCATCCAGATCTTCGTCCCCGGCCGCAGCCCCGGCATCCGGGACGTGTGCATTGACAGCTGCGGCGCGGCCGCCGGTATGCTCCTGCTGTTTTTGGGGCATGCTTATTGGAAGAAACGATTTACCCGAAATAATTTCAGGAGGAAATGAAACATGAAAAAAGTTTTAACTGCAATTCTGGCGGCAGCCATGGCGCTGTCCCTGCTTTCCGGCTGTGCCGGATCCAAGCCCACGGAAACCACCTCCCCCGACAAGGTGGAGGGAACCATGGAGGAACTGCTGAACGAAATCGTTGCCCAGCAGCCGGTGGAGTTCGACGGCGGCGTCGAGACCATCGACCTCACCGACACCAGCGAGGAAGGGCAGTGGGCCATCAAGAGCAGCACCGGTCTGGATAACGCCGGCGTGCTGACGGAGGCCGCGGTGTTCGAGCCGATGATCGGCTCCATCGCCTTTTCCATGGTCATGGTGCGGGTCGCCCCGGGCGAGGACATCAAGTCCGTCGCCGAAGCCATGAAGTCCGGCATCAACCCCCGCAAGTGGGTCTGCGTGGAAGCGGACGACATGCTGGTCACCGGCTACCGTGACGTGGTGATGCTCATTATGCTGGACACCAGCTACGACCTCACCGCCCAGTCCTTTGTGGACGCCTTCGGCAAGGTCGTCGGCGAACCCGAATTTGTGATTTAAAGTTTCCCAAATGGCAGCGATGGAATCGCTGCCATTTTTATAAGAGTTCTCAGGAGCGAACACGCCTATGGTTTTTTCAAGCATTCCCTTCCTATATTATTTCCTCCCGGCGGTGCTGGCGGTGTATTTTCTCACGCCCCGGAAGGGGAAAAACGCCGTTCTGCTCCTTGCCAGCCTGATTTTTTACGGCTGGGGGGAGCTGCGGCTGCTGCCCCTGATGGTGTTCACCATCGTGCTGTGCTACGTCTGCGGCCTGGGCATCGAACGCTCCCGGAAGCGGAAAAAGCGCTGGCTGCTGGCGTCCATCGTCATCAGCGTGGGGCTGCTGGGGGTTTTCAAATACGCGGACTTCTTCATCGGCAGTCTGAACGCCGTCACCGGCCTGAAAATTCCCCTGCTTCATCTGGCGCTGCCCGTCGGCATCAGCTTTTACACCTTCCAGTGCCTGAGCTACACCATCGACGTCTATCGCGGCAGCGTCCCGGCGCAGAAAAATCTGATCAACTTCGGCGCATACGTCGCCCTGTTCCCCCAGCTGATTGCAGGCCCCATCGTCCGGTACGCGGATATCGCCCGGGAGCTGGAACACCGGGAGCACAGCTGGGACAACGCGGCGGCGGGACTGCGGCGGTTTCTGGTGGGGCTGGGGAAGAAGGTCATTCTCGCGGACAATTTTGCCCTGCTGATCCGGCTGTTCCGTCAGAGCGGGGAAACGTCCGTCCTGTTTTACTGGATGTACGCCGTGGCCTTTGCCCTGAACATTTACTTCGATTTTTCCGGCTATTCCGACATGGCCATCGGCCTAGGGCGGGTGCTGGGGTTCCATTTTGTGGAGAATTTCAACTACCCCTACCTCTCGGGAAGCGTCACGGAGTTCTGGCGGCGGTGGCATATCAGCCTTGGCAGCTGGTTCCGGGACTATGTGTATATCCCCATGGGCGGCAGCCGGGTCAGCCGCTGGCGGTGGGTACTGAATATCCTCACCGTGTGGATGCTTACGGGGCTGTGGCACGGCGCGGCGTGGAATTTCGTGCTGTGGGGGCTGCTGTTTGCCGCGCTGCTGCTGGCGGAAAAGTGGATTCCCGTCCTGCAAAGGCTGCCGGGCGTCCTGCGCCATGGCTATGTGCTGCTGGCGGTAGTCCTCAGTTTCGTCCTGTTCAACGCGGACAGTCTTGCCCAGGCGGGGCAGGACTTTGCCGGACTGTTCGGCTTCGGCAGCCTGAGCCTGACCTCCGCCGAAACGCTGTATTATCTCAAAAGCTACGCCGTCCTGTTCGTGCTGGGCATTCTCGGCTCCACGCCGGTGGTGAAAAACGCGGCGCGGCGCATGGACGGAACGAAGGCGGGCGTCGTGCTGGAAGCCGCGGCAATGCTGGCGCTGCTGATCGTCTGCACGGCCTATCTGGTGGACGGCTCCTTCAGCCCGTTCCTGTATTTCCGGTTTTAAGGGGGCTGCAGTATGAAAAATCGAATTTGCGCAATCATTGTTGCGGCCGTCTGGGCGGTGCTGGCTGTGTGGGCGTGGCTGGCGCCCAGCCGGGACATTTCCGTCGCGGAGCGCCGCCAGCTGGCGCAGAAGCCCGCCATTCAGACAAAAACGCTGCTGGACGGCAGCTTCATGGCGGATTTTGAGGATGCCAGCCTGGATCAGTTCCCCCTGCGGGATACTTTCCGCGAGGCGAAGTCCCTGTTCCACCGCTTCGTCCTGCGGCAAAGCGACAAAAGCGGCATTTATATCTCCCAAGGCTATGCTGCGGCACAGGAATATCCCCTGAGCGAAGCCTCGGTCAACCACGCACTGGAGCGGTTCAGCAGCGTATACGAAACCTATCTTTCCTCCACCGATTCCAATGATCACATCGCTTCCTGTTTCTTCTACGATCTTTATGATACGGTTGATCTCTGTCATACAACATTCTCCATTAAATACATCGTATGTCAGATTACTGTCTTTGTTCCCTTCGTTGATCGCTGGTTCTACTCGTTTTCTTCCGGATGCACTTGTCAAAATGAATAGATTCTTTCCGAACTTATCTGCATAGGAACATAGGTTTTTCATTTCCCCTTTTCCTTGGATGTAACGTGTTGGGCTTCCGATGATTGCTGCCATGATTTTGCTCCTTTCTTGGTTAATTTGATTTGGTGTTTGTTATTATTATAACATTATTTTAGTGGAATTGCTCAAAATTTTAATTATAGTGTTGGCCAACTGAAGTCTTTCCATATATGGAAAAAATAAATAAGCAACCGAAAGCACAGCGGTGAAATTTTGCTCATATACCTGAAGGTTATAGTGTAGGAAACTACAAGATTGGAAAATTTGAGTTGGTGTGTATGTTGGATGGTATTGGATATAATTAAGATTTAAATATATGTCAAACTTCTCGTCAAATCGGTGATTGTAAGTTCCTTTGATCTTCCGTTAACGGATACAAAAATTATCATCCAATACTGTTTAACATGCACACTCCGTAGTGGTTTGAATAGTCTTCCGTTGTATGAGATAGAAAGAAGATCAGAATTATACAAAAAACAAGTGAACAAACCATTTTCTAACTTTTATTTTTCGTTTTTCGCCTTAACGATTGCTTCTGCCATTTCTCTGACTCTCTGTGCAGGGGATGGTGCGTTTAAGATTCCGGAGGTTGCACCTGTTCCGTCTGCTCCTAATTTTACCACATTGTAGCAGTCTTCAGCTGTGCTTACGCCGGATGCGATCATTACTAATACATTTGGATTGATCGCATTTAATGCTTTGACTGTTTCAATTGTGTAAGAATCATCTGCCACCTGGCCTGTTCCGATCAGGTCTGTTGGCTCTGCCAGTACGATGTCTGGGTCCATGCAGGCAACTGCTTTGGCTTCTACGGTTGAGTCTGCACATACAACTGTGATCATGTCAAGTTCTTTTGCTCGTTTGATCGTTGCGTACAGATCACTGACTGTTTTAGGATTCTCTGCATGATTTAAAAATAATGCTTCAGCTCCAGCTTCTTTTATCTTTGCAAGAACATTATTTAAATCTTCCTGTAAAAATTCATCTCCATCTTCATTATAGTCATGACAGAATTCTTCGAAGAATACGGAGCACGTTGTATGAGGAGAAATCACGGCACAGATACCGTTCTTGATCCCGCTTTCTTCAATAACTCTTCTTACGTCCTTTGTAATATCAATATATGTTGGGGTTTTCCCATGAGATTTTACCTCAATTGTTTCTTTATATACTGCCATTTTTATCCTCTTTTCTATAATTTCTGGAATACTTTGATCGCACATTTTACATCTTCTTTGATCGCTTCTGTTGCTTTGATTGCCATAGAATCATAGAAATTTGTTTCATCATCTTTCCAGCTTTGAAATTTACTGACATTCAGATCGTTCCCCTCGCTGGAAGTTTCGGTGCCTCATTTGATACATTGCCAAACTATAACGTCATCCAGTTAGCTGATTTGACAGGTGGTAAATCCCATTTGCTTCATTTTCCAGCATTCTGTTCTTCTAAAGAAGAATACAAAACTTTAAGTTCGAACTCAAAAGTTCAGTCAACCCTTAATCGTGCTGATATTTTTAAAGCGTCTAAACATGCTCGTGTTTCTATTGGTATTGCTGAAGGAATTTATAAGAAAGATATTATTCATTCTGCCTTATCTCTTCATCTGATCAACTCATTTTTCACTACCAAGGAAACAGCACTTGCTCTGCTTGACTGATTCCATGCAGCGGTTTTTCCGCTGTTTTTTTGTTCTTATTTTTACTTTTTTTCTCATTTTTGTGTTATTTTTACAAATATTTTGTTCAAAAAAAGAAAACTAATAAAAATATATCTTTTTTATCTTGATTAGTTTCTTTTTCTGCGGTTCTACAATAACTTTTCAGCGCATTCATTGTTGGTGATCAATATATTGATATATCCTCCAGCAATTGCACCTTTAACTGCTTTCACTCTTTCTACTCCACCTGCAATACCAATTCGGTTTCTGATCTTCTTAATCTGCTCTGCGAGCATTCCTGCTATTCTTTCGTTGAATCCTTGAAATTTATCTCTTTTTCCTTCGGAATCAAAGAATTGCAAAGCCACATTTCCAACAACACCATTGTCTGCGAAACTTTGAAGTTCTTCATCCGTAATATATCCGGCATGAATCAGTGTGGAATCTGTTCCTGTATCATTTGCTCCAATTCCCATAACAACTGTATCCAGTTTTTCAAAGTCATCGAAGATAAAATTCACTGACTTTTCCTCTAAGAAATAATCTTTGATCTTCTTATCTGAGAACTGTGCTGGAGCAAGAAACTGTGTATAGTTTCCACCAAATTTATCTGCAAATTCTCTTGCAATCTGGTTACTCTGGACATCTACTCCATTAATACTGTTTGGACTGATGCCTCCTACGATTGGTACAAACATATACTGATTATCTTTCGCAAATGATCTTCGAGTTCTCGCTACATTATGTAAAGTAAATCCCATAGATACTCCAATATAATCTCCATCACGGAAAAACTGTGACAAATAAAGTGCTGCCTTTTCATACATCTTATTCAGAGATTCCTGTCTGGTATCAAGAGAACTATTCTCGACAACGATCACATCTTTCAGACCATATTTTCTTTCCAGTGTTTTTTCAAGTTTTCCATAAGTGAACTGAATCGGATTGACCACTTCCACGCGTACAATTCCGCTTTCTTTTTCCTTCTGAAGCATTCTTGAGATTGTCGCTCTGAATATTCCAAGATAGTAGCTGATTTCCTGTTGCCTCATATCATCTTCATAATACAGGCTGCAAACCTTATAGATCAGTCTCCAATCATCTACAATCTTCTTCATTGGACGATACTCCTTTCTCATTTGCTGCTTTCTAAGTTGTATCAATCTTTATGCCTTTATTCTAGTCAATCTTTGTTTTCTTTTCAATACATATTCTCTGAAATTATGTCAAAGTGAATTATTTTTTCATATATATTTTTACATTTGTTCAGAAATTTTGTGAAGAATTTATCAGATGCTTTTGTGCAGTTTTTGAAACAATGCTTTTCTTTCTTGTATTTTTTTGTCATTTTTTATATACTGAATACATTATTAACAACAAAAGGAGCTTTACATATGATAAAAACATTATTTGAATTATGCTTTCTTTTCTTCCTCTATTCTTTTACTGGATGGATTCTGGAAGTAATACAGGCAGCATTTAATCAGAAGCGTTTTGTAAACCGTGGATTTATTAATTCCCCACTTTGTATTTCTTACGGTATCGGTGCTGTGATCATCACGATCAATACCCATGAGATGACTGGCCTTTGGATTTTTCTTGTTGCCATGATCGATGCCACTGTCATTGAGTGGTTTGGAGGACATTTCATTGAACATTTTTATCATGAACGTTGGTGGGATTATTCTGAAAATAAATGGAATCTGGATGGTTATATTTGTGTTTCTCATTCAATCTTCTGGGGAATTCTTGGATATCTTGGTGTCAGATTTGCAAATCCTTTCATTTTTACTATATACAAAATGATTCCTGCCTTGATACGCCACGTTATTATCTTTACTCTGCTTACAATATTGATCATTGATATACTAGCCACGGCAATCGTTGTTTTTGGGAAAAATATCGATAAACGGCGTTGGGAATCTGCAGATGCATATCTTACAAAGATCAGCATGAAGTTAAATAAGTTGATAACTTCTTACGTGGAACACCGTGTCGAACGTGCTTATCCACAGCGCAAATTAAAACTTCCAACAATTCCAAAAACGGGCGTCTTTGCTCAGGGCTGTGGTTTTTATAAAGTCTTTTTATTGTTTTTTATATTTTTTTCAGATTACCTATTGACATTTTCTCTTTCGTGCGATATTATAATATCAACAAAACAAAAGGAGGACGGACCACCAGAAACTTAATCTTAACTCCAAAGTCTAAGAAAGTAAGAGGTATGGACCAAAGGACACTTAATTTAAAACTCGGACAAATCTAATGAAAGTAAGAGGTACGGACCAAAAGGAACATAATTTAAAACCAGAACAAAATCTAATGAAAGTAAGAGGTACAGACCACCGGAAACTTAATTTAAAACCAGAACAAATCTAATGAAAGTAAGAGGTATGGACCAAAAGGAACATAATTTAAAACCAGAATAAATCTGATGAAAGCAAGAGGTACAGACCAATGGCAAGATAATTTATACAATATCAAATCAATGAGAGTAAGAGGTGTAGACCAATGGCATAATAATTATTGAAATTTACATAGAAAAAACTATTTGAGATAATAGTTTCAGATAGATAAGAAGTGAATAAGGAGGATAATCCAATGGATGGATCAAATTAAAATCCACTGTAGCTGAAAGATCAGATACAGTGGATTTTTTATGACATATTTTCTGTTCCAAAGTTCAAGAGCGCGCCTGCTGACGCGCTCAATTTCTGCTGATTCATAGTACAGCGGATTCTATGAAGTCTTCCGGTCCATATCCCATACTGCCTTACCATCATCACAGTATTCCAGATCCGGGCATTCCCCCTGTACAAAGGAATAAACCGGTTCTTTTCCTTCATATTCCTGAATGATACCATTTAATTTGGCAAGCATTTTTTCTTTATCACCCGGAAGATGTCCTCTGACTCTCACATGGATAAAGTCATGAAAACCATCATATAAAATATTTGCTCCTGCTTTTTCCGGTGCGATCCTCTCGATCAGATGATATTCTTCCCGAATTGTTTCCAGCTCATCTGCCGGAACAAAAGTACCTTGCCGTATATCTTGATACAACGGAACTTCTTTATGCAGAAACATGGAAAAATTCACTACATGCGCCGGATTGGTCCTGTTCAGGAACTGCGCCAGTGCTTCTGCATTTTCCATTCCTCTTCCTTTTCCTGCGACTCCGGTCATAATATGTGCATCATAGATCAGTCCTGCTCCATGAAGCCTGTCGATTGCCTGATATGCCTGTGCCAGATCATGATCTTTTTTCATAAATTTCAGCACATCATCCAGTCCGCTCTCGATTCCAAGATACAGATGCTTTACCTTTTTTCTAGCAAGCATTTCCAACTCTTCCTGGCTTTTATGTAAAATACTCGTAACAGTCGCATCCATATTAATCCCTTCACATTCCGGGAAGTAATATGCGATCAGATCCAGAATCTCATACAATTTTTCTGTCTTCAGACCAAATGCATTACCATCCCCCAGAAAGATCTTCTTCGGCTTCCCATGCAGTTCCCGCACTCTCTTTAGTTCCGCTTCAATCTGTTCCATCGGAAGTTCCCGATACTTCAGATGCCGGAATAAATTACAGAATTTACACTGATTATATGAGCATCCAACCATAACCGGAAGCATGAAAGAGCTTCTTTCCATCGGGGCCCGGCAAATCTGTCCTTCGTAATCCATATGTCACACTCCTATGCTTCTACATAATAGACATAATTTTCTTTTCTTGGTTTTGCTGCAGGAAGTTCTGCTGCCGCATATCCAAGTACGCAATGACCGATTCCTTCATAGTCTCCTTCGATTCCCCATTTTTTCAGAAGAGCCTTTCCTTCCTCGGATTCAAATTCTTCTTTTGCCCGGTGGATCCAGCAGCTTCCGATTCCAAGCGAATGCGCCGCATTCATCAGATTTCCCATCACAAGACTTCCATCATAAAGATATGTCGGTCTTGCCTTATCTGCAAGTACAATAAGAACTACCGGTGCACCATAAAACGGATCTGTATCGGTTCCCATAATTTTTGCATTCATTGCTGAAAGCTGATCTCTTGTTGCTTTATCCGTCACTGCCACGATGATCGGTGACTGCATTCCCATTCCCGTTGCCGCATAAGTTCCGGCCTCAATGATCGTATCCAGATCCTCTTTTCTGATCATATCCGGTTTGTATCCACGGACACTTCTGCGTTCTTCCATATTTTTGATTACTTCATTCATAAATTTTCAGCTCCTTTCAAATCTGCTTCTATTGTAGCACGATTTGAAAGGAGCTGTATGTATCTTATTTATTAAATTTTTATATCTGGCTTATTTTTCTTCGCCCCATACTTCTTCCGCGATTTCTTTTACCAGTGCAAGCTTCTTCCACTGTTCTTCTTCTGTCAGTTTATTTCCGATTTCACAGGAAGCAAATCCACACTGTGGACTCAAATACAGTCTGTCGAGCGGGACATATTTTGCTGCTTCATGGATTCTCTTAATTACGTCTTCTTTATCTTCCAGCTTTGGTGACTTGGTTGTGATCAGACCGAGAACCACTTTTTTATCACCACTTACACTCTTCAACGGCTCAAATCCACCAGAACGTGCATCATCAAATTCCAGATAATATGCACTTACATTTTCACGGGCGAATAAAGCTTCTGCCACACGGTCATATGCACCACTGCTTGCATAAGTAGAATGGAAATTTCCACGGCATACATGAGTGTTGATCACCAGATCCTCCGGCGCTCCCTCAATTGCACGGTTATTGATAGCAAGAAGCTGTTCCATGATTTTCTGAAGTCCGGCTTCATCGGTTCCGAAAATTGCTGCAGCATGTGGATCTACACACATTCCCCATGAACAGTCATCCAACTGAATGCTTCTACAGCCCGCATCATACAGGTCACGAATAACTTTCTTATATCCATTTGCAATATCTTCTGCCAGTTCTTCCACATCCGGATAATACTGATTGGTATTTGGAAGGGACATTGGCATAATAAACTGTTCCAGGAACTGTGCCGGTGCCGGAATCGTCTGCTTTGCTACTGTATTTTCATCTTCCAGTGCCTTTACAAATTTAAAATGTTCTACAAATGGATGCTGATCTACGGAAATTTTTCCAGTCAAATAAGTATCATCGATCATTGCAGCTTCACCGTGGAACGGAAGTCCGGTCTTAGTCGGCTCATGTCCTACCCCGTTAAATCCCCACATGAAATCAAGATGCCAGGTTGCTCTTCTGAATTCGCCGTCTGTGATCACATGATATCCGGCTTTTTTCTGCTTCTCTACCAGGTCTAAAATTGCAGCATCCTCTACTTTTGTCAGTTCTTCTTTTGAAATCTTTCCTTCTTCAAAATCTCTTCTTGCTCTTTTCAGTGTTTCCGGTCTTAAAAAACTTCCTACATAATCATAACGAAATGGTGTATTTTTACTCATAATATAGCTCTCCTTTTCTCTTTCGTACTGTCTGTCTTTTATGTTTGAAAGTATAGCAGAGTATTCTGCATCTGAAAAATACAAAAAAAATGCAGTTTGCCATAGTTTAAAACTATAGCAATATCAAAAAAATGTTTCACGCTCTCTGCTTCCATGCTACAATATTACCAGGATATCTGACCAGAAGTATTTTCCGCTAAGATACATTTTCCAGATACTTTTCTGATATCTCAAACCCAAAAACAATATTCTTTATAGAAAGTGAAAAATATGACTCTTCAACAATTAAAATATGTCGTAACTGTTGCTGAAACAGGAACAATTACCGAAGCCGCAAATCGTCTTTATATTTCCCAGCCAAGCCTGACAAACGCAATCCGTGAACTGGAAAAAGAAATGAAGATTACCATTTTTCTCCGGACTAATAAAGGGATCATCCTTTCAAAAGAAGGCGAAGATTTCTTAGGATACGCCAGACAGGTGCTGGAACAGGCCGCTATTCTCGAAGATAAATACAAAGGAACTTCCGGCGGGAAAAAGAAATTCTGTGTATCCACGCAACACTATTCTTTCGCTGTCAATGCCTTTGTCGATCTGATAAAAAAATACGGACAGGATGAATATGATTTCAGTCTCCGCGAAACCCAGACATACGAAATCATCGAAGATGTAGCAAAAATGCGCAGCGAGATTGGAATTCTTTTCTTAAATAATTTTAATGAAACGGTTCTGGAAAAAATTTTAAAATCCAACGGGCTTATTTTTCATCAGCTGTTTGTTGCAAAACCACATGTATTTATCAGCAGACGTCACCCTCTCGCCGATCACAAAATAATCACCAATGAAGAACTGGACGATTATCCATATCTTTCCTTTGAACAGGGTGAACACAATTCCTTTTATTTTTCAGAAGAAATCTTTTCTGTATCTGAACGCAAAAAAAATATCCGTGTACGGGATCGTGCCACCTTATTTAATCTTCTGATCGGGCTAAATGGCTACACAGTATGCAGTGGTGTAATTGACAAAAAGTTGAATGGAAAAGATATTATTGCCGTTCCTCTTGCTGACGAAAGTGATATGCGGATTGGGTATATTACACATAAAAAAAGGATGTTAAGCAGATTAGGGACAACTTATCTGGATGCCTTGAAAAAATATCTGCAATAAAAAACTTCTGGAAGCAGTTTTCCTGTTTCCAGAAGTTTTTGTTTTAAAACAAACATACAATTCCATGCACAATAAATGCAGCAACCCATGCAATCACGCACTGAAAGATCACAACACCGATCGCCCATTTACCACCAAGTTCTCTTTTAATAGAAGCAATCGCTGCCACACACGGTGTATACAAAAGACAGAAAATCAAAAGTGCTGCTGCACCGGCTGTATTTATCACCGCTGTCAGTGCTGCTGTTGACCCAAACAAAATCGAAAGAGTGGAGACAACACTCTCTTTTGCCATAAATCCGGAAATCAGTGCCGTTGATATTCTCCAATCACCGAATCCAAGTGGAATGAATACAGGTGCGATCATACCTGCTACCGTTGCAAGGATACTTGTCTGTGAATCTGTCACCATATTCAGATGCAGATCAAAGCTCTGCAGGAACCAGATCACGATCGTTGCACCAAAAATAACGGTAAATGCTCTCTGCAGGAAGTCCTTTGCTTTTTCCCAGAGAAGCTGACCGACATTTTTCGCTCCCGGCATACGATAATTCGGAAGCTCCATAACAAACGGAACAGGTTCTCCTTTGAACATCGTCCCTTTCATTGCAAGTGCAGTAAGGATTCCCATCAGGATTCCGAAGAAATAGAGACCAATCATTACAATTGCACCCTTCCCCGGGAAAAACGCCGCTGTAAAGAATGCATAGATCGGAAGCTTTGCAGAACAGCTCATAAACGGGGTCAACAGGATCGTCATCTTACGATCACGCT
>OLWB01002247.1_pt1 | contig 15947 bp, 27 predicted proteins | sample 1673331 | NCBI WGS metagenome assembly OLWB01 (sample SAMEA3178943, study PRJEB25190) | human gut metagenome | biome: human gut; feature: human-associated habitat; material: faeces | place: Austria | collected 2013
TGTCCACTTCGGCAGTGCGTATGCCTCCACCTCGGTCTGCCGTTCCAGCACCAGCTCTGCATTGGTGCGCAGTTTTGTGTCCTCCCACGGCTCCGCCAGCCAGCTGTTCACAAAGTTTTGCAGCAGCTCCGGGTCATCTTTGCACCGCAGGAACTCCTTGGCAATCTCTGAAAATCTCGTAAACGGGGAGTAAAGGGTGTTCAGCCAATACGCCACGCTTGTGGGCCTTGTGGTGGTCTGCCGGACCGTCTGCCACCTCCCAGCAGCCAGCATTTTCACCTTGTCCTGGTCCGTGATCACGGCTCCACAGGCTTGGCAGGAATATGCGGCCATTTCTGCCCGCTCTGCGCTGTCCGGCACATCGTCCTTGCTCGGCCATTTCAGCTGTGCAAATACAAATTCGATGTACTCCCCGCAATGGGGGCATGGCACAAAGTAATGCTTTTCCGCTTCCGCCTCCTCCTTGGCTTTCCAGATGTGGCCGGATTTCAGCGTGGGGGTGGAGGCCATGAAGATCTTGCGGTTTGTGGTGTAGGTCTTGGTGCGCTCTATGGCCAGGGAAACCGGATCCGCCTCTTTTTTGGAGGCTCCCGGAAATTTGTCCACTTCGTCAAGAAACAAATACCGGATCGGGGTGGAGGACAGGGAGGCCGGGCTGTTTGCTCCCGAAAGAAAAACGAACATGGTTTCAAATTTCAGCTTTAGCTTTTGGCTTTCCGCCTCCCGGTACTTGGCTGCCAGCGGTTTGCATTGCCGGATCATCGGCTCCAGCTTCGCCTCCACCGTCCGCTCTGCCAGTTCCTTGGAGGGGTAGACGATCATAGTCGGTGCCGGGTCTTGGTCAATGGCGCTGGCCAGCATATTCTCCAGGGCCGTGGTGCCTCCCACCTGAGTGGGCTTTACAAATACGATCCGCTCCACATCCTCGTTGGAGAAGGCGTCCATGATCTCCGCCAGATACGGGGTCACGCTGTTGCGGAATGGCCCCGGTATGGCGTTGGTGTCGGGCAGGACCCGCCATTTCTCCGCCCATTTGGAAACCGGCAGGCGTTCCGCTGGCCGCATAGACAGGAGCGCCCGGTGGATCCACGACGGCACCGTGTACGGCTTTGCTCTGTACGGCCTCATGGCTCCGCCTCCTCCGGTCCGATCTCCGCCGCGTCAACGAATACGGCCAGCATATCCTCCAGCTCCTTGCGCATTGCCCTTTCCATGGCCCTGGCCGTTTGCGGGTCCGCATATCCAGCTATGGATTTCACGGCGCGGGGCGGGATGTTCATGGCGAATTTCTTAAACATGGCCATGAAGTCCGCCAGATCCCTGGTGGCCTCCTCGGCCTTGATGTATTTCCCCTCGGCAATGGCGGTTTTCAGCTTGTGGAGCTGGCCCTGGCTTTCTTTCAGCTCTACCTCCGCCTCCAGCTTCCGCAGGTTCAGCTCCGCGGTGGAGCTGGCCGCCGCCGTTTCCTGGGCCTTTTGCTCGATGTGGGCAATATAACGCTGGATCGTTTCGCAGGTTTTATATTTTCGGGCGCCGCCTCCGGGCGGCACCTCGGTTTCCAGCACGCCGTCCTGGGTGAGCTGCTGGATCCGCCGGGTGGTTTTCCCCAGCAGCTTGGCCACCGCCGTGGTGCTGGCCCACTCCGGGACTGTATTCAGGGCCGCCGGCGCTTTCGCCGCCTTACTGGCCGCCCCTGTTTTGGCCTTTCCGGCCCCTTTTTTCTCCGCCACCGGCTGCACCTCCTTTTGTGCCGCTGGCCCGGTTCGCCCCGTCCTGCCGGATTTCGCTTTTTCGGCGTGGGCGATTTCGCGTTTTCTTCATCCCCTTTCCGCCTGATACCCCCTTTAGGGGGTATGGCTTTCCCGCTTTTTGAAAAAGCGTAACGAAACACCCCTGAAAATTTTTGATTTTTTGTGGAAAATAATCGGACTTCACTTGCCCCGCAAAGATTTATTTTCCAGAAAGGACCCGAACGGGGATGGGGGTGTGATTTTCCGGGGCGCCCAGGGCCACCCCATCGGCATAGGAGGCCCTGGGCACCACCCGGAGCGGGCCGGCCCGCCGCGCTCTTGTACAATGCGACAGGACAGGGTGAAAGGAGAAAAGCCCCTGCGGTTCTGCTCCCCGGCCCATGGTATGGAAAAGCACAGAGGCCGCCAGGTTCTTCACGCCCTGGCGGCCTCTCTCTATGCTGCGGGGGTTCTGCTCTCTTGCCCCTGCTGTTTTTCCACGATACCAGCATAACACAGGCGAATGTCCGATAGTGTCCGAACTTTTCAAATCTGCCCACTTTTTTCTCCGGTGGCACCGTGTCCTCTGTCCTGTTCAAAATCCTGCACCAATTTCTGCGCCCGCTTGTTGGACAGGATCGTGTCCAGGGCGGCGTTGTAGTAGTCATTCACCCTGGACCTGCTCATGTGGACCTCTTTACAGATCCGCTCCCATTTCTTACAGTCGATGTGCCGCAGCTCCACCACGGTGCGCTCCATGCTGTTCTCCGGCAGCAGGTCAATGAGATCCATTACCATGGTGACGGCCCGGCCCATGGCTGCCCGCTGGGCCTCTATGCGATCTTCTACCTCTGCAAGCCGAAAGACAACGGACACGGCCCCCTCGCTGTCCGCTGCGGGGTGGGAGGCCGGCATGGTCATGTATGTGGATCCCGGCGCTGGTGCCCGTAGCTCCCGCGCCAGCATATCGTGGCGGCGCTCCAGTATGCGGCGGCGCTCCCGTGCCATGTGGTACTGCTGCAAATATTCCTTTACGGCCTCGCGGGTGGTCCCGCCCGTTGTCTGCTGGTTCATTCTTACACCTCGGTTATGTCAATTCCGCGCCGCTCTTTCATCAGCTTGCGCTTGATCAGGTATTCCCGCGTCCTGGTTGGCCGGCTTTTCACATCCTCCACCACCAGGCGCCCGTCCCGCTCCCGGTATGTAAAATCCGCCCTGTATCTGATAGCGCGGATCCTCCGCCCCTCCTGGTCCGTGTATGCCTCTTGCAAAGTAAAATCCACCTGGAGGCGCAGATCCCGGATTTCTCCGGCCTGCTGGCGGAGGATCAGCTGGTCGTATCTTCCCGCCTCTTTCTGACTGTCAAAGCGCAGGACGGCCCCGGAGGCGGTGACCCGCTCGGTGGGGTTGTTCCGATACTTCATCGGCTTCCCCGGATCCTGCGCATCGGCGGCGGAGGGCATAGGCCCCCGCCGCGTCTGCTGTTTCATGTACTTTTCCATGGCCTGCTGCTGATACTTTGGCGGCAGGTCCGAAAGATTGATGGCCACTTATTCGTCCTCCGCTTCCGGTATCTCTATGTACTGCCACGACATGGGCGGGCGGGTCAGCCCGAACTCCGCCAGCGGGCTGGGCGTTTCGTATTCCTCCGCCTCTCCCACGATCCAGCCATACAGGGGTTTCCCGCCGGCGTATTTCTCCAGGTCCTCCGCCGGCACACAGGAGCGGGAGGCCAAATATCGAAAGCAGTTGCTTTTTACCCATCCCATGCAAAGAAACTGCCCCAGCACGGCCCCGGTCCCGCTCACATAGGCCAGGACCAGCAGCGGCCACGGATCCGGCCCACCGGCTCCATCCCGTGGGGCCGTTTTTCGGATTTCCAGATCTTTCTCTCCGGCCAGGATCTTCTCCCACCACTCCGGCTTTATGCTCAAAATCACCGCCCGCATGGTCAACGCCCCTTTCGCTCCGGTGGCCATGGCCCAATTTCGTCCATTATGACTATGCCTGTTTTCAGGAGGCCGGCGGGGTAGTAGTACGGGCATTTCATCTGCTTTTCTGCTGTCCGTCGCAGCAGCGGGATTGCCTTTTTCAGCTCATTCACGGCATAGGACAGGCGCCAGCGGGCGCAAATATATGCGTCGTGATCACCCAGGGCACAATACCCGCAGATCTCCGGCCTTTTCTGCTCCCTCATTTTTGGCCACCTCCCGGCATAGGGATAAACCGGCATTTATCCACGGCAAACTCCGCCACATAGCCGATGGCCGTACATGCCAGCATAATGTCCGCCATAAGATCGTCCGCGTCCTCCTGTCCGCGCCCGTCCCGGTTCATGTTCCGCAGGTTCCGCGCCATGATCTGGCCAAACTCATGCAGATTTTTTGCGGCTTCCTGCCACCGTTCTTTTTCCACGGTGTAGCCGATTTCTATTTTGTCCATGGTTCACACCTGCCTCTCAAATCGCCCCATGAAATGGGCGGCCCACTTTGCTGTTTCTGCCTCTCCATTCTCCCACGGAAAAGCGGAGGCCGGGAGATCCGGGAAGTGTGCCCGCAGGTTGTCCTTGAAAAACACGGGGATCTCATTCTCCGCACAAAACTGCGTGATCTGATCCACCCACTCCCGCCGCGGCACCACCTTTCCCCGGCGGTTCCCGGTTTCCGCTCCCAGGATCACCCATTGCGGCAGTCCCTCCGCCTTGCTCATGTCTACCGGCCCCAGCAGCGGCTCCATGGACCAAAAGCTGTTGATTGCCACCCCCTGCATGGTGTACATGGCTTCTGCGTCCTCGTTTGCCACGGTGCTGCCATACCAGAAATTGCTCTCGTGTGGAAGCAGGGCCATGTGGTCCAGCTCCAGGTATCTGGCCGGGGCCTTGGTCAGAAACAAATAGCGGTGCTGCGGTGCGCGTCGGCAGGCGTCCAGGACCTCCACGATCCAGGAGGTTGGCACCCATCGGCCAAACAGATCCGCCATGCTGCACACAAAAACCGTCTGCGGCTCTGCCTGGCGCTCCGGCTGGTTCAGCCGGTAGCGGTGCATGGTAGGCTCAAATCCGTATGGGTAGGGCGTGGCCTTGATTTTCTCCGTCAGCACATGGAGGCCACCAGGCAGCGGGGCGGGATCTGCACACCCGGCGTCAAACCGGCGGGCGGTCCGTCTGGCGTAGCAGTAGGGGCACCCATGGCGGCACCCGGTTACAGGGTTCCAGCTCATGGTGGCCCAGTCAATTTTCGTTTTGTTCATGTCGCTTTCCTCCGTTCAGTTGCAGCATTTTCTCTCTTACCAGCTTGTCGATCACATGGCCCCGCTCCCGGTAGCCACACATGGCGGCCAGCTTCTCCAGGTTATAGGCCGTCTGCGCGGTCACCAGGACGCTGATCCGGCGCATGTTCTTTCTGTTGCTCACACCGCCACCGCCCTTTCCAGCTCCTCCATGGTGTTGATCTCCACCCCTGCGCACCACTCCGGCAGATTTGCCCGCACCAGCGCCGTGGCAAATGGAGGGGGCACCGCGTTCCCGCACCGGGCCACCTGCTTGCTTTTCCCATAGGTCCGCCCGGTGTAGTCCCGCTCGATCTTGTAATCATCCGGGAAACCGTTGGCCCGGTACAATTCCCGCGGCGTCAGCATACGCAGGCCAATGTCCGCCATGAAATACCAGGCTCCGCCGATCTTGAACAGGATCACATCCTCCGGCCCCAGGTCATAGCCGCAATATGTATTCAGCAGCTCCCGGATCTCTGGCCAGCGTTTAAGATCCGTGCCCGGCTCCGCTCTGGTGATCCGCGTGGTGACCACGCCATGATGGCCTCCGCCTGCGGTGATTGTCTGCACCGGCTCCGTGGCAGGCCCTCCCAGGTTTGTGCCTTTCATCTTGACCAGGTGCGCGGTTGTCAGTCCCTCCCGATCCTTGGCCGTTACCGTGTGGAGCGGGTCCTGGATGTTCTGCCCATACTGATCGCTCCCGTAGTATTTGACCAGTGTGGCCGCTGTCAAGCCGTAGCGGTTGGCCGCGTCAATGGTCATGATCGGCCCGGTGATTTCCTGGCCTCTTACATGCTCTGACTGCTCCGTGTGGTACTGGATCAGGGAGGCCCCCAAAAACATTTGACCGCCTCCGCCGCCGGTCCGCGCCGTGTCTATCGGCTCATTGACCGGGTGGCCCGTGGAGTTGGTGGTGTTGGTCACCGTCCAGGGCGCCATGGCCGGTCTTGCCACTCCATACCCGTGCTTTGCCGTTATGGTCTGGAGCGGGTCCCCGATCTCCTGGCCCCGGAACTCCCCGGCATGGTTGACCACCACCAGAAACGGGTTTGCAGACTTGATCACGAATTTGTCCACGCCCCTGGCCACCCGCCGCATTGTGTTGGGCCGGAGTGGCCGCTGGGCGGAAAGTCCGTATTTCTCCCGGATTTCCTCCCGCGTGTCGAAAATGGAGGGGCAGGGGAGGCTCCAGTCTATGATCTCCGCCGCGCTCCGCCACGGCTTTTTCCGCCCCTCCAGCACCTCCCGGCTGCCCGCCGGCGCGTGGGTGGGTTCCGGCCATACAATGGGCCGCCCGTCGCAGCGCGCGATCAGAAAAAACCGTTTGCGGGTGGTTGGCGCTCCATAGTCCGCCGCCACCAGCTCCCGCCACTCTACGGCATATCCCAGCCCCTCCAGTTGGTCAATAAACCGGCGGAATGTCTGCCCGGTCTTTGCCTTTACCGGGTGTCCGCGGCGCACCGGCCCCCATGTCTGGAACTCCTCGACATTTTCCAGGATGATCACGCGGGGGCGGACCGTTCCCGCCCAGCGCAGAACGATCCAGGCCAGCCCCCGGATCCGCTTGTCCACGGGCTTCCCGCCCTTGGCCTTTGAAAAATGCTTGCAGTCAGGGGAGGCCCACAGCAGCCCCACCGGGCTGCCGCCGGTTACTTCAAGCGGGTCCACATCCCACACGCTGGCCTGATAGTGTACGGTGTGCGGGTGGTTGGTTTTGTGCATCAGTATGGCGTCCGGGTCGTGGTTGATCGCTATGTCCACCACCCGGCCCGTTGCCAGCTCAATTCCCGTGGAAGCTCCACCGCCGCCGGCGAAACTGTCCACAATCTTTTCCTCCCACATGCTGATCTGCGCTTTGCTCATTTTCCTGCCGCCTCTCTCATGCCGTCCACATACCTGGTGGCCGCCTGCTTCGCTTCACAGTATGGGCATTTCCCATTCATCCACCCAGCGCGGAAAACGCCGCCACATTCCCGGCATGTTATGGCGTCGTGTTCTCCCGTGGCCAGCTGCACCATAAATCCCCGCAGGTTCATAGCCCAGGTTATATATACCTCCTTGGCGTAGATTGCCGTTGCAAGGTTGTCCGCCGTGTCCACAGCCTCCTGGCGCGGTATTAGGATTGCGTGATTTCCCCGCGTTCGTTTCCCCGGCTCTGCCCATCCGGCCCGTTTTGCTCCCAGGTATTCCCGCGCTTTGGCGCGGGCCGCTTTGTATGCTTCCGCAAAGTCTTTCACTTTGTTTTCCCTCCTGTCATTTCCAGATACAGGGCGCACTCTTTCCCGGTCCGCTGGCACCAGGCCCATTCCACCATGGCGCCCCGGCTCTCCTGGTAGTCCGGGAGGAACACGGCCAGGTCCGACGCCTCCAGCATGGCCAGCGCGATCCGCATATAGTCCCCGTCGGTCAGGCCGTCCGGCAGGGTGGCCGGGTTTAGGACCACATGTCCCGCCGCCTCCAGGGCCTTGGTTGCCTCCCGGAACTTTGCCCGATACCTCCGATCCCCGGCGATCTTTCCCGCTATGTAAATTTTCATGGGCTTGTCCTCCTATTCGTTGAAAACCTCGAAATATTCCTGGTATGGGTAACCGCTGATTTCATGCCACCCGCTCCGCGTGGTGGATCCGTCATCGAACATGTACAGCACGGCGCCCTTGCTTGGCTTTGGCTCCTTGCGCCAGGAGGAGGCGGCCACGGTTGTGTATGTAATCACAGGCTTGACCATGTTTTGGGTTTTGCTGTACCTCTTGCCCCGTTTCCCGATCTCCCGGTACTTCTCCATGGTGGACCGGCTTTCCTTGACCAGATAGGAAGCCAGCTTTGCATGGTTCCCGCGGCGGTCCAGCGGCTTGAAACTGACGCCCCCGCCGCCCCTTGGCACAAACTCCCACGCCTCCGTGATGATCTCCGGGTCCATACGCGTTATTACCACATGAATGTGCGGGTTTGTCATCCGCTTGGTTTCTATGACCACCACGGCCCGGTATTTTATCCCGCGCTTTTTGCAGATCTTCCGCAGGTTCCGCAGGAAAGCCGCCTTGTGTTCCAGGATTTCCTCAAAGCTGGTGTCCTTGGCATAGTAATGCAGGACAGCGTGGAGATCCCGGTGCCCGAAATTGGCGTTTAGGTCCCAGCGCAGGTGTTCCTCCGCCACCCGCTCGTTGATCTTGGCCTGCTTTTCCGATGTGGTCCCCTGGTTTGGCCCCCTCTGCACTCCCTTGGTGTGGATCCTGTATGACTGCATTTTTTTGTGTTCGATGGTGCGGCCAGCTTTCACCCGCCTATGGACATAGGCCATGGTGTTCTCCTCCTTTTGGCCTGCTGGTCACTTTAGTAATAGCTCTTACCGGAGCTATACGGGGCCGCAGCCCCGTTAATTTTTGCGGCTTGCAGGCCGTCCGGGAGTATGCTATAATACAGCTATCCAGGACGGCCTCCGCGCCGCCTCGTATCTTTCCACCTGCGCCGTGTTGTCAGCACCGGGCGCAGGTGGTTTTATATTTGTATCTGTTCATAAAAGATCGGTTCCTCTGAATCCGTTTCTGCGCTATCTCACAGCATGGCGGGGAGGTCACGCAGGCGTGTGCTCTTTCGGGTTCCAATGTTCGCAGGGCCTCCAGCGCATCACCTCGCAGGATCCGCTCACTCATTGGCTGCTTCCTCCAGTCTGTCGGCCAATTCCTCAATGGAGGCCGCCGCGCTCTCCAGCTCTTGGGCCAGTATGTTGTGGCCGAAACGGTTCCGCTGGTGCATGGCCTCCAGCCGGAGGTCCGCCGCCTGGCGTTTGTATGGGTTCCGGCTCTCGGTTTTCACCGGCCCGGTTCCCGTGTAGATCAATCCCAGCCACCACGCCGGGCTGTCCCGTTCCTCCTCGTGCGGGCACACTTTTGGGCAGTCCGCCGTTGGGCAGTTGTCGCAGAAAACCCGGTGGAAAGCGTCATCCCATGGCGCATCCAGACAGGGGAGGGAGGCCAGGAAAGCAGCCAGCACCTCCGGGGATGCGGTGATCCGGTCAAAATTCGTCCGCGGCATTGTCATGCCTCCTCTTTATGTAGATCCACGCCCTCCAGGGCGTTCCAAACGGCCCGCTCCCATTCCTTTGCCCAGCTTGACCGGGCCTTTCTCACGGCGTCCAGGGCCACCACTTCGTTGTCCCCGCACCACAGCAGGCGGTCCCCATCTACCACGGTTGCCTGCCCATGCTCCGCAATTTCCCGCTCCATGATCTCCAGGTCGGACAGGTTCACGCCATAGCAGGCGCCGCCGCCCTCCGGCTGAAATATCTGGTAGCCCTGCATGATCACGGTGGCCATGGTCACCGCGTCCGTTCGCTCCCCAGTCCTCCAGTGGGAAGTTTCGTCCATGGCTACATCCGGCATGATCAGCTGCGGATCCCCGTCCTTTATGATGGACATGGGCGCCGTGTCCGGGATCATGCCCATGTGTTCCACGATGGTGGCCAACACCTTGCGGGGCAGGGCCGCCCGCTTGCATTGGATGTACCATTGTTCCGTGTAGATTTCCATGCTATCGTCCTGGGCCGCCACCGCATACCCTGCGGACCTATACGCCCGCTTGATACAGCGCACCAGGCCGCTTTCGTTGATCAGCATTTCCTCTGCCTCCTTATTTATATAATGTAGGCATGGGGACCGTCTTTTCTCCAGGGGCCGCCCATACCTCGGCGTCCCGGATCTCTGTCCAGTCGCATCCCCACACCTCCGCCGCGTTCAGGAGCGCCGCCAGGTTGGAGCTATGCGGAACTACCACGGATCCGTGCGCCGGGTGGATCACCCTGGCGCGGCCCGGCGCCTGCCAGCGGTGGACCCGTTCCCTTCGTTCCGCTGCGGCCCGTATTCCCGCCCGGCTTATATCCCATTCCATGCGTTCACCGTGACCTCCCACCGCTCCATGGCCTCCACCACGGCGGTGGAGTAGTCGGTGGAGGTGATACCCTCCGCCCATGCGTTTTCGGCCCCGCTCACTCCCATGTTGTACGCCATGGCCGCCTTGTTTGGGTCCCCGTATTCCTGCATGTACTTTCCCAACAGGTAGCACCCGGCGGCAATGTTCCCGGAGGGCGTGGTGGGGTCCAGCTCGGTTTCGGCCTCCAGGTTGATCCAGTATGTATTCTCCGGCCCTGGGTTCAGCTGCATGATCCCCACCTCGCCGGCGGCGCCCACCGCGTCCATGTCAAAGTGGCTTTCAACCTCTGCCACGGCCAGGGCCAGGGGATAGGGGCACTCATAGGCCGCGCAATAGGTCCGCATATAGTCCTGGTATTCGTAGCACATAGGCACCGCCACGGAGAAATACCCGGAGGCCAGCAGGGCCTCCTCGATTTTCTCCGCCTCCAGCGGATCCTCGCCCTCTCCGTCCCACATGTCCGGCTCTGCGGTTACCAGAGTGACCGGCGGGGAAGTGACGGCGGCGCCGGTGATCTCTGCCTCTGCGGCCTCCGCCGCCGGCTTGGCCGTGATGGTCATGATCACAGAGGCCAGGATCATGACCACCGCAAGCGCGCCCAGGGCCAGAGTGATCACCCTCCGCCTGGCGGCCCGCCGCCGGCGTTCCGCTGCCCGCAGTTTCGCCGCTTTCCGTTCATACTCCGCCCTTTTCATGGCTCTTTCCCTTTCCAGATCTGCCCGCTCCTTTGCTGCTGCACGGCGCTGGATCATGTCCATGGCCTTGTCGCGGTCCTCCCGGTAGTGTCTGGCCTCCAATACTCCGACACGGCGTTTCAGATCGTCCACATCCTTTGCCACCCCGTTGTACTGCTCCATGGCGCGGCGGTATTCCTTGGCCTTTCTCTGGCTCATGTCAGCTTGTCCTCCTTTTTCCTGCGGTGCGGCCACCCGGTCACCTCGTAGGTGTACCCGAAACGCCGGCGGCCACACTCTACGCAGGTGATTTTTTCGCACCTCCCGCTGGCGGCCTTTACGGTCTTTCCGCGGCCCTCCAGGGCAATGGCGCAGGGCTTGCAAAGCTCCTTTTTCATTCCCCGGCCTCCCGTTCGTCGATCCATGCGGCGCACATGTCCGCCTCCTGTAAGCGCCACACCCACGGGGAGGCCGCCATGGCCGCCGACATGGCGCGGCTGTCTGCCTTGGCCGCGTCATCGTATGCGCCCATGTGCCACCGAATGGCAAGGGCTTCTTGCGGCTCCAGATCCATGTGGCGCTGGATCAGGTACAGGCTTTTCTCTCCATGCCCCAGCGGCAGGGGGTCCTTGTATGTATATCCCTCGTAATCCTCCCAGCGGCCAGTTTCCGGGTTCTTCCGCCGCTTGGTTTCCAGTCGGTAGCACCCCACCTTGCACACATCATGCAGCAGGGCAATAATCGCCACCGTTTCCTCCTGTTCTTCCGAAAGGCGGCATTTCCCCGGATCCTCCTTGCCCGCCAGATCGCGGATCGCAATATCCCGCAGGCGGTAGTACACATTCAGGCTATGGACAAGCAGGCCGCCGGGGTGTGCCCCGTGGTACTTCGTGGAGGACGGGGCCGTGAAAAAGTCTGTTTCCTGCTCCAGCCAGTCCAGCATGGCGTCCGCATAGTCCCGGTGGATGTTGTTCTGAAAAATGTCCTTGAAATGGGTCTGCGCCGTTTGAAGTCCGTTCCTTTCCAAAAAATTCATGGCTATACCTCCACACCCTGAAAGGTTTCCTTGATGGTTTTCTCTCGAACGCGAAAGGCTACAATGTGAAACCGGCCCAATGGGTGGATATACTCCACCCGCCCCTGCCTGGGGCGCCGGATCTCCTTTCCGTGTTCCTCCTCAAAAATGGTCTGCGGCGTCCGCACCACCACCATGCCGATCTCCAGTCTGGCCGGGCGCCTCTGTCTTTCTTTCATTGTCCGCTCCTATTCTGCGGCCTCCAGGGCATTGTGGCGCGTGTGCCGGTCCATCCCGTTCATCATGGATTGGATTTTCCACGCCCGTTCCACATCTTCCCATTCCTCTTTTTCCGCCTCTGTCGGTTCCGCCGCCAGCTCCGGCGGCGGGAAAAGCCCGTTTTTCTGGAGAAACGCGCTGTAAAACAGCTCCATTTCCTCTTTCATGGCTTCGGAATAAAAGGCAAAATCCGCTTCGATCTCGATATACTGGGCCGGGGTGCATTCAATCCCCACTTCCTTGCGCGGCCTCTTTGTGTATCTTCCCACGCATCCGAAAGAGTGGCCCGTGCCCAGGTGCATATAAGCCAGCTGCCCCAGCAGTCTGCGCTCCCAGTCCGTCTTGTAGCGGATCCAGTGAATGGTTACCTTTTTGTCCTCCAGGTCCTCCTCGGTGATCCCGTACCTTTTCATAAGGGCGGCCAGGGTACGCTCCGCGCTCTCTTTTTCTCCGCCCTCACCGCGATCTGCCAGGGCCTTGACCTTTCCCAGCTTCTCCAGCAGTCTTTCCCGCTCGGTCATTTATTTGATCGTCCTTTCTTCCGGCGGCACCTCGTTGCCCCAGGCGTCCCAGCCCTCCGCCCTCTGTCTGGCGAACATTTCCAGGCGGGGCACATCCCCCAGCAGCTCCACGATCCGCCGGCGGGTTTCGTCCGGCTTTTTGCTATGTCCCTCAAACGGGGCTTCAATAATCTGGTGTACCTTGTGGCTGCGGATCCGCTCTTTTGCCTTAAAGCCAGGCGATACTCCCAGCAGGCACACCTCTGCATTTGCGCGGGTGTAGGCTCCCATGCCCCAAAAGTTGGTGCCGCTCCTGGCGTTTTTCTTCACCCATACAAAGGCCGCGGTCTTGTATTGAAACCCCCATGCCTCCAGGACCTTGATCCCCTCGGTGATGTTTGGGAAAGTTGCCCACAGAAAGCAGGCAGCCCCCCCCCGCAGATTTTCCTCACTGGCAAATTGCATATATCCTCGGTTGACATGGTTGGGTACTGTTTCAGGGCCGTGCCCCGGCTCTTTTCCGTGGTCCCGTGCTGCCGGTACTCCCACGGCGGATCCGCATAAATCACGCTGTATTCCCTTTCAGGTAGCGGGAGAAAGTCCGCCATTGTCTGCGCTCCTTTCTACCCGCCGGCGCTCCGCCGCCGTGATGAACTCCTCCACCATGCCCCGCTCCCGGAGATCCTGGAGGTTCAGGGCGTGTGTGGTGCGGTTCACCGTCTTTCCGGTTTCTCCGCTCTTGATCTCAATGGACAGGAGCGGGCGGCCCATGCAGGTGGAGAAAAAGGCGTGTGCCGTGTCCCATTCCTGCGTGATCCAGTCCAGGGCATAGTCCGGGGTTCTCGGATATTTGATGAAGCTGGTCCCCCTCCGCATGGGAGGCAGCTCCGGCACAAATTCCGCCACCAGCTTGTACAAACTGGTTTTTGTGGCTTTCAGTCGTAGCATTACAGGATCTCCTCCCGATACCAGGCCAGGATCCGCTTGGCGTACTTCTTGCGGATCCGCTTCTTTTTGGTGTGGTGGTAGCGGGCGGCCAGCGGCCTGTTGGCCGCCTCTGCCCACCGCAGGGCCTTGCGGAACTCCTCCGCCGCCAGGGCGGCGCTCCATATTTTTGAAACCGCTCTGGCGGCTTCATCCAGGGCCGTGCATATTGCGCCCCATGCTTCCGCCAGCAGTTTCATGGCCTCACCGGCGCGCTCCAGTGTAATGATCGCGGACCCGCTGGAGATCGTGGCAGGCGGCACGGCCTCCATAGGTTCTTCCGCCGCCACGGAGATCTCCGGGATCTCGCCGTATGCGGTCCCCACCGGCTGGCCGTCCATGTAAACCGTCATCAGGCTGGTGGCATTTTCGTCAGGTCCCATCCGGCCAGCCCTCCCCGCGTTCAAATCCCAGGAGCGCGTTGTGTCCCAGGCTCCCCAGGTTTCCCCGCAGCGCCTCCAGCTCCAGCAGGGTGTTGTATGAAATTCCCGCCGCCTCCAGGTGGCCCCGGAACTCCTTGGCCTCTGCCACGGCCTGGCGGAGCGCCTGCCGCTCCCGTTCTGCCTCTATCGCGGCAAACTCCGCCCGCAGGTCCTCCAGGTCAATCTCTCCGGCTGCGATTGCCTGGCAGAACTCCACGGCCTCCTCCCAGGTGAATTTCCTGTACCCTGCCGTGCTGATCGTTCTCCCGGCTCTCTTTGTGTCGTAGCAGCTTACGGTGTGTTCCCGCTCCGGCATGTCCCACGGGTGATAAATCCGAAAAATGATCCCGTTCTGCCGTCCGATCATGGTGCCGCGGGCCTCCCACCGCCACTTGATTTCCTTTCGTTTTGCCATGTCCAGCTCCTTTCTCCGCCCCTTGCGGGGCGTGATTTTGTTGGATTGTCCGATTAGATCCAAAAGCCGGGGGCCACGGCCCTTGAACCGTCGGCGTCGTGGCCGCCGGCCGTGCCGCCCGTGGTGACAAGGCAGAAAATGGAGCCGGTGCCCGCATAGACGGACCGGGTGTAATGCGGCCATGTCTGGCCGTTCCACATCTTCACGCGGTCCCGCTCGGTCTTATAGACCGGCAGCTGTTCCTCCGTCGGATCGTCGCCAGAGGCCCAGGGCCGGCGCCCGAAAAACTCCGTTGCGCTATGTAGCCACAGCAGATCCGTGGTTACCAGCTCCTCGCCCTCTACCGTCTGCCGAATGGTCCGCGGCGTAATGATGGACACCAGGTCCTCCGGGAGATCCTGGACCAGATCGGTGTTGCACCATTTCCGTGCGTCGCTCTCTTTCCAGGACACCGGGCGCACCAGCAGGCGCTCATACATGGGGCGCTCTGCCACGCCGTCCACAAAGCCCATCCACGCCCGGCCCGGTTCCACCTTTTCCACCATGATGGCCACCTCGGTGCCGCTCCGCAAGTTGAAGCGGATCACATCCCGCTCCGCCAGCAGCTTGTCCAGCACACCCATCTCCCTGGCCCTGGCGATCTCCGCCCAGCTGATTTCCTCTTTCGTCTGCTTGATCATGGTTGCCATTGTTTTTCCTCCTTTGCATTTATCCGCCTCCAGGGCGGTGGGGTCACTCACTCACTGGCGGCCCGTGCCCTGTTCAGGGGCTTTCCGCGCCGGCGGAGGCTTTCCTGGAAACGATGCTGGGCCAGATCCGGGTTGTATGCCTGGCGTCCAAATTTGTCCAGGGTGCCGTTGCTCCCGCGGCGCAATTCCTGATAGATGGTTTTGGGCGCCACACCCACCAGGTCCGCGATCTCCCGCACCGACGCATAAGCGGCCCACTTCTCCGCAATCAGCTGCCGATCCGCAGGCCCCAAATATTTGTTGCTCATGGTCCTTTCACCTCCGTTTTTTATAAAAAAATAAGAGTAACAAGGGGCTTACCCTTTGTTACTCTTATTGATAGCATTTTCAAAAGCAAGAAAGATGCCCAAACAGCTTGAAAAAGACACAAATATCTGATATAATATAAGATTGAAACTGCGCAAACATACGAAGACGAGGTGTGCAAATATGTCTAATTTAATTAATGATATTTTAATGATATCAAGATTAGAAAATAAAGATGTTGATGTAATTAAACACCCTGTGCATATTGAACCATTAGTAAATGAAATAATTGATACAATGCAAGTTGAAATGAATAAATTGATTGTTTCTATTAAAATTAATGAAATTCTTGATGATCCTCAAGATAAAATTAAAAGAGAATTAGCTTTAAATTTATTATTTGATTTATATTTTTCTAAAAGTTCTTCGTTATATAACGAATGGTTAGAAAAAGGGTATATTAATGAAACATTTAGTGCAAGTTTTACGCAAGAAAGAGATTATGCTTTTATTTTAATGGGTGGAGATCAAGATGATTATGAATTATTGAAAAAGACAATTTTTAATTTTATAGATCATGTTCAAGATTTAGAAATAGCAGAAGATGACTTTGAAAGAATTAAAAGAAAAACAATTGGAAACTTCATCAATAGTTACAATAGTCCAGAAAGTATTGCGAATACTTTTAGCCGTTATTATTTTGAAGGAATTTGTTCATTTGATTTAGTAGATTATGT
>OLWB01002268.1_pt1 | contig 15853 bp, 5 predicted proteins | sample 1673331 | NCBI WGS metagenome assembly OLWB01 (sample SAMEA3178943, study PRJEB25190) | human gut metagenome | biome: human gut; feature: human-associated habitat; material: faeces | place: Austria | collected 2013
TGTTAACCTTAAATCTAATACTATGAAAAACACAGTGCAAAGATACGGACTTCTGGGATATCTGCAAATAAAACAAATAAAAAAGAGTGTTTTATAACATGTTTTAGTAAAAGTATTGTTTTTGTTAAGGCTTACTAAGGATTTGAGTCCCCTCAGTATTTGTTTTCTAAAAAAGAATTATCTTTGCATGGCTGCGAAAATAAGCTGCACTTTTGCCTATTAATAAATTTATAAAGAACAACTACTGTGAGCGAAGAAGATATTGTCCTTACCCCGATGATGAAACAGTTCTTGGACCTGAAAGCCAAGCATCCTGATGCCGTTATGCTGTTCCGTTGCGGCGACTTCTATGAAACTTATTCTACCGATGCTGTTGTTGCAGCCGAAATTCTGGGAATTACTCTGACTAAGCGTGCCAATGGCAAAGGAAAGACTGTTGAAATGGCGGGATTCCCTCATCATGCATTGGATACGTATCTGCCTAAACTGGTGCGTGCTGGGAAGCGTGTGGCCATCTGTGATCAGTTGGAAGACCCGAAAATGACCAAGAAGCTGGTGAAGCGGGGCATTACGGAACTGGTAACTCCCGGTGTTTCCATCAATGATAATATACTGAATTACCGGGAAAATAACTTTCTGGCTGCCGTACACTTTGGTAAAGGAGCGTGCGGTGTGGCATTTCTCGATATATCTACGGGTGAGTTCCTCACAGCAGAAGGGCCTTTCGATTATGTAGACAAGCTATTGAATAACTTCGCTCCTAAAGAAGTGCTTTTTGAACGTGGAAAACGGGGTATGTTTGAGGGTAACTTTGGAAGTAAGTTCTTTACTTTTGAACTGGACGACTGGGTATTTACAGAGACCACTGCCCGTGAGAAACTTCTGAAGCATTTTGAAACGAAGAATCTGAAAGGTTTTGGTGTAGAGCATCTCAAGAATGGTATTATTGCTTCGGGAGCTATCCTGCAATATCTCATTATGACGCAGCATACCCAGATAGGACATATCACTTCTTTGGCACGTATTGAAGAAGATAAATACGTCCGTTTGGATAAGTTCACCGTTCGCAGCCTTGAACTGGTGGGTAGCATGAACGATGGCGGCAGTAGCCTGCTGAACGTGATTGATAAGACTATCAGCCCTATGGGAGCCCGTTTGCTGAAACGTTGGTTGGTGTTTCCGTTGAAAGATGTGTTGCCTATCAATGAACGTCTGAATGTGGTGGAATACTTCTTCCGTCAGCCGGATTTCAAGGAACTGATCGAAGAACAGCTGCATCTGATAGGCGATCTGGAACGTATTATCTCTAAAGTGGCTGTAGGGCGTGTTTCTCCGCGTGAAGTAGTTGCGTTGAAGGTGGCTTTGCAGGCTATCGAACCTATCAAAGAAGCCTGTATGGAGGCGGATAACGCCAGTCTGAACCGTATCGGTGAGCAACTGAATATCTGTAAGTCCATTCGCGACCGTATTGAAAAAGAGATTAATAATGATCCTCCGTTGCTGATAAACAAAGGTGGTGTCATGAAGTCGGGCGTCAATGCCGAATTGGATGAATTACGCCAGATAGCTTATTCCGGTAAGGATTATCTGCTACAGATACAGCAGCGGGAAAGTGAACTGACGGAAATTCCTAGCTTGAAGATCGGCTACAACAATGTGTTCGGTTATTATATAGAAGTCCGTAATACGCACAAAGATAAAGTTCCGCAGGAGTGGATACGTAAACAAACTCTGGCAAATGCCGAACGTTACATCACGCAGGAGCTGAAAGAGTATGAAGAGAAGATACTCGGCGCCGAGGATAAGATATTGATCCTGGAGACTCAGCTTTATACAGAGCTTGTACAGGCTTTAAGTGAGTTTATCCCTGCCATCCAGGTCAATGCAAACCAGATAGCACGTCTGGACTGCCTGCTTTCCTTTGCCAATGTGGCGCGTGAGAATAACTATATACGTCCTGTTATTGAAGATAACGATGTACTGGATATTCGCCAGGGACGCCATCCGGTTATTGAGAAGCAACTTCCTATAGGGGAAAAATATATTGCCAATGATGTGATGCTGGATAGCAGTTCGCAACAAATCATTATCATTACCGGTCCGAATATGGCTGGTAAGTCTGCATTGTTGAGGCAAACGGCTCTGATAACGCTGTTGGCACAGATCGGTAGCTTCGTACCTGCTGAGAGTGCGCATATTGGCTTGGTGGATAAGATATTCACCCGTGTGGGTGCCAGCGATAATATTTCTGTTGGAGAATCTACATTTATGGTAGAGATGAATGAGGCAGCAGATATCCTGAATAACCTGTCTCCGCGCAGCCTGGTGCTCTTTGATGAGCTGGGACGAGGTACATCTACCTACGACGGTATTTCTATCGCCTGGGCGATTGTGGAGCATATCCATGAGCATCCTAAAGCCAAAGCACGTACATTGTTTGCTACGCACTACCATGAATTGAACGAAATGGAGAAGAGCTTCAAGCGTATCAAGAACTACAATGTTTCCGTTAAGGAGGTGGATAATAAAGTTATCTTCTTGCGTAAACTGGAACGTGGCGGCAGTGAACACTCTTTCGGTATCCATGTAGCAAAGATGGCGGGTATGCCGAAAAGCATTGTAAAACGTGCGAATGACATATTGAAGCAGCTGGAAGCGGATAATCGCCAGCAAGGTATTGCAAGTAAGCCGATGGCGGAAGTGGGAGAAACGCGTGGTGGTATGCAACTTAGTTTCTTCCAATTGGAAGATCCGGTTCTTTGCCAGATACGGGATGAGATATTGAATCTGGATGTGAATAACCTGACGCCGTTGGAGGCGTTGAATAAATTGAATGATATTAAGAGGATTGTAAAAGGGAAATAGATCGTTTTCCTGAATTCAGGAAAACGATCAGGTTAAAATTTTAGGTTGCGCTTTTATAATAAAGACTTCTCTATCTTTACGTTATCCTTCTGCTGTTCTCTGTACTGTCGCGGCGGCATGCCGAAGCGTGAAGAGAACAACTTATAGAAGGTGCCGCGGTTATTGAACCCTGTCCGATCCATAATTTCTTCAATAGTGAAATTCTTGGTCAGTAACAAACGTTCGGCCATCGTAAGACGATATTCCTTGATGATATCAGCCGGTGACTTTTCGGTAATCGGTTTCAGTTTCCGGTAGAATTGACGGGTGCTGTATCCCAAATCACTGCTCAATAATTCGACGGACAAGTCGGGATTGGTGATGTTCTTCTCTATGGTTTCTATTACTTTATCCAGAAATTCCTGATCTTCCTTATGGATGCAGTTCCCATTTTCTACGGTGAAGGAACTGAATATGGAACTGTAATATTCTTTTAAGTCCGATTCGCGCTGAATCAATCGATAGACCACTTTTTCCAGGTATTTCACGTTGAAAGGCTTCGTTACGTATACTTCCGCACCGGCTTCAATACCTTTCACCTGATCGTCTTCGTGATGAAGTGCGGATAATAAAATAAGTGGAATATGGCTCCATAACTTATTCTGCTTGATTTTCTGGGCGAAAGAAAGTCCGTCTGTTTCAGGCATCATCACATCTGAGATAATCAGATCCGGTTGTTTTTGTTCCAGGTTAGCCAGAGCCTCTTGGGCGCTGCCGAAAGATAGTACATTGTATTTATCTACAAATATTTCCGAAACAAACCACAGCATGGAAGGATCGTCATCAATAATCATAATTGTGTGTTTCGAACTATCGAATTTCTTAATGGTCTGTTCTAACTCTATAGATTCTGTATTAGTATTTATAGGTGTTGTTTCATATTCTTTCCGGGACATATCTGCCTCTTGTTGGCTTGGTGATAGTTCCGGTAAAGTAACTATAAATGTCGTTACTTCGTTTTGGATACTGCTGACATTGATTTCTCCGTTCAACAAAGTAGTCATGCTTTTGCAAATAGCCAATCCGAGACCGTTTCGTGAATTCTTCCCATTCATCTCAAAGGAGTCCAATATCTTGTAGCGGTCGAATATCTTCAAGAGGTTTTCTTTCGCTATACCTTTTCCGGAATTGGATATGCTAAGGGTCAGATGTTGATTCTCTGTCTTCAGGCTAACGTTAATAGTACCTTCTTCCGGAGTATATTTAAAGGCATTGGAGATTAGATTATTGGCTATCTTGTTGAAACAACTGATATCCGTATTCCATTCAATATCCGGTTCAATATCCAATTGATAATTCAGGTTCTTATTCTCAGCCAGTTCACAGAATGATTCTGCAATATTCCGGAGCTTGTCCGATACCGGTAACCTTTGGATAGAAAGTGCCTTATGACCGGTTTCCAGCCTACGGAATTCAAGCAATTCCAGAATTAAGCTATTCAGTTTCTCCGTATTCTGCTGTATCATCTTTCCGTATTTGCGGATATATGAGTCTGATTGCGGGTAAGCAAGTATCTTTTCGCATGGACCGTAAATCAGTGTGAGCGGTGTACAGAACTCATGTGTAATGTTGGTAAAGAAGCGAAGTTTGGATTCGTAAACTTCTTCTTTCTTTTCCCGGTTCAGCTTTTCGATGATGTGGTGTTGTTTCCGACGATATTGACCGATAATCCTGTAGATAGCAAGAATACAGAGTAAAGCTATGATTATAAAGTAGAAGATATATGCCCATATACTTAAATACCACGGTGGAGTGATCTGAATTAGAAGTGTCTGAGGTTCAGACTCTTTCCCATTCATATTATTTATGTATTTTACTAACAGCGTATATTGTCCAGGTGGAAGATTGGAAAATACGGCACTGGCTGATGTTCCACTTTCTATCCACTGGTTACTAACTTCGTCCAGTTTGTAAGAATAAGAGTAGTTGTTGCCGTTTATGTAATCGACTGCCATAAAATTAATGCAAAAGAAATTCTGGCTGTAATCCAGTTGGAGTATTTCCTTTTCTTTCTTTTTATGGAGAAAGTCATATATATTATATTCTTTTCCGAAGATAGACAATCCTTTCAGGCTTATCTGAGGCATATAGTCTGTCATCCTGTATGTATTAGGCTTGATGGCTACAAAGCCGTTTGTACCTCCGAAGAATAAGGTTCCGGTTCGTAAGTCCTTATAAAAAGCTCCGTCACTGAATTCGGTGACTTCCAGGCCGTTTTCCCTGCCGTATGTCTGTCCGGTGTTTGTCTGCGGGTTAAATCTTACCAGCCCTTGATTCGTGCTGATCCAGAGGTTGTTTTGCTGATCCTCTAAAATGCCGTGTACGGTGTTGTTTGAGAACAGGTCCGCCCGGTCATGCCGATGAGAGTAATCCTGATTCAAGTGCAGCAATCCTGAACTGGTGCCTAGCCAATATCCCTTTTCGTTTTTGTAAATAGCGAATATATCATTGGCAGTCTGACTTTTTACAACATCGTCAAACTTGTAGGGAGTCATTTCACCGGTTTCTACATTAAGCCGGTAAGCACCGTAGCCACGATTACCAAACCAGAGTATGGAGTCACTTTCCTGGAAAGAGGTAAAGAAGTAATTGGATGCCATGCGCCCTTTATCCAGAACAATTCTGGTGGCTGATTTAACAACTGGCGAGCTTCCGGTATTATTCAGAATTACCTTTACGATACCCTCCCCAACGGTAGATACCCATAAGGTAGTATCATTCAGTTCATTGATAGAATGTACGTATTTCACTTTCTTATTGTCGGCAACGACTGGGAACTCTTTTAGTTGTTTGCTTTTGTACGAATAATAATTAATGCCGTTTTCGGTACCTATCCATAGTTTGCCTGTAGTGCTGGGAGCAAAACAATAAACGGCATTATCAGTCAGCGTACTGTTAGCAGCAGAAATACGGTTGAATGAAGTTAGCGACTCCTTATCAGGAGAATAATTATTGATACGTACTATGCCACCTCCTTTAGTTCCTATCCATAATGTTTGTTCCTCATCACAGTAAAGTGCGCGTATGGGGTTGTTAATCTGGTAAGCAGGGGTATCCAGCAGCGTGTTTGTTATGGAAAAAGCATCGTTAAAGTACATATATACGCCTTGACCGTCTGTTCCTATCCATACGATATCCTGAAACTTATCTTTCATCAGGCAGAAGATTCCCGAATGTATTTCGGTGGATTGCATCTGGTACTTCACTTTCTGGTCGGCCATGTATTTTAATAGAATCAGTCCGCTGCTTTTGAAGCCGATGTAATAGTCGTTCTGTTGCTTGATAATAGAAGATACCTCTCCACGTGACTCGATTTCGGTTTTAAGGTCGGCTATATAGTACTCTTGTTGATTGTTGAAATTATATTCGTATAATGAGTAAGTATCGTCAATGAAATAGACTAAGTGATCTTCTGCAAAAGCCCATAGCAGTTTTCCGGTATGCTTGAACAGATTGTTAGGAGTTAGGGTCACTCCCTGATCTGTTTTATGAATCTGGTAGCTACGGGTATCATGATCTGATGTGAAAATCCAGAGAATATTATTTTCATCGATAATCGTGGATAATACATGTTCAAAAGCAACTGGGGGAACCTCCAACTTCCGGAAATCCTGTTTTTCCCGTTGGTAATGATAAAGATATCCGTCATCTTTCACGATGAAGAGTTCGTTATCGTCACTTTTGGTGATGTAGTTATTGTCTTTAAAGTCCGGGAAACTTTGGCAGATTTGATGTTTGGTGTCCAACCTATCCAATCCGTAATTGGTTTGTATCCATAATACGTTCTCTTCGGCTTCCATGATATGGTTGATCAGATTTCCCGAAAGTAATGTTTCTGAAGAATAGACTGGGGTATATACCTGTATGCGGGTGCCATCGAAAACATTCAGACCGTCACATGAACCGATCCAGATGACTCCTTGATAATCTTGGTGAAGAGACAGGATAGCACTATTGGATAGTCCGTTTTTATTGGAGAACTGTCGTAGGCTATATGCATAATTCGCCAAAGGGAAACAACATATAAAGCATGAAAGCAACCATATAAACCGGAATACTTTGTGGATGTTTCTCATATTCATATATTCGTTAGACGTCACAAAGATAAGGAATAATGGCAGGATATTGTCTTATAGTCGGACTTTTATGTCCAAAGTCTGTATATCTTTTCTTATGGAGAACGCTTAATTTTGCATCAGAAAATTAGTACTATAAATTTAGAAAACAGATCGATATGATAAGAGTCTCTTTGGGAGTGGCAATGATTTTATTGCTGACATCGACTGCTATATGCAAGGCAGAGGATTTCAGAAAGAAAACAGATCAGACATCCGGGTATACTCAGAAAGAAGTCTGGATGGCTTATGACGGATTTAATAAAACCTTTCTGGATTCAAACAAATATATCTATAAAACGGATACCTCCTTCGAACAGGCGGTTGACCGCGGTAATGGTGCCGCAGCTATCTGGTGCCAGCCCATTTATTGGGAAATGGCTATGAATGCATATAAGCTGGCTAAGTCGGAGAAAGATAAAAGGAGAACTAAAGAGATGAGAAAGCTTTGTGAGAAGATTTTTGCTGGAAACAAAGCACATTATGCACATTTTGATTTTGATGATAATAATGAAAACACAGGTTGGTTCATTTATGATGATATAATGTGGTGGACTATTGCTCTGTCGCGTGCCTATGAGCTATTTGGGGAGGAAGAATATCTTCGACTGGCAGAAGCCAGTTTTAAGCGGGTATGGTATGGCTCGGATAAGGTAGGAGACACAGGATCTTATGATGAAGAGGATGGAGGTATGTTCTGGCAATGGCAACCTATACGGAATCCGAATCCCAATAAACCCGGAGATGGAAAGATGGCCTGTATCAATTTTCCCACTGTAGTAGCCGCCCTGACTCTCTATAATAATGTACCGGAAGGAAGACCGGAGTCAACCGGACAAATTCCTGAATGCCAGTCAAAGAGGCAATATCTGGCGAAGGGTAAAGAGATTTATGAATGGGGAGTTGAGAATCTGTTGGATCAGAAAACGGGTCGCGTTGCCGATAGCCGTCATGGCAAGGGTGCTCCGAATTGGAAAGCACATGTTTATAATCAGGCTACTTTTATCGGAGCCTCCGTTTTATTGTATAAAGCTACAGGTGAAAAACGCTATCTGGATCATGCGCTCTTGGCAGCTGACTATACTTTCAATGAGATGTCTTCTGCGGAACATATACTACCTTTTGAGCATGGAATCGAGCAAGGTATTTATACTGCTATTTTTGCTCAGTACATTGCTATGTTGGTATATGATTGCGGGCAGACTCAATATCTTCCATATCTGCACCGCAATATTTGTTCCGGTTGGTCCAACAGGGATGAAGTACGTGGCATTTGTGGCGGTGAGTATACCCAAGCACTGTCAACCGATGTAGTGGTTGACAGTTATTCCGCTTCGGGCATACCGGCGCTGATGCTTTTGTTCCCTGCTATTCGATAACAGCAGCGAAACCGCCATTCCGTACAAGACGTATGCTGATTTTCTCTCCCTTTTTCAGCGTACGTTCTTTTTTGCGATAATCCATAGCCTGACGGTCGGCATTGATTCCATCTTCAAAAGAAGTCATACGATATGTTTTTCCTTCTTTTAAGAAGCTGAAGTCCAAATCGAAAGTTCTTTCTTTCTGCTGGTTGTTAGTCATGCCACCAATGTACCATTTGTCTCCTTTGCGTTTGGCAACAATGGCATATTCACCGGCTTTAGCTTCCAGAGCGATGGTTTCGTCCCAAGTCTGTGGAACCTGAGTAATGAACCGGGTACATTCTTCGTTACGGTAATAAAGTGTCGGATTGTCTGCCATCATCTGGAGTCCGCTTTCAAAGATGACGAACAGGGCCATCTGATAAGCGCGTGTACCTATGCTGGCGGAATTAGGACGTTCGCAACGATATACTTCCGGTTGCATGCTGAACATGGCTCCGGGGGTATAATCCATCGGACCCACTGCATTTCTCATGAAAGGCAGGTAAACACTGTTATCCGGTTTACATCCGCCCATTTGTTCCATACCTCTTACGCCTTCATACGACAGTACGTTAGGATACTTATATTCTAACCCGGCCGGTTTGAATGAACCATGGAAATCAACAAATAAATGATGTTTTGCGGCTTCCTTAGCCACTTTTTCATAGTAGTTAACCATCCATTGGTCACTCCGATCCATAAAGTCGATTTTAACGCCTTTTATTCCCCAATTTTCAAAAGTTCCAAAAAGCTCGAAGTTATTCTCTACTGCCAGCCATGTCAGCCAAAGTACAATGCCTACATTTTTCTCTTTGCCATAACGGATAAGTTCATGCAGGTCTACGTCCGGGTTGGGAGTATACGGATCTTTTGTAGATTTTGCCCAGCCTTCGTCCATGATGATATAGGGCACTCCGTAACGGGAGGCAAAGTCGATGAAGTACTTGTAGGTGTTCAGATTACATCCGGCTACAAAGTTTACGTCCGGACCGTAAGGAGTGGCACCATTCCACCATTCCCAACTGGCTAATCCGGGCTTAATCCAGGATGTGTCTTCCAGTAGATTCTTGTCTGCCAGCTTATAGGTCATCGTATTTTCTATCAGTTGCCTGTCATCCTTGCTGATGACGAAGTAACGCCAGGGAAAATCACGTTTTCCATTCGTCTTGGCTATATAATCCGCTTCTTTGAGAATCTTCAGGCTCCGGTCTCCATCTTCTCCGAATTCCACCGGTACCTTCGGAAACACGGAATACATTCCATTGTTATTATTGCTTTTGAGGAATAGGGCAGGATAGTCCGTCAGATTCGATTCACTGATCAGGATCTTATAGCCTTTTTGTGTATCGATCAGGATGGGCAATAAAGCCATCTTGTCGGTTTCTTTCCAATCTTTGCTTTGTATGTGTTGATAGGCTTCTTCATAAGCTGTTTTGAAACTACCCGGTTGTTGGGTATGGAGTAAGTAATTATCCGGGAAATGCACTTGGAATGTCTCATTCTTTACCTCAACAATTCCTTTTTTGTTGGTGATGAAACGATAGGCAAGTCCGTCATTAAAGGCACGGAATTCCACAGAATAATCTCCCTTGAATTTCAATATGAGCTGATTGTAATTGTTGGAGACGGTTGAATACTTAAGTGGTACAATAGGGGTTAATTCTTCCTGAATGCTTTTGGAGGTTGCTTTTAGCAGTTTGGGGTTAGCCCCCAATTGCAGGTTACCTATTTCCAATTGCAGGTTGCCTTTTTCCAGTAATGTTTCATTCTGGTAGGTAATGTCGTAGTCGATTTTATCCGAAAGACTGATGGATATACCGATATTCTTATCCGGGGATGACAACTTATATATCTTTTGGCTATGGCCATATAAAGATACACAAAATGCACAAAGTAACAACAGGTGTTTTTTCATGGTAAATAATTGTTTTATGTTTCGGTGTAAAAGTACTGCGTTGTGTAGATTATCCTTTATGTATTCGTGACATTTATGTGTTTTTTTTGCGACATTCGGGCTTTATATACAATAATGTCATATATCCGTATACCGGATGACCTCATGACGCCCTATCTTTACCTCACACTAAAAACATTAAATGCGAATGCTATGAATTTGAAACAATCTCTTATGGTATGTGGTGCTTTTCTGGCACTGACAAACGGAGTCGTTTCAGCCCAGACTACTGCTACGAAAACGGCAAAAGTATATACTGTGGCTGATGCTCATCTGGATACCCAATGGAATTGGGATGTGCAAACCACCATTAAAGAATATGTGTGGAACACATTAAACCAGAACCTGCTTCTACTGAAGCAATATCCCAATTATATTTTTAATTTTGAAGGAGGTGTAAAGTATGCCTGGATGAAGGAATTTTATCCCCGGGAATACGAATTGTTGAAGGAGTACATCAAAGAAGGACGTTGGCACATTTCCGGTAGTAGCTGGGATGCCAATGATGCTTTAGTTCCTTCCACCGAATCCTTCATCCGTAACATTATGTTGGGTCAGGAATACTACCGGAAGGAATTCGGGGTGGAGAGTACCGATATTTTTCTTCCCGACTGTTTCGGTTTCGGCTGGACTTTACCCACTATTGCCGCTCATTGTAGTCTGATAGGTTTCTCCTCTCAAAAGCTGGACTGGCGTGTACATCCTTTCTTTGGAAAGAGTAAACATCCTTTCACCATTGGAGTGTGGAAAGGAATAGATGGTTCTTCTATCATGCTGGCTCATGGTTACGGCTATGGTAAAAGATGGAATGATGTAGATTTATCTGAAAATAAAGAGCTGATGGAATTAGCGGAGCGTACCCCTTTGAAAACTGTTTACCGTTATTATGGAACAGGTGACATCGGTGGTTCACCTACTATTGGTTCCGTACGTTCCGTAGAGAAAGGCGTGAAGGGTAATGGTCCATTGCAAATTATAAGTGCTACGAGCGACCAGTTGTTCAAGGATTATCAGCCTTACAAAGAACATCCTGAACTTCCTATGTACGATGGTGAACTATTGATGGACGTACATGGTACCGGATGTTATACTTCGCAAGCGGCTATGAAACTCTATAACCGCCAGAACGAACTTCTGGGTGATGCAGCCGAACGTGCGGCAGTAGGTGCCGAGTGGCTGAATCTTGCAGATTATCCCGGTACTTTCCTGACTGATGCGTGGAAACGCTTTATATATCATCAGTTCCATGACGACCTGACGGGAACCAGTATTCCCCGTGCCTATGAATTCTCATGGAATGATGAATTAATTTCTCTTTCTCAATTCTCAGATGTGCTGACATCCTCAGTACGCGGCGTTGCCAGCCAACTGGATACCCGCGTAAAAGGTATTCCTGTAGTACTTTATAATCCGTTGGGCTTCTCTGCAAAGAGTGTGGTGGAAGTGGAAGTCAGTATGCCGCGCGCTCCCAAAGGCGTATCTGTTTTTGATGAGGCGGGAAAGAAAGTGGCTTCTCAATTGCTTTCTTATCAAAACGGGAAAGCAAATCTGCTGATTGATGCTGTGGTACCTCCGGTAGGTTATGCTGTATATGATGTCCGTACTTCCGGTGAAAAGGCTACAGAGCTCTCTGCACCGGTCCGTGAAGGCGAAAACTACCGGGTAGAAAACTCCGTATACAGTATGAAGCTGGATGCTAACGGAGATATCATTTCTTTGCTGGACAAGAAAAACGATAAAGAGATTGTGAAGCCCGGAAAGGCTATCCGTCTGGCTCTCTTTACGGAGAACAAATCTTATAGCTGGCCGGCTTGGGAGATTCTGAAAGAAACCATAGATAAAGAACCTATTTCCATTACGGATAAGAATGCTGAGGTTACACTGGTGGAAAACGGTCCGCTACGTAAAACAATCCGTATCAAGAAGCAGCATGATGAATCAGTTTTCTGCCAATACATCCGGCTTTATGAAGGAAGTCAGGCACCTCGTATCGATTTCTATAACGAAATAGAATGGCAGAGTACCAACGCCCTGCTGAAAGCAGAGTTTCCTCTGAACGTTTCTAATGAGAAGGCGACCTATGATTTGGGTATCGGCAGCATACAGAGAGGCAATAATGTCCCTACAGCCTATGAAGTATATGCACAGTATTGGGCAGACCTGACGGATGCAAACGGTTCTTATGGTGTATCTGTCCTGAATGACAGTAAGTACGGTTGGGATAAACCGAATGATCATACAATCCGGTTGACTTTGCTTCATACGCCGGAAACCAAAGGCGGTTATGCTTATCAGGATCGTCAGGACTTCGGTTATCATACATTTACCTATAGTCTGTTGCCTCATTCGGGAGGATTCGGGAAAGCACAAACAGGTGTCTGTGCCGATAAGTTGAACCAACCGATCATGGCATTTGCCGCCAACAAACATGCCGGTCGTCTGGGTAAATCTTTCTCTTTTGTCAATTCGGATAACACAAGTGTCGTTATCAAGACATTAAAAAAAGCCCAGGTATCCGACGAATTGGTGGTTCGTGTCTATGAAACCGGCGGAGTAAAGGAACAGACTGCCGAAATTTCTTTTGCCGATGCCATTGTCAGTGCAAGCGAAGCGGACGGAACGGAGAAGACGATTGGTAAAGCTAGTTTCACTGGTAATAAGTTACAGGTATCTGTTAAACCCAATTCGGTGAAGACGTTTAAAGTTAAGCTCAAACCATCGGATGTTCCGGTCGACAAACTGCAATATGCGAGTCTGCCTTTGAATTATAACAAGAAATGTGTCAGTTGGAATGAATTCCGTCGTGAAGCCGATTTTGCTTCCGGTTATTCTTATGCCGCAGAATTGCTTCCTGATTCGATCGTTGTCAGCTCCATCCCTTTCAGTTTGGGTGAAAAAGAAGCTGCAAACGGTTTGACTTGTAAAGGAGACACGATAGAACTACCGGCAGGTGACAGCTATAGCCGCATTTACTTCCTTGCTGCATCGAGGGAAGGTGATAGCGAAGGAACTTTCAGACTGGGAAAAACGGAACATGCGATAACAGTTCCCGAATATACCGGCTTTATCGGTCAATGGGGACATCTGGGACATACGGAAGGTTTCCTGAAAGAAGCAGAAATCGCTTATGTCGGAACTCACCGCCATGCTCCGGAAGGAGACGAAGCATACGAATATACTTATATGTTTAAATTTGGTATGGATATTCCCAAAGGGGCGACCCAACTGGTTTTACCGGATAATAAAGATATCGTGCTATTTGCGGTAACAGTGGTGAAAGAAGAGAATCCGCAGGTTACTCCCGCCTCCGGGTTATTCCGTACGGCATTGAAACCTCAGCAGGGCGATAAGGCAAATGCTCCGAAAGCCAATCTGATGAAAGGGGCGAAAGTGATTGCCTGTTCCGGTTTCGTCAATGAGGAAGAATCTCCTGAACGCATGATCGACGGTGATACGCAGACGAAATGGTGTGATATTACCGGCGTGCCTAATTATGCAGACTTCGATCTGGGTGAAACAAAGAATGTTAGTGGTTGGAAGCTGGTGAATGCCGGACAGGAAAGCCATTCTTATGTGACCCGTACTTGTTTCCTCCAGGGAAAGAACAGTTTGTCGGAAGAATGGAAAACATTAGGACGCCTGGATGACAACCGTAAGAATGAGGTAACCGGTTTGCTTACAAAACCGGAATCAGTCCGTTATATCCGTTTGTTGATAGCCCAGCCGTCGCAGGATACAGGTAGTCGCGACGCCCGTATTTATGAGTTGGAGGTTTATTGACGGATTGTCTGACAAAACATATTAATTTATTAAACTAAAGCGTCTGAATCGGATTTTATTCTGATTCAGACGCTTTTTTTGCTCTCCGAAAAAGTTTGTACACTTCTCCTTTCAGGTTTCATTCGCATGGCAGCCTTGAAAAATAAAGAACTGAAATGAAGGGTTGTATGTTTAGGCTTTTAAAATGCCGATGGCTGGTTATTCGTTCGTCTACCAATAGTTATCCATTCATCTACGGATAGTAGTCCGCTGGTAAAGCATAGGTGTTTCGAAATGTTAAGTCAGGACTTTTGATAACGAAACATATATGTTTTGAAGACAAAAGTCCTATGTTTTGCCAGTCGTTATTTTACCTTGAATTTTCGTATACATTTTTTTACAGTTTCATCCCTTCAGCCGGATACTTTGAAAAACACTCCATTCGTAGCTGACTGAAAGCTGAAAGCAATAGCATGCAATAACATAGAGAGGTGGAGCCAACTAACAAACGGATTCATGCTATATTCAATTTAACTCAGAAAACAGTTGTATTTGATTTCAAATACTTAAGTATTTAGTTACAAATACAATTGTATTTGAATCCGGAAATAATAGTGTTTTTTCTACTATCCTTTGCTCTGATATGGGCGTGCTTATATTTTATTCATGTAATACTCATTTTTTCGTTTTTTCAGCTAGGGTAAATTGAGAAAAAGTTGTTCTTCTTTAGATTCATATAATTAAAAATTCTGTTATGAAAAGAAGAATAGCCTTTTGTCTTTTACTGTTAGTCTGTGTACTTGTTTATTTTAAAGTTCTTCAAGCTGATTTCCTTTATTATTGGGATGATCAGGTTATCGTAATGAATCAGTATACTGTCGGAGGTTGGAGTTGGAATAATCTGTGGCATATTTGTACTGATTTCCATGCAGGACAGTATGCGCCTGTCATGGAGATGAATTTCCTGGCGTTATATACTTTCTTCGGTTATAATCCTTTTTGGTTTCATTTGGCGAATCTGTGTTGGCATTTAGGGTGTGTTTGTCTGACCGGACTGTTTATTGTAGAGTTATTAAAAACACATGGCTATTTTTCAAATAAAGAGATTCATCTGATTGTCTTTTTGACTGCGTTTATTTTTTCTATTCATCCGTTTAATGTAGAGTCTGTAGCATGGGTCAGTGCTGTGAAGATTTTGATATATAGTTTTTTCTATTTATTGGCTGTCATTTGCTATCTACGGTATATTAAAACGATGAAGGAAAAGGATTATCTGCTGACTCTTTTTTTATTTGCCGTTTCGTTTCTGGCGAAGGAGCAGGCTGTTACACTTCCTTTGTTATTAATACTCATAGACTGGTTTTGCCATCGGAATTTGAAAGAAAAGGCATTATGGGTTGAGAAACTCCCATTTTTCATATTGTCTTTGTTTTTTGGAATAATTACGATCCTCTCTCAGGCTGGGGGAGGAGATGCTCCTGTTTTTCCATTCGGACAACGTATTGTTTTGGCCTGTTATACACTCTTTGAATATTTAACAAAGTCGTTATTCCCCATTGGGTTAAATTATTTATATCCGTTTCCGATTCTTCCCGGAGAGAGTTTGCCTGTAAGGTTCTGGATTTATCCATTGTTGGTGATCTGTATAATTTCCTGGTTATGGGTCAATAGGAAAAATAAGTTATTACTTTTTGGTGCATGTTTCTTTGTCATTCACC
>OLWB01002280.1_pt1 | contig 15775 bp, 14 predicted proteins | sample 1673331 | NCBI WGS metagenome assembly OLWB01 (sample SAMEA3178943, study PRJEB25190) | human gut metagenome | biome: human gut; feature: human-associated habitat; material: faeces | place: Austria | collected 2013
CCGTCCCTTATGCTTTCCATTGCTTCTTTAAATTCTGAACCTTGACCTGCTGGAAAATTAATTGCAACTGGTTCATTTGGGTTTTCAAAATTATATACATAACACCAATCAGGAGGAACTTTCTTGTTTTTACTAATTTGCGTTAAATAGTTTTTTGTATACATCGTTTTTCCTACACCAGATGGTCCTTCTAGATAAAGATTATATCCATTAACATCTACATTTAGGCCAAATTTTAGTGAATTTATTCCTCTTTCTTGTCCTATACCATTATAATTTCTTTCTAATTCTTCTGTTGTGACAAAATTAAATATGTCTGGATTACAAACATATTTTAATTTTTTATATGATACTTCTTTTGTTTCTTTCATTTTTTCTTCCTTTCTACTGTTTTATTTTAAAGAGTATTAGTCATAAGAATCGCATCTTCTCCTTTGTAGTATTTTGGTCTTTTTCCAACTTCAACAAAGCCAAAACTTTTATAAAGATTTTTTGCTACTTTATTATTTGTATTTACTTCTAAATTGATTTTTTCTATATTATTCTTTACTGCATATTTTATAATATAACTTAAAAGGCTTGATGCAAATCCTTGATTTCTCTTTGTTATATCTGTAACTATGTTCATTATTTCCATTTCTTCAAAAACTATTCTGATTCCTATGAATCCACAAATATCTTCATTTTGTTTTATTACAAAATATCTTGAATCTGAATAATCTTCTTTTAATACCTCATATTCCCATGAACTTGGAAACCTTTCGTAGTTTAGTTTAATATTTTCTAAATCAGAATATGTCATTTCCAAAATTGCTACATCATCTGATGTTCCTTCTTTTTGCCTTTGAGCTTGTGGCTTTCTTAGATACATTGGTACTAAATCCTTAGAATTTCCAAAAATTCCAGAATTATATTTGTTAAATGCCGCTATTCCTGCGCCTATTGCCAGTGGTTCTAATTCATCTAGTTGCAAATATTCATGTTTTAAAACATCTTCTCCATTTGCCTTTTGCATGGATACTTTTGCCAAATAAAGTGGTTCTATTTTACTAATATCTATATTACCCACAAAGTATGTTGGCAAATTTAAATTATCTATATATTCAGTTACTTTTGAAATATGCATAGTCTCTGGACTTTTGTAAACCGTTACCTGCCTATTTTTTACTTTGTATATTGCAGCATATATATTATCATTTTTTGCATCAATTATGCTTATATATTCGCCATCACCTTTTTTAATTGCTCCTAAATAAGCTAAAACTTCTAATGAATTTATGCCTACTACTGGTATTTTTTTCGCATCTGAAAAAGCTTTAATTGTTGCCATTCCTACCCTAATACCTGTAAATGACCCTGGTCCTTTAGTACAAGCCAATAATTCAATGTCTTCTATTTTTAAATTCAAACTATTAAATAATTCTTCTATCATTGGCATTAAAGTTTCAGAATGCTCTTTTTCATTAGTAGTATGAAGTTCTTTTAAAACCTTCATATTTTCTAAAATTGCAACTGAACATCTTTCCGATGATGTATCTATTGATAATATTTTCATATTAATCCCTTTCTTTCATATATGTTATATAATATAAAAGGATAAAAGTCAACCTTTTACCCTTTTTATTTCCTTTAAATTTATTTAGTTTTTAATATTTCAATTGCCTTTTTTAATTGAGTATCCTTATCTAATTCTAATGTACCTTTATATAAATAATCTGTGACCTTTTCGTCTGGTTCAATTCCAACTTTGTTTATTTTATTATGTTCAGGTGTAAAGTATTCATTAGTAGTAATTTTTAGTCCACTTCCATCTGTAAGAGTGTAAAGAGTTTGTATTACTCCTTTACCATATGTTGTATTTCCAACAATTGTAGCATTATCCACTTTTTCTTTCAAAATTCCTGCTAAAATTTCTGATGCACTTGCAGAATACTCATTTACCAGAAGTACAATTGGCATTGTTATTTTCTTATCTTTTTTTGCTTTTTCTACTACTTCAGCCCCATTTTTATCTTCTTCAATCAATAAAGTTTCTCCTTTTTTCGTCATAAGGTCTGCTATATTTAAAGCTTCTTTAACAATTCCACCACCATTATTCCTTACATCTATTATTAATGATTTTATTCCTTTACTATTTAAATTATCATAAGCTTCTTCAAATTGCTTTGCACCATTTCCTTCAAAGCTAGATAAATAGATATATCCTATATTTTCTTCTAAAATTTGTGATGTAACATGTTGTACTTCAATTTTCTTTCTTTTTACCTCAATTGTTAAATTTTCGTTATTTCTAATTACTCCTAATTTAACTTTTGTTCCATCATCGCCTTTAATTTTTGTTGTTATTGTTTCATAATCATCGCCATCACATTCTTCGTCATTTACACTTACTAATATGTCCCCCGTTTGAAGTCCTGCTTCTTTTGCTGGTGAATTTTCCATTGTTCCATATATTAAAATTTGATTATTTTTTTCATCTTTGGTTATATATACACCAATACCTACATATTCTCCTTTTGTCTCATCCATATAATCTTCCATATCTGATTTTGGAAAATATTCTGTATATACATCATTTAATCCCGCAACATATCCTTTAATTGCACCTTCTATTAGTTCGCTTTCGTTTACCTCTCCTATATATTTATCATCAATTTTATCCTTTATTATTGATAGCTTTGCATCTAAGGCTGCATCTTTTGCAGAATTTCCAATTACTGATCCTACATTATTATATTCTACACTATAAATATAGATTGTTGTTACTACAACCGTAATTATTGCTGTTGCTACAATAGTTAATAATGTTTTTATTACTCTATCATCTTTTTTCTTATTCTTCATCTTTTTCTTCACACAAATTTATGTGATTTTACCTCCTTCTTAATTTTGGTTAGAAGCCAAGTATCCTTTTGGGTCTACTGCTACACCATTTTCCCTAACTTCAAAATGTAAATGTGGTCCTGTTGAATTTCCAGTTGATCCAACTTCCATTATTATGTCTCCTTTTTTCACAGTGTCTCCAACATTTTTCACAAGCTTACTTCCATGTGCATATAATGTTACTACTTTTATTCCATCATTATTTAGTCCATGGTCCACCATTACCATGTTACCATATCCGCCATTATTAAATTCTGAATATATAACAATTCCATCTGCTGCTGAATATATTGGATCTGCCATTTTCCCAGCTATATCTATTCCTGAATGATTCTTTACTACTCCTTGTATTGGATGTAGCCTAGATCCATATGGTGAGGTAATATACGAAGATTCTAGTGTTGGCCACATCATAATGCCTCCAGAATATTTTAGTTCATATGTTGACCCTAAAATTGCATTTTTTATCATGTTTTCTAATTCTGCCTGCTGCCTTTTATAACTTTCTATTTCTGCATTCAATTTATTTTCACTTTCAGATAAACTATTTTTTTGATTTTCATATACAGTTTTTGTATTTGTTAGAACAACGGTCTGTTTTTCTGCTTGCATTTTAAGCATTTTCATATTTGCTTTATCTTCTTGCAATTTTTTATTTATTTTCTCAATTTCACTTTTTTTATTTCCTAATGATTCTAAAATTTTAGAATCATATTCAGTTATTCTTTGTATAAAAAAATAATTCGACACAAATTCAATTATATTTTTTGAGTTTAATAAAACATCTAAGTAAGTATTTTCACCTTTTTTATACATGATTACTAATTTTTTTGAAAATGTCTCGTATTTTTTATTATACTCTTCTTCTGCCAATTTTAGTTCTTGTTCTGCTTTTTCAACATTTTCCTGTAATATCTTATAGTTACTATTTACCTCATCTAGCTGTCTTTGATATTCATTTATTCGGTCATCCATTTTTTGTATTTCTACAACAGCTTTTGTTAATTCACTTTGCACATACTCCAGCTGTTCTTCTGCTTTTGTTAATTCTTCTTGAACCTGCTCTTTTTGTTCATTTAACGAAAGAGTGTTGACTTTATTTTCTGAACTGTCATTTGTAATTCCATCTTCTGCCCTAACAAAATAGAAGCTAGAAGATAGTAAAATAGTAGCTACTGTTAATACACAAATCGTAGAAACTATTTTGTTTTTCATTATCCTCTGCCTCCTATTATTATAAATTATGTATAATATAACGTTCCATGACTGGTATATTGTAATGGGTCTACCCTATATCCTTTAGTTCTTCCACCTCTATACACTTCATAGTGCAAGTGTGGACCTGTTGATACTCCTGTATTTCCTGAAGTTGCTATTTTTTGTCCCCTTGATACAACACTTCCTACTGATACATTATATCCAGATAAATGTCCAAATGCCGTATAATATCCATTTCCATGGTCTATCATTATATAATTTCCATACCCTGAAACGTAACTTGCTAAAATTACTTTTCCTGCTGCTGGTGCTAAAACTGGTACATAGCTTACTCCTATATCTACTGCTCCATGGTTTGTTGATGCGCCTGCTGTTGGTGCTGGTCTTCTTCCAAATACCGATGTTATTATATTATGACCATATGAAGAACTAGATACAGGCCAAGAAAGTGTTCCTTCAAAACTTCCCTCAAATTTTCCATTGTTCTCAATATTTTGCTGTGTTTGCCTTTCTATCTCTTTTTGTGCATTATTAATTGCTACTTGGAATTCCTCAATCTTCTTTTCTAAAGCTTTTGCTTCAGCAGATAAATTGTTTACAACTGACTGCTTTGAATTTTTAGCACTAGTTAGTGCTACATTTTTTGCATCAAGTTCAGCTTTTGATGCTTCTACTTCTTTTTTATTGTTTTCTAAGCTCTGTTTATATTTTTCAATTTCTTGCTTTTCGTTTTTTACTTTATTTATAAGTTCAGTATCTTTTTCTGCAATTCTATTTACTACATTAAGCTTTGATAACATTTCTATATAGTTACTTGAACCAAGTAATACATCTAAATATGATGTTCCTCCAGTTTTATACATAACTACTAGTCTCTTATCTAATATTTCTTGCTTTTCTTCAAGTTCCTTTTCTTTTTGTTTTATTTCATTTTCTTTTGCTGAAATAGAATTGTTTAAATTATTTATTTTATTCTCTAATCCAGAAATTTCTGCCTCTAGGCTTCCTATCTGTGCCTTTATATTATCTAGTTCTTCATTAGCTTTATTTTTTTTGTCATTAACCTCATTTAATTCATTTTGAGCATTGTTTTTCTGATTTGTTGCATTTTGTTTTTGCTTTTCGTATTCTTCTACTGTTGCTGCCATACTTATATTAGTATATGCCATTATCATAGCAATTATTGCAAATATAGCTACAATTCTTTTTTTCATGTGTTCCTCCTTGTTTTACACTTTTAAATATTTTCTCATAGAAATTGTACTTCCCAATATTCCAATTCCAATTCCAAGACCTAAATATACAGCTAATACTAAATAGAACATATCTGAAAAACTTAGTAAGCTTATACTTATTGCATTTAAAATTGCTGAGCTTCCAATTGCATTTATTATTCCATTATAAGCTAGTCCTAAAATCACAAGAGTTATAACCGCCGAAATTATTCCAATTATAATACCTTCTACAATAAATGGTCCTCTTATAAAGCTATTTGTTGCACCTACATATTTCATAATTGAAATTTCTTTTCTCCTTGCATGAACAGTAAGTTTTATTGTGTATGAAATTATAAATATTGAAATTATTATTAAAAGTGCTAATATTACTAATGTCATTATTTGAATTCCTTTTGCCAACTCTTGAAGTTTATTTATTGTATTATTTTCACTTTCAATCGTATCTACATTATCTAGTTTATAAATTTCAGCTTGAACTTCTTCATTTAAAGATAAATCTGTTAATGTTACAAAATATGATGCTGGAAAAATATTTTCTTCATCATATACATCTAAAAGTTCTGGTGCTTCTACAAACCAAGATTTTACTGTATTTAGTGCATCTTCTTTACTTACAAAATCCACCTTATTTACACCATTAATCTTTTTTATTTCATTTCCAAGCCTTTCTATTTCTTCATCATTAGCTTCTTCTTTTATATATATTTGTATTCCTTGTTGACTTTCTACTTGCTTGATTACACTATTTACATTTTCGCCTATCGCAAAAAACAATCCAAATATAAACATTGTAGCGCACATGATTATAATAGATGCACTTGTCATCTTTTTTTGTTTAAATGTACTTTTAAAACCTTCACTAATTAAATATCCTATCACGTCTTATACCTCGTCATATCCACCTTTTTCGTCTCTTACAATGTCTCCATGATCAATACGAATAACTCTTTTATTCATCTTGTCAACAATATCTTTTGCATGTGTTGCGACTACTACTGTGGTCCCTCTTAAATTTATATCATTCAATAATTCCATAATATCCCATGCCGTATTTGGGTCTAAGTTTCCTGTTGGCTCGTCTGCTATAAGCATTGATGGGTTATTTACAATTGCTCTTGCTAAAGCTACTCTTTGTTGCTCTCCTCCTGATAACTCGTTTGGATACACCTTTGCTTTATTTGCTAGCCCTACTAATGATAAAACCATTGGTACTTGCCTTCTTATATGCTTTGGTGTTGCCTTAACTACATTCATTGCAAATGCTACATTTTCATAAACTGTTTTATCTGGCAATAATCTAAAGTCTTGAAACACAACTCCCATACTTCTACGTAAATATGGTACTCTTCTTGCCTTTAAGAATGTAGTATCTTTTCCATTTATAATTATATTTCCTGATGTAGGCTCTTCTTCTTTTAATATTAATTTAATTAAAGTTGATTTACCAGAACCTGATGAACCTACTAAAAAGGCAAATTCACCTTTATCTATTTTAAAATTTGCATTATGTACAGCTTCAGTTCCTGTATCATATCTTTTATTTACATTTCTAAATTCAATCATTTTTTTTAACTCCTTGACACAAAAATACAATAATTTATATTTTCATCTATATGATAACAATAAATATTATGTTTTGCAATAGAATTTAATAAAATTTCACTATATTTTATGTTGTTTTAATTTAGTTGTTTAAATATAATTGTTTTTGTTTTTGTGTTTTATTTTTTTTTTTGCTTTTAAAGCCTTTATTTTTATGCCTTGTTCCATAAACATCTTTTCATGTTCAGTCATAATATTATTCCAAAAGTTTGGTGTATGCTCTAGGTCATATGTTTTATCTAATATTTCAAATCCGCATTCTGTGAAATAATTTAAACTATCATTAAATAGTCCATCATCATCTGTTTTAAAAAATATTTCGCCTTCATCTTTTAAAAATTCTCTGTATTTTTCTAGTTGTCTTGTATGTGTCAATCTCTTTTTTCTGTGTTTTCCTCTTGGCCATGGATTGCAAAAATTTATATAAATTCTTTCAATTCCGTCATTTTTATCTAATATATTTAAAATTCTTTCAATATCATATCTTGTTAAAAATACATTTTTTATTTCTTTTTCTTGCTCTTTATATGTAGACTCAACATTTCTTTTTGCAAGGCCTAACATTGCATCTACTAAATCTACTGCTATGTAATTTACATTATCATTTTGAACTGCAAGTTGTGAAATAAATTGACCTTTCCCACATCCTAATTCTAAATGAATTGGATTATCATTTTCAAATAATTCTTTCCATTTTCCTTTGTAATCTTCTGGATTATCTATGTAAAAAGCACTTGCTTCTAGTTCTGGTCTTGCCCATTGTTTAAATCTAATTCTCATGTTAAAACTACTCCTTTTTATTATTTTATCTTTTTTTTTCGCATTTACTGTGCTATAATGATACATATTATAACATATTTTTTGATAAAAGTATAAATTTTTTACAGTTCTTTTATCAAAAAGAAAGGACAAAAACATGAAAATAAACTCTGATAGTGAAACTTTAGCTGAAAATAAAGTATTAATTTTATATATATTAAACCAGGTTCATAAACCCATAACAAATGATAATCTATATAAATTGGTACTTACTGCCATAGATATGAATTACTTTTACTTTCAACAATTTTTACTAGATTTAATATCTGCAAAATTTGTTGTTAGTTTTCCCAAAGAAGATCAAACACTTTATAAACTAACTACTCATGGAAAAGAAACTTTAGACTTAACTTTAGATATATTACCTGGAATAATAAAATTAAAAGCAGATACCAATTTAAAACCAATGCTTGATAACATTGAAAACGAACATTCAATAATTGCTGAATTCACTCCTAAGAGCGAAGATAATTATATTGTAAATTGTAAAATTATGGAAAATAATGAAACTGTATTCGAAATAAAAACTTTTGCTGGTTCTCGTGATGAAGCAAAAAAAATAGTTGATAACTGGAAAAACAATGCAGAGGTTATTTACCCTAAATTGCTAGAAACATTGACTCAAAGTAATTTGCATGTCAATGGGGACGGTTCTAATTGACACACACATTAATATAAAAAAGGAACAAAGTTGACTGATAACTTTGTTCCTTTTTCATATTAAATTTCTTCTTTCATTTTCTTTATTGTATCTCCATAATTATCTGAATTTATTATTCCGCTTCCTGAAACAATTATGTTTGCACCTTTTGTTTTTACATTTTGGACATTGTTTACTTTTATTCCTCCGTCTGCTTCTATATCGATTTCTATATTATTCTCTTCTATATAATTTTTTAGCTCTTCAATTTTATTTAATGTTTCTGGTATTAATGCTTGTCCACCTTTTCCTGGCTCTACAGTCATTATTGTTACCATATGAATATATTTTAGTAAATTATATATTTTAGAAATATCTGTGTTTGGATTTATTGCAATTCCAACTTTACAATTATTTGATTTTATATAATTTATTAATTCTATAGCTTGTTTTTCATTTTTTATTGCTTCTATATGAAATGTTATTATATTTGGCTCATAATTTAAATATATATCTATATATTTTTTTACATCTTTTACCATTAAATGAATATCAAGTGGTATATTTGATATTGATTTTATGTATTTGCAGTATTCTTCCATTATTTCATTTGTAAAACTTTCTACAAATAATCCATCCATTACATCTATATGAAAATAGTCTGTTTTAGCTGTTTCTAAATTATAGATTGTTTTAATTATTTTATCTTTTGGAACAGTTAATATTGATGTTGCTATTTCTACCATTTTCGTGCCTCCTTTTGTTTTAAATCTAAATATATTTTACAAAATCTTTCATATCTTGCTTGTGCTATATTTCCGTTTTCTACAGCTTCTTTTATTCCGCAATTTTCTTCCTTTATGTGTGTACATCCTATAAATTCACAATCTTTTGAGTACTTGTTCAGCTCTGGAAAATATTTATATAAATCTTCACTTTTTATTTCACTTATATCAAATGTCGAAAATCCAGGTGTATCAGCAATATATGAATTATTATCTAATTTATATAAATATGTATTTGTTGTTGTGTTTTTTCCTCTTTTATTTTTGCTACTTATCATTCCCTCTTTGGTCATTTCATTTGAAAATATACTATTAATTAATGTTGATTTTCCAACACCTGAATTTCCAGAAAAAGCTGTTATATTATTTTTTAACAATTCTTTTAGCTCTTTTATTCCTTCATTTTGTTTTGCAATGGTTTTAATTACTTTATATCCAACATTCGTGTATGTGGATTCAATTTGATTTATAAAATCTGCTTTTTCTAAATCTACTTTATTTAAGCAAATTCTTGGTGTAATATTATTAAACTCAGCAAAAGCAAGTTGCTTATCTAACATTAATAAATCTGGTTTTGGCATTTTCATTGATATAACAAAAATAATTTGCGATAAATTAGCCATTTTAGGTCTTTTTATATAATTAGATCTTGTTAAAATTTCATCGATTACTCCTTCTTGTTTTTGTTCATCTGTTATAGAAATTTTAACATAATCTCCAACTACAGGAGATTCATTTTTTTCTTTTAATTTTCCTCTTGCATTACATTTTATAATAATTTTTGTATCAACATCTTCTACCATATATAAATTTGATATATTACTTATTATTAATCCTTTATTCTGCAATCCTAACCTCCACTTAATATTATTTAAAATGGGTAAGCTTTCGCTCACCCTTTTATTAATCTACATTTAGTACTGTATTTTCACTATTTAAATCAATTGTTGCATTTTTTGCTAGTATACCATTTGATGATTCATCTTCATTTGCAATGTATACCTTTACTGTTATATTTCCTTTACCTTCTACAGTTACATTTAATTTTTCTGTGTCTCTAGAAACTTTTTGGCTATATACTTTATCAGAACCAACCATTACTGTAATTTTAACATTGTTAGATGTTGTTGTAGTATTATCTTCTTCTTCACCGCTTGATTTTGGAAGATGTCTATTTGCTAATGCTTTTACATTTATATTAACTGTTCCTTGTTTATTTTTTTCTATTTTATTAACAGTTATTGTTATTGCGGACCCTTCTTCTACTGATGTTCCTGGATCTACACTTTGTTTTAATACAACTCCATCGCTTTTTGATGTGTCTTCATCTTCAACTACATTTACTTCTAATTTTAAATCTGTTAATATTTTTTTAGCTTCTTCACTACTTTTTCCAATTACAGATGTTACTGTTACTTTTTTAATACCCGTACCAGTACTTACATGTATTTTTATTTTTGTTCCTTTTTGTACCTCTGTATTAGCATCAATTTCCTGACTTATTACATATCCAGCTTCTACCTTTTGGCTTGTTTCTTCAACTTTTTCTACCTCTAATCCAGCTTCAGTTAATGCTGATTCAGCCTTTGAATATTCCATTCCTATAACCTTTGGAACTTTGGTTTGTTCCATTCCTTTACTTATAACAACAGTTACAGTACTTCCTTCTTTTACAGAATAATTATTTATATATTGTGGATCTTGTGAAATTACATGACCCGCTTCTACATCTGCACTGTATTCTTCTTTATATGCGAATTTTAATTTTAATTGCTCAATTCTTTGTTTAGCCTCTTCTTGAGTTAAATTCACAACATTTGGAATTTGTACATCTTTTGGTGATGATGAATTTATTACTGTTAGTGTTATTACTAATGTAGCAACAAATATTAATACAAATAATGCAATTATTGATGCAACTTTAGTTTTTGGATGATTATAAAAAAATGTTGCAATTTTTCCCTTTGGCTTTTCTTCTTCATTATCAGACTTTATATTTCCATTTCTATTATCAGATACATTTACAGTTGGTATCCTTCTTGTAAAACTATCTTCAAAATTACGCTCTTCGACAAATCCACCTTCTGGTCTTTTTAATGCTATATTTAAATCTTTAATCATTTCTGAAGCATTTTGGTATCTTTCATTTGGATCTTTTTTCATCGCTTTTAAAATAATTTGATTTACAGCAAAAGGTATTTCTTTATTTACTTTTATTGGTGGCACTGGCTCTTCTTGCATATGTTTTAAAGCTATTGATACAGGAGTATCTGCATCAAAAGGTACTTTACCTGTTACCATTTCGTACATTACAACACCTAGTGAATACAAATCTGATTTTGAATCTGTATATCCACCTCTTGCGTGCTCTGGTGAAAAATAATGTACAGAACCTAATGTTGTACCAAAAGCTGTTATTGTTGAATTTGAAACTGCTTTTGCTATTCCAAAGTCTGTAACTTTTGCCACACCATCTTCAGTAATCATTATATTATGTGGTTTTATATCTCTATGTATTATATTGTTTTTATGAGCCATTTCTAGAGCTGATGCAATTTGTATTGCAATATTTACAGCCCATTTCCATGATAAATGACCATCTTCTTCTATTATTTGTTTTAATGTTTTTCCTTGAATTAATTCCATAACAATATAATATATATTGTATTCTTGCCCAACATCGTATACAGAAACTATATTTGGATGTGTAAGTCTTGCTGCTGACTGTGCTTCTGCATTAAATCTTTTTATAAATTCTTCATCTGTTGTAAATTCTTCTCGTAATACTTTTACAGCAACATATCTATTTAAAATTTGATCTAATGCTTTATATACAGTTGCCATTCCACCATTACCAATTTTCTCTTGTATCTTATATCTGTTTCCTATAACACTACCTTCTAAATTCATATTTAACACTCTCTCCTTATAATATGATTACAGCTGTAATATTATCATATCCACCCTGCTCATTTGCTTTTTTTACTAATTCTTTACTTGCTTGCTCACTATTTTGTTTAATTATTTCACATATTTTGTCGTCTTTTAACATATTTGTTAATCCATCTGTACACATTAATAGTATGTCACCTTTCATAAAACCTTTAACAAGTACTGTTGGTTCAACAAAAGCTGTACAACCTAATGCCTTTGTTAACATATTCTTTTTAGGATGATTGTATGCCTCTTCTTTTGTAATATTTCCTTCTTTTAATAATTGCTCAACATAGCTGTCATCTACAGTTAATTTTCTGAAAAAATCTTTTCTTAGTCTGTAAACTCTGCTATCACCGATGTGTCCTATATATATTTTATTTGAATATATTAAACATACATCTATTGTTGTTCCCATTCCTGCTAATTCTGGTACTTCTTTTGATTTTTCATATACCACCATATTAGCATATTCAATTGCATTTTTTATTAATTCAATTATTTGATCTCTTTCTTTTTTTATTTGATCAAAATTATTTATTATATAATTTTTTGATGATTCTATAGCTAATTTACTTGCTATTTCTCCGCCTTTATAGCCTCCCATACCATCTGCAACTATATATAATTTTATTTTATCATCTTTATCAGATATATAATAACTGTCTTGGTTCATATCCCTAACTTTACCTATATCTGAATTAGCAAAAGCTTCCATAAAACCTCCTATTATAGACATTTTCCTTTATCTTTATTGTGTTTTTAAATTTTTTCTTCTTAATTGTCCACACGCTGCATCAATATCAGAGCCTAGCTCTCTTCTTACTGTTGCAACTATTCCATGTTCATTTAAAAAATCTCTAAATTTTAAGATGTTCTCATTTGTGCTTTTTGAAAATTTACCATTTTCAATTTTATTTATCGGAATAAGATTTACATGGCATAACATACCTTTTAGTAAATCTACTAATCTTTGTGCATCCTCTAAATTATCATTATTATCTTTTGCCAATGCATATTCAAAAGATATTCTTTTGTTTGTTATTTTTATATAATCTTTACATGCTTTCATTAGCTCTTCAATATTATATCTATTGTTTACAGGCATCATACTGCTTCGTTTTTCATCTGTTGTTGCATGTAATGATATTGACAATGTGCATTGTATTTTTTCATTTGCTAAATCATATATACGTGGTACCAATCCGCTTGTTGATATACTTATATGTCTTGTTCCAATTTCTAGACCTTTTGGATTATTCATTATTTTTATTGCTTTTATTACATTATCGTAATTATCTAGTGGCTCTCCAATTCCCATAAAAACAATATTTGATATTTTATCATTTATGTCTTGCTCTACAGCTAAAATTTGCTCTACAATTTCACCAGCAGTTAAATTTCTTACAAATTGAATTCCTGTAGATGCACAGAATTTACATCCCATTTTGCAACCAATTTGTGATGATACACATACTGTTTTTCCGTGGTGATATTGCATAAGTACTGTTTCAATTGCATTTCCATCAAGTACATCAAATAAATATTTTTTTGTACCATCTTTTGATTCTTGCTTTTTTAATATATTGTAATTGCACATTGTGTAATTTTCTTTTAGTTTTTCCCTTAGTTCAATTGATAAGTTAGTCATTTCATCAAAGCTTTTTACTTTCTCTTTGTATATCCATTTAAATATTTGCTCTGCTCTGAATTTTTTTTCGCCCATATTTATTAGCTCTTCTTGTAATTCATCTAGATTATAATCTTTAATATTTTTCATAAAATTTTCCTTCTCTTCTTTCTGTGAATTTTATATCATATATTTAATAATATTTCAAGTATTAAGAGCCACTAATTAATATTAATTAGTGGCTCTTAATTTTATCATTTGCAATATTCTTCTATTCGTGTTAGTTTTTGATCAAATAATGAATTGTTCATATCATCAATTTCATTATATTCTTGTAATTTTTCAATTTTTTTAATGATTATACTTTGATTTTTTTGAATACTTAAAAGCATTTCTACTTGGTTCAATTGTATTTCATCTAATATACTATATATTTCTTCGATTTTGCTACTTAGGTTTTGTTCATGCATCATAAAATCAGCCCCCTTTGTATAAAACTCGATAGACATATTTTAGCATAAAATGTAGAAAAATGTCAATAAGAATACGAACATATTTTTGTTTTTTTATTATGATTTGTTTTTAAACTTAATTATTTTCATCTCTTTTTATTTCTATATGAACATCATCTAACTGCTCTTTTGTTACAACTGATGGTGCATTCATTAGAACATCTCTTGCTTTTTTGTTTTTTGGGAATGCTATTACTTCTCTTATATTTTGTGAATCAGCTATTAACATTATCATTCTGTCTAGTCCTGGTGCTGCTCCAGCGTGTGGTGGTGTTCCATATTGGAAAGCTTTGTATAGGGCACCAAAACGTGTTTCTACATCTTTTTCTTCATATCCAGCAATTTCAAATGCTTTTACCATTAGCTCTGGATCGTGGTTTCTTACTGCTCCTGAAGCCATTTCGTATCCGTTACATACAACATCAAATTGATAAGCAACTATATCTAGTGGATCTTCATTTAATAGAGCTTCCATTCCTCCTTTTGGCATTGAGAATGGATTATGATTGAAATCAATTTTTCCTTCATCTGATAGCTCATACATTGGAAATTCTGTAATTAGACAGAATTTGTATACATTTTTTTCTAATAAATCTAATCTTTTTCCTAATTCAATTCTTACTCCACCTGCTATTTTTTGTGCTGTCTTAAATTCATCTGCAATAAAGAATATTGAATCATTTGGTTTAACCCCTAATTTACTTTTTAGTGTTTCTTTTACATTGTCAGTAATAAATTTAGCAATTCCTCCTGCAACATTATTCTCTTTATCAAATTTAGTCCAAGCTAATCCTTTTGCTCCTAATTCTTCTACTGCAAATTCAGTCATATTGTCAAAAAATTTTCTTCCTTGCTCTGCACCATTTTCTACAATAATTGCTTTTATTGTTTTATCTTTAAATGCGTTAAATTCTGTATCTTTAAATATTTCTGTTGCATCTTGTATTATTAGCGGATTTCTTAAATCTGGTTTATCTATACCATATTTTTCCATAGCTTCTTTGTAAGGTATTTGAATAAATGGACCTTCATCAACTTTCCAATTTGTATGTTTTTTAAATGTTGTTATAAATAGCTCTTGTAAAACATTAAATACATCTTCTTGTGTTGCAAAACTCATTTCAAAATCTAATTGATAGAATTCTCCTGGTGCTCTATCTGCTCTTGGATCTTCGTCTCTAAAGCATGGTGCTATTTGAAAGTATTTATCAAATCCAGATACCATTAATAATTGTTTAAATTGTTGAGGTGCTTGTGGTAATGCGTAAAATTCTCCTGCATGTAATCTACTTGGTACTAAGTAATCTCTTGCTCCTTCTGGTGATGAGTTAGCAAGTATAGGTGTTTGTATTTCAGAAAAACCAAGTTCATATAATTTTTGTCTTAAAGTTTTCATTACTTGTGAACGAAGCAAAATTATATTGTGAATTCTGTCATTTCTTAAATCTAAAAATCTATATTCTAATCTTAAATCTTCTCTTACTGAATTAATATCAACTTTTTCTGAATTAACT
>OLWB01002291.1_pt1 | contig 15743 bp, 12 predicted proteins | sample 1673331 | NCBI WGS metagenome assembly OLWB01 (sample SAMEA3178943, study PRJEB25190) | human gut metagenome | biome: human gut; feature: human-associated habitat; material: faeces | place: Austria | collected 2013
TTTTGCCGGTTGGCGGGCAAGCGTCCCCCGCGCTTACCAACATATTGTTAACAGAACATTCAACAGGCTGTTCCGGCGCGTTCCAACACGCCGCCAACAGAGGCTTTGACACAAGGCCAACAACAATGGAATAAAGCAATAGAGAGTATGTGTGCGTGCGGGCGAAGAGCCTGCGCCGCGCCGAAGGGAAGCGTGAAAGCATGAAGCCGGTAATCGGGATCATTGCGGCCTGCACGCGGGAGGTGCACCCCGCCTATACCACAGGGCACGATTACGTGCGCGCGGTGGAACGCGCGGGCGGCCTTGCGCTGCTGCTGCCCGCCACGCCCGACGCCGTGAGCGCGGGCATGGCCCAGTGGCTGGCGCTGTGCGGCGGTTTTGTGCTGCCGGGCGGCGGCGACGTTGCGCCCACCTATTACGGCCAGAGCCCGGTGCCCCAGCTCACCAGCACCGACCGCCTGCGCGACAACGTGGAGCTGACGCTGTGCCGCGCCGCGGCGCAGCATAAAAAGCCGCTGCTGGGCATCTGCCGCGGCGCACAGGTGCTGAACGTGGCATTCGGCGGCGACCTCATTCAGGATGTGCCGGACCCGCAGCACCACATGGCGACAAAAGAGACCGGCGACGCCATTCACACGGTGCGCGCGCAGCATGATCTGATGCGCGAATTTTACGGCGAAGAATTCCCCGTGAACAGTGCACACCATCAGGCCGCAGGTAAGCTCGGCGCGGGACTTATCCCCCTGTGCGTCAGCGACGACGGCATCAACGAGGGCTTTATCCATGAAAACGGCAAGGTGATCGGCGTGCAGTTTCACCCGGAGCGCATCGGCTTTGCGCACCGCCGCCCCGATGCAGTGAACGGCGAAAAGCTGTTTCGCTATTTTCTGAGTCTGATTTAAAGCCGCTTTCCTCTATTTTCCGCTTCCGCATAAAATTGTGAAAAAACTGCTTGCTTTTTTCCCGGGCATCGTGTATAATAAATTCGTTATCCGGGTGTAGCGCAGTTTTGGTAGCGCGCTTGAATGGGGTTCAAGAGGCCGCAGGTTCAACTCCTGTCACTCGGACCATAACTGGACACCAATTTTGATACAACACGTATCTTGATTGGTGTCCTGTTCCTTTATTACAGAGGTTTTGGTTTCCATGGGTCTTTACCATACGATTTAATCATCTTTTTTTTCGCAGAAATCCTTTTCGGTGGAAAATATTGCAGAGACCTTCGGTGATGAACTCCGATGTTTATTTTCACCATGTATTTGTTCTATTCAAAGATAAAGCAGGGATTTTAATGAAGCAAAACAAAAACGGATTCACATTGATGGAAATGCTAATTGTCATTGCAATCATCGCCGTATTGATTGCAGTTGCCATTCCGGTATTTGCGTCACAGCTTGAAAAAACCAGAGAAGCGACAGATCTTGCAAATGTCCGCTCCGCTTATGCACAGGTGTCCACAGAGGCGTTACTCGGAGATCCTGAGGCTACCGTAACCGTCAACCTAAAACAGAAGCAGGCCGACTGGCAATCCGTAGATCCTGTGAATATCGGCGGTATTGTTCATTCCAAAAGCCAAGGAAACATGGATAACTGGATAGGCGTTGCTGCGCCAAACGGAACCTGTGTCGTATCGTATAAGGAAGATTACGGAATCATTCTCACTTGGAGTGGAAAAGCCGATCCATCTATATCTAAATACCCGTTTAACACAAACGAGACGGATTTCTTCCAAGTTCTATACGATACAGATTTTTGGAAAAGCGGCAGCATAGAAACCAATACAAATTTTGAGTTTGACTCCAGATGTCCGGATTCGCAATATGTTCCATCCATTACCACAGCGATTGATAAGCTGAATAACAGTCTTTTGCAGCAGCGTGATTGCACATGGGCCTATCTTGGCGACGGAAGAAAGGGACAAGAAGCAAATCGGTATCTTTTCTGGACATCTCTGGACACGGATAAGGTCGGGCCCGGACAGAAAATCCCCGTAATTATTCAAACCGGCAACGGGAACTATTATGTTTCCGAAACCACAACCGGTACGCGAAAAGGCAAGAAGTATGTCACCATCTCGGAATCGCTTACGCGGAGCCAGTATCAGCAAACCCTGAAAAATGGAGAAGAGTTTTCTTCGTTGGAAGCGGCTTACGATGCCTACCTCAAAGCATTGGGTAATTTCAAATACGATTCCGTACGCCAGCCTTAAAATGCTCTATTCCGTTACAACCTCTAAATCAACATTCTCAGCAACTTCATCCAATACAAAAAGAGACAGCTTAAAGTGATATGCCCCCATACCGGGTGTCCGGTATTGGGGTACATATCAAAGCAGACTGTCTCTTTTTTACTTGATTGATTATGTAGTTATACTGCCTGCAAGCGGTATTTTTCCGCGTAGGTGCCGTAGGCGCGGCGGAAGTCGGGGTCGTCGGCACGCATGGCGCGCAGCGTTTCGTGCAGATTAAGACCGTGGTTTGCCGCATCCAGAACACAGCCGGCGATGTTGGAGCAGTGGTCAGCCGTTCGCTCGAGATCCGTCAGCAGGTCGGACCACACGAAGCCCGCTTCAATACTGCAATGACCCTGCTGCATGCGCAGAATATGGCGCGTGCGCATCTGCTCCTTCAGTGCAACGATGACCTGTTTCAGCGGCTCTACCTGTGCGGCGGCCGCAAGGTCTTTTTCGCTGAACGCGCGCTCTGCCGTATTCAATATCTCACTCACCGCGCCGATGAGCACCTTCAGCTCTTTTTCTGCGGTGGCGCTGAAGCCAAGTCCCTTGCTGCGCAGCTCTTCCGATGCCGCAAGCAGGTTCACGGCGTGGTCGGAGATACGCTCAAAATCGCCGATAATTTTTAATAATTCGGTGGCTTCTTCGCTTTCGGCATCGCTCAGCTGCTGGGCGCTCAGGCGCACCAGGTATGTACCAAGCTCGTCTTCGTAGCGGTCGCAGCGGCTCTCGTTTTCACGGATGGATTCCGCAAGCTCCGGCGAATAATTTTCAAAAGTCGTCAGCGCCATATGCAGCGCTTCGCCTGCGCAGCGTGCCATTTCGCCCGCAACGGCGCGGCAGCGGCCGAGCGCGACGGACGGTGTGATGAGCAGACGTTCTTCAAGCTCAACAGGCTGCTCTTTGCCGCCCTTATCCGGCACGATGCGGATTGCGAGCTTTTCAAGCAGGCCGCCTGCCGGCAGCAGCATCGCCGTGCACAGGATATTAAAGAGCGAGTGCGCAATCGCGATGCCGGACATGGTGGCGTTTCCATTCAGAATAGCCGGTGCAAACACGATCTTTACAATCCAGAAGGCCGTCAGCAACACGACCACGCCGATAACGTTGAACATCAAATGGACAACTGCCGCACGCTTTGCGTTCTTCTGTGTGCCCACGGAGGAGATCAGCGCCGTAACGCAGGTACCGATATTCTGGCCCATGATAATCGGGATAGCCGCCGCGTAGCTGACCTGCCCCGTTACAGCCAATGCCTGCAAAATGCCCACGGAAGCTGAGCTGGACTGGATGATACCTGTCAAAAGCGCACCCGCAAGCACGCCAAGAATCGGATTTTTGAACATCAGGAACAACGAAGCGAACGCCGGGACATCTTTAAGGCCCGAAACCGCGCCACTCATGGTTTCCATGCCAAACATCAAGGTCGCAAAGCCAAGCAGAATCATGCCGGTATCTTTCTTTTTACCGGACTTGCAGAACATGTAGAAAATGATGCCGATGAGCGCCAAAACAGGCGTGAAGGATGACGGCTTTAAAAGATTCACCCAAATATTGCTGCCGCTGATGCCCGCAAGGCTCAACAGCCACGCCGTGACGGTGGTGCCCACGTTCGCGCCCATGATAACGTTGATGGCTTGCCGCAGTGTCATAAGCCCGGAGTTTACGAAGCCCACTACCATGACTGTCGTCGCCGACGAGCTTTGAATGATGGCTGTGATGCCGAGGCCCGTCAAAAAGCCCGCCGGTACACTGCCGGTCATTTTATCGAGCAAGCTTTGCAGCTTGCCGCCCGCGCGGCGCTCCAAGGCCTGCCCCATCAGGTTCATGCCGAACAGGAAAAGACACAGCCCGCCAATCATCGTCAGTACATTGAAAATATCCATACCCGATTTTCCCCTTTTAACATTCTTTTACACGTATAGGAGTATATCGTGTCTATGTCAAATCAACTGTGTGTTCTTTGTAAAATCCATGTAAAATCGCTTGTTAAAAAACGACACAAAGCATGAATATCCCCCGGCGAAAAGCCGGAGGATATCTACGCTATGCGTCCTGCTGAATTTTGTTTTACACGGTGCCGGTGATAACAACCTCCGCGGTGCCGGGTGTAGTGGCCCATGTGCCGTTTTCGTTTTGCGTATACTGTGCGGCGGGAACGGTGATCTGCCCCGGAAGCGTCGCGAACACGCCGGTCGTTTCGCCATACGTGTACTGCGTACCTGCTGTCCAAGCGGCGCCGTTAAACGTGACCGCAATGTTTTTGAGGATCGGGTCAAACGTATCGGTCAGCACGATGCGCTCGGCTTCGGAAGCTTCGGTGTTGCCCGTGTTTTCGATGACGAACGTATACGTAATCTGCCCGTTCCCCGTGACGACCGCAGGACACAGCGCTTTGCTGATGGTGAGCACCGCGCGATCATCCGTGGAGACCGTTTCCGACGCGCTGACTTCCAGATTGCCGTCCGTGACATTTGCGGTATTCGTGATGCTGCCGTCCGTGCCGAGCGGTGCATACGCTGTGACCTCTGCCTCGTAAACGAGCATGATGCTGCCGTTTGCGGGGACATTCGGGACCGTAATGACGAGCGGCGGCTCCGGCGTTGCGGTGGGCGCGGTCTGCAAGACGCCGTTTACATAATACCGAACAGAATTCGGCACATACGCGAGCGGATAGACGGTTCCGCTGTTAAATTCATACGCGCCGAGGTTATCGGTGACCGTGAGATTTGTCACCGGCTGCGCACCGCTGTTTACGATAGAAATGATATACGTAATCTTATCGTTTGCGGCGTAATTTTTCACCACGGCGGTTTTGGTAACGGTCAAGGCCTCCAAAAGCTCGCCCGTGACGGTGTTGGAATTCGTTGTGCCTCCGTTATACGAAAGCGTCGCGAAATTTGTAAAAGATGCCATAAAACCCCTCCTTGTTTTCGGGGACTTGCCCCTTGTACAAGTTATGCCGAAGGAGGTTTAAATGACACTTTTGAGCTTGTGGCTTTTTGCATTCTTCATGTCTTTTTAAGGAACCTCTTGATAGGGTTTCTTACGGCTAAACAGCCCACCGGACCGTTTAGCCTATCTTCCTGATCTGTTGTGAGGCAAAAAGGATTTCGAGCTCTGCGGAGGTCGTGGGCGAGCCCGGCGTGCTGCGCATGCAGCCGGAACTGGTGCGTGCGGCCTGTGAACGCGAACTCGACAAATTTGTTTAATTTTACATAATTTAGTTTACATAAGGTTATTGACATAATCAGATTTCGATCCATTAAAAATCTCCTTTGAAGAACCCATAAAACCGGGCTTCAAAGGAGATTTTCGTTTTGTTATTGGCCGAGCAGCGAAAGATTATAGTCTTCAATGCACGTCGCAAGGCCTTCGGCAGTCGTCTCAAATCCACCGCCGGCGTTTTTGAGCTTTGCACAATTCATCCAGAGGTTTTCGCCGCCGGACTTTTCCTGCAAATTGAGCTTCATGCCTGTTTTTTCCATAAACAGCTCCGCAAGCGCGTACATGGAGACATCTGCCTCGCTGCCGAAGTTATACGCGCCACCGGGCAAATTCACAGCCTGCAAGGTCTGCTCTGCAACCTCGCGCACATAGGTGATGCCGCGAAATTCCTCTTTGGAAAGTGCAAGCGGCTTTTGGGTGATGGCGGCGTTCAGGAACATCGTGATGAGGTTGCTGCGGTTCGGCACGCCGAACATGGGCATGTCATACATCCACGTCGCACGCAGCATGACGGCGTTCGGGTCGATCGCGAGAACGCGGTTTTCCATTTCTAACTTCTCTTCGGCGTAGAGATTTGCGGTCGCAACGTCGTCTTCCGTAAACGGCTTATCGCCCTTTGCGCCGCTGTACACCTGATCGGAGCTGAACAACACGAGCTTCGCACCGTTTGCGGCTTTGGCCAAATACTCCGGCACCAAAACGTTTGCGTGGTATGATCCTTCCGGGTCTTTGGCACACGCACCGATGTCCGAGATTGCCGCGGTGTGAAGGATGGCGTCCGGCTGCACGGTGTCGATAAGGCGGTCGATATCCTCTTTTTCCGCCCCGCGCAGAGACGGCGCACAAATAACGGGCGCCGCCGCACGGATGCGTGCCCCCACAAAGCCATTTGCGCCGGTCAACAGAATTTTCATGATAAACTCCCCCTGTTTTTAAAAACGACCCGACAAAACTGCCGGGTCGTCTGGATGCAAAATGAATTATGCGTTTTCGGTCTCTTTGTAGCGGCGTGCGCAGTCCTGCACGATGGCGTTCATCGCGTCCATTTTATTCAGCATGTCCTTTGCAAGGGCAACCTGGCAGCGCGTACGGACAAGGTTATGCTGCGGCTTTTTGACCTTAAAGTACTTATCACCGACGATGTAGTCCGCGAGGAAGCGCGTTGCAAGCTCGCAGGTAAGCGCAAAGCAGCTGAGCGCCAGCGTATCCACTTCGGTTTTCGTCAGAGACGCGGCGGTCTTTTTAAGGAAGCCCTCGGCAAATGCCCAGAAAATATTGAGGTTTACGCCGGCCTTTTCCGGATAATCGCAATCTTCTTCCACAAAATTTGCAGCGAAGCGGATGGCATCGCCGAAATCATGGCCGACAAGACCCGGCATAACGGTATCGAGATCGATGACAACGAGCGCCTCGTGCGTCTTCTCATCGAACAGCACATTGTTGATCTTTGTATCGTTGTGCGTAACGCGCAGCGGAAGCTCGCCTTTTTCAAAGAGGTCGGTCAGGCGGCAAGCCTCGTCCTCTACGGAAAGCAGCCAATCGAGTTCTTCGCGCACCTCTGCCACACGGCCGCACGGGTCGACCGCCATGTCTTCCTTCAGCTTCTCATAGCGCTTGCGCGTGTTGTGGAAGTCCGGGATCGTGTAGAAAAGGGAGTTCGCATCGAAATCCGCCAACATCAGTTGGAAATCGCCGAACGCCTCACCTGCACTGCGCACCACGTTCAGGTCGTCGCAGGTATCGAACGTCACAGACGGCACGTAGTTGCTGAGCCGCCAGAAGCCGTCATTATCCATCAAATAGTTGACGCCGTGCTTCGTGTGATGGAAATGCAGGCTTTTCGTATTCGGGCATTTTTCGCGGATGTGCTCCGTGACACGGTCAATGTTCTGCATCAGCTCAATCGGGTGCTGGAACGCATATGTATTGACGCGCTGTACAAGGAAAGACTTAATCTTTGCCATGCCGGTACCGTCATCGCGAATATAATTGACTTTGTAGGTGTGGTTCACGTTGCCCATTTTGATTTCTTCGTACGAGAAGAACGGGCCTTCAATGCGGAATTCTTCGCCGACCTCGAGTAACTTTTGGGCGATCTCCGGGTTCATGTCCATTTCTGGAATACTCATAATCCTCTGCTCCTTTAATTTTCTGGCAGTTTGGCCACCACTTTTTAAGCATAAACATAAAGGGATAACTGTAAAGATTATAGCAGAAATACGGCAAATTTCAAGTCAAAATTATAAACAGGCGCAAAAAGGCCGTTTTTCTTCAAAAATGATATACTGCCGACAACTTTTTTGACTGCATGACCTCTCAAAAACGCAAACAAAAAAGGACTCTGCATCTCTGCAAAGTCCTTCTTGGAGCTGCTAACCAGATTCGAACTGGTGACCTCGTCCTTACCAAGGACGTGCTCTGCCTACTGAGCCATAGCAGCATACGCAAAAGGCAAGATGAACTCGCCTTTTGTGGCGACCCGGAACGGGCTCGAACCGTCGACCTCTAGCGTGACAGGCTAGCGTTCTAACCAACTGAACTACCGGGCCATGGTGGCAGGGGCAGTAAGATTCGAACTCACGGCACGCGGTTTTGGAGACCGCTGCTCTACCAACTGAGCTATGCCCCTATTTATCTCGCGGCCTCTTTTCGACCGCTCGATTATTCTACCACGAACTACGGAAAATGTCAACCTATTTTCCCAAAAATAATTATTTTTTACCCCCGACAAGGTGCTTTATGCAAAAAATGCAGACACCGTGCCGAAAAACAGAAAACGCCCGTCCTTTTGGAACAGGCGTTTCGGTGACTAAACTTTAGCGGGAAAGATCCTGAGAAATCTTGTAGAGCTTCTCGTCGAAGACGCGCGGCATCTCGAGGGCTTCGGTAATGTCGAAGTCTACGATGCGTTCGCCCTGCATGACGACAACGCGGTTGCTCTTGCCGTCGCGGAGCAGCTCAACTGCGTGGTAGCCCATCCGGCTTGCCACAACACGGTCACGGAGCGTCGGGGAACCGCCGCGCTGTACATGGCCAAGGATGGTCGCACGGCTCTCGATGCCGGTCTCCTCTTGGATGCGCTTGCAGATATCTTCGGAGTGACCTACGCCCTCTGCAACGACCACGATGAAGTGACGCTTGCCGGTCTTCTGTGCGTAGCGGATGCGCTCGATGACGTCCTTTTCAAAGTCATACTTCACTTCCGGGACGAGCGTTGCGATTGCACCGACAGCGATACCGGTGTTGAGTGCGATATCGCCGCAACGTCTACCCATGACCTCTACAACGCTGCAGCGGTCGTGAGACTCTGTGGTATCGCGGATGCGGTCGATCATTTCCATAGCGGTGTTCATCGCCGTGTCATAACCGATGGTATATTCGGAGCTCGAAATATCGTTATCGATAGTACCCGGAACGCCGATGCAAGGAACGCCTGCGCCGGTCAGGTCGCGTGCGCCGCGGAAAGAACCGTCGCCGCCGACGACGACCACGCCGTCGATGCCCAGCTCGCGACATTTAGCAGCCGCCTTCTGAACGCCCTCCGGGGTATTGAACTCAGGGCTGCGCGCCGTAAAGAGCGCCGTGCCGCCGTGCTGGATGATGTTGGAAACGCTGCGAAGCTCCATTTTCTGCACTTCGCCGGTCAGAAGACCGTTGTAGCCGTGACGTACGCCATATACCTCCATGCCGAAGGAGATCGCGGTGCGGACAACAGCACGAACCGCAGCATTCATGCCCGGTGCGTCACCGCCGCTCGTAAGTACTGCGATTTTCTTTGCACACATTGTAAATTCCTCCACTTTCTTATTGAAAATTGCAAAGTTAAAAATGCAATTCAGCAATTTATTCCATTCATTTTTGATTATACCCCTTTTCCCTGACGGTTTCAAGAGGTATTTTGCCTTTTTTGAATCGGTTTTTGTTTTTTTGAGAATTTCTTATTCTTTCAGCGCAACATTTCCCTCGCCGAGAAGTTTTTTCAATGCGGAGACGAGTTCGTAGTTCACCGCAACGCGGTAACGGGCGGGCGCGCGGACCAGCTTTTTCGTGTCCGTATAATATAGATAGAGGTCGGTCACGCCGTCGAAAATCTCGATGTACTGCATCGCCTTTTTGCAGAGCGGGTCTTCGGCGTTCGGCACACGCAGGTAAAGGCCCTTATAGGCTGTGTTATAGCCCTTAATCTGCACACCGGGCCGCTCTTCCCCGCGCGGCGGCGTGACGCTTTCCGGCACAGCGGCAGGCTTTTGCGAGGCCCTTTTCTTTTCCTCAGGCGCAGGCCTTCTGCGGATCATCATTTCTTCCGGCGAAAACGGTGCCGAGGCATATTCGCAGATGAACTTCGGGTCTTTTTCTTCCGTAAAGCTGATGCGTCCGTGCGCCCAAACAGAGCCGCCCGGCGCAAAAAGGTCGCCGTATTTTTCCAAAACCTTCGGGAAAACAAGCGCCTCCATAGAGCCGTACATGTCTTCCAGCGTGACGAACGCCATGGCAGAGCCGGAGCGCGTCACCTTCTTTTTCACGCTTTCCACAACGGCCAGAACGTCCACATACTGCTCGTCTTTATATTGGTCGGATTCCCCGGCGGCGCTGCGGGCAATCTCATCAAAGCGCGCGGCGATGCCGGCGTTATAGACCTCCGCATACGGCGACATGGGGTGCCCGGAAAGGTACATGCCGGTGACTTCCTTTTTCATAGAAAGCAGTTCGGTTTTGGGGAACTCCTCGGCTTTCGGCATCTCGAAAGATTCCGTTTTCTCCTCCCCGCCGAAGTCAAACAGGCCGATCTGTCCCTCTATGTTGCGGCGTTTGTCGTCCTCCAGCTGATCGAGCAGCGGGCCGACCGCCATCAGCATTTCGCGGCGGTTGTTGCCGAGACCGTCGAACGCACCGCAGCGGATAAGACTTTCCACGGCGCGGCGGTTCAGGTCTCTGCCCTGCATGCGCTTACAGAAATCGTAGAAGGTCGTGAACGGGCCGTTCATCGTGCGCTCGGATAAAATGCGCTGTATCAGGCCGCGTCCGAGGTTGCGGATGGCGAGCAAACCGAAACGAATGCTATTCTCGTAAACGGAAAAGCCCTGCTCGCTCTCGTTCACGTGCGGCGGCAGCACGGCAATATTCAGCCTGCTGCATTCTTCCATATACGCCGCAATCTTGCCTGCGGATGCGAGCACACTTGTGAGCAACGCGGCCATATATTCTTTCGGATAGTGATATTTGAGGTACGCCGTGCGATACGCCACAACGGCATACGCGGCGGCATGGGACTTATTGAACGCGTAGGACGCGAAGCTTTTCATCTCATCGTAGATTGTCTCGGCGATCTGCTCGTCCACGCCGCGGGCGATGCAGCCTTCAATCTCCACAGTGCCGTCCTCACGCTTTAAGCCGTGAATGAAATACTCGCGCTCCTGCTCCATGACATCGTGCTTTTTCTTGCTCATGGCGCGGCGCACAATGTCCGCGCGACCGAGCGAATACCCCGCAAGCTCGCGGAAAATGCGCATGACCTGCTCCTGATAAATGATGCACCCGTAGGTGACATCCAGTATTTTGGAAAGGCGCGGGTGGCGGTACGTGATTTTATCCGGGTGCTTGCGATTTTCGACGTACATGGGGATGAACTTCATCGGGCCGGGGCGATACAAAGAGATAACGGCGATGAGGTCTTCAATGCTTTTGGGGTCGGATTGCATGATGACACGGCGCATACCGGCGGATTCAAACTGGAACACGCCCTCTGTCGCACCGCTCGCGATCATTTTAAACACGTCCGGGTCGTTATCCGGCGCGTTTTCCACCTTAAAGCCCGGCGTGTGTTTCGCAATCATCTGCTCGGCGTGGTCGATAACCGAGAGGTTGCGCAGGCCAAGAAAGTCCATCTTGAGCAGACCGAGCTGCTCGATGGCCGTCATCGTGTACTGCGTGACGGGCGAATCGTCGTTCATGCTCAGCGGCACGTAATCGACGACCGGGCGGTCTGTGATGACAACACCGGCGGCGTGCGTGGACGTGTGGCGCGGCATGCCCTCAATTTTGCGTGCCATGTCGAGGAGCTCGTGCACCTGTTTGTCGCTTTCATATAAATCGCGCAGCTCAGAGACGCGTTCCAGCGCGGCATCAATCGTGATGTCGAGCTCCATCGGCACAAGCTTTGCGACGGTATCGCACGTCGTGTACGGAATCGCCATGGCGCGGCCAACGTCGCGTATCGCAAGGCGCGCCGCCATGGTGCCGAACGTGACGATCTGCGCCACGTGGTCGGTGCCGTATTTTTCCGTGACATACTCAATGATCTCCTGTCGGCGCTCGTCGCTGAAATCGACGTCGAAGTCCGGCATACTGACGCGCTCCGGATTCAAAAAGCGCTCGAACAGCAGGTCATACCGCAGCGGGTCAACGCCCGTGATGCCGATGCAGTATGCGGCGAGGCTGCCCACGCCGGAGCCTCTGCCCGGGCCGACCGGGATGCCCATGCTTTTCGCCTGACGGATGAAATCGTACACGATGAGGTAGTAGTTTACATAACCCATCGTATCAATCGTCGAAATTTCATATTCAAGGCGGTCTACGATTTCTTTTTTCGGGTTTTCGCCGTAGTGTTTGTGCAGACCCGCGTAACACATGCGGCGGAAATATTCGCGGTTGTCGCTGCCGTCCGGCGTATCAAAGCGCGGCAGCTTCGTTTTGCCGAACTCAAATTCCACATTGCAGCGGTCGGCGATTTTCTGTGTGTTGTCCGCTGCCTCGGGACAATCCGGGAACAGTGCACGCATTTCGTCTTCGCTTTTAAAATAGAATTCATCGGAGCCGAATTCCAGCGTATCCTCATCCTCCACCGTGCGGTTCGTCTGGATGCAGACGAGGATGTGGTGCATTTTGGTGTCTTCTTTTTCGATATAGTGGCAGTCGTTCGTCACGACGAGCGGAATGCCCGTATCTTTTGACAATCGGATTATTTGCGGGTTGATATGTGCCTGTTCGCGCAGGCCGTGGTCTTGTAATTCGAGGTAAAAATTGTCCTCGCCGAAAATCTCACGGTAGCGCAGGGCGGCGGCTTTGGCTTCGTCATAGTCGCCGACGGAAAGCGCACGCGGGATCTCACCCGCAAGGCAGGCGGAAAGCGCGATGAGCCCCTCGCTGTGTTCACGCAGCAGCTCCATATCGGCACGGGGCTTGCTGTAAAAGCCCTCTGTCCACGCTTTAGAGACAATGGCGACAAGGTTGCGGTAGCCCGTTTCGTTTTTGCACAGCAGCACAAGATGCCGGTTTTCGTTATCGATGCCGTGAATTTTATCGAACCGGCTGCGCTTTGCAACGTAGATCTCGCAGCCGATGATCGGCTTGATGCCGCGCTTTTTCGCTGCTTTATAAAAGTCGATCACGCCGTACATCACGCCGTGATCCGTAATGGCAACGCTTTTCTGCCCCATCTCCTGCGCTTTATCGAGCAGCTTTTCAATGCGGCAAGCGCCGTCCAAAAGGCTGTATTCGGTGTGCACATGCAAATGTGTAAACGCCATTTTCGCCCTCCTTTTCCATTTAAGTTTACATAATTGAATTTACATAAACTTTTAATTGCTGTTTTCAATCACAAGGGTAAATCCGTGCTCGGTGGAAAAATAGTGGTTTTTATCCCCCCACGCGGTATCGATCACAACATAGTATGTGCCGTCGTTTTCAGGGTACGCAAACCGCTCGCTGCGGTAGTAAAGCTCGGAGAAATCCTCGTTATAAACCGTGTAATACATCGCGCCGTAGGGATCCTGCGAGGCTTCAAGCACGATGCCTTTATCCATGCGAATGACCGGGAATTCATCGGCAACCTCTTCAATTTCAAAATGCCCTCCGCACGCTTCTGAACCGTTCTTCCTTTGCTCGCCGGTCACGTTCTGCAGCGCGGTAATCTCTTCATTGCCGGAGCGCACCACAATATCGCCGGGCACAAGCTCGGCTTTCAGCGCGTCGGCGATGAAATACGCGCCCACGCCGAGCACCGCAACAATCAAAATGCCCAACACAAGGTCTTTAAAGCTCTTCGGTCTTTGCATTTTCAGCATGCAGCTTTTCCTCCACTTCGAAAACGCTCTGCTCCGCAAGGGACTCCTCCGGCGAGCCGAGCTGTTCCGCAAACTCCAAAATGCGGCGCAGGCGGTGATTCACACCGGAACGGCTGATGGAAAGCCGCTCCCCCATTTCACGCAGCGACATTTCGGGGTTTTCCAGCCGCAAAACGGCGGCCTCGCGCAGGTCGGCGGGCAGCTCGTCCAGCCCCACCTTGTCGCTGATGAGCGCAATGGCGGCAATCTGCTTTGTTGCAGCAGAGTACGTTTTATCAAGATTCGCGGTCTCGCAGTTCGAGACACGGTTTAAATTGTTGTAGGTCTCCTTGTACATTTTGATCTGCATCAGGTTCATGGCGGAGTTTACCGCACCCGTCAGCGTGAGGAAATCCTCAATGGCGGCGCTTTCCTTTATGTAGACAATGTAGCTGTTTTTTCTGCGTGCTATAGACGGCGAAAGCTGTGCGGCCTTCACGCGGTGCAGAACAGCCACAAGGTCTTCCGCAAGGTGCAGGTACGGCGTGGAAAACTCAAGGTGATACTCCTTCTGCGGGTCTGTGACCGTGCCGCAGATGAGGAACACACCGCGCAAAAACGCCGAAATGCAGCAGTCCTTTTGCAGATTTTCCTCATGAATATGCAGGTTCACGTCATTCTCATCGTGCCCGAACGAACGGATCATCTGAATGCGTGCGGCTTCACCCGGAATGGTGATGGCATACGCGCCGATATTCTTGCGCCTTAACTGCGAGCGCACCTCGGCGTATACACCGGCCGAAACGGCGGCGGCCTCCGCCACACGGCGTGCAACGGCGGCATTTTCGCATACCATCTGCGATTCCCGCGCGGAAAAACACTTTGAAAAAAGCAGAAGGCCGTAGCATTCCGCTTTCAAACAGCACGCGCGCTTATTTTCAATCATACACAGCTCTTGCTTGCAACCCGCAGCAAATGACATGAAAACGGCTCCCTCCCGCTTTATTCTTTCGTGATATCCCGGTGCGAGACCGTGGCGTGAACGCCGTTTGCGACAAGGTGATCGTGCATATACTGCGCAAGCGCCACGGAGCGGTGATGTCCGCCGGTGCATCCGACCGCGATGACGAGCTGGCTTTTGCCCTCCTGAATGTAGAGCGGCAGCATGTAATCGATCATGTCCGTAAAGCGGGTTTTAAAGCCCTCGGTTTCCTTGCAGTTCATCACGTAGTCGCGCACGGGCGCTTCAAGGCCAGTATGTTCACGCAGCTCCTCCACATAGAACGGGTTCGGCAGGCAGCGCACGTCAAACACAAGGTCGGATTCGAGCGGCAGACCGTATTTAAAGCCGAAGCTGATGCAATGCACCGTAATGGCGTCGTTGTCGTTCTGCAAAAACAGGTCGGAAATGCGCGCTTTCAGCCCCGCCGCCGGAATGTTCGACGTATCGATGACGTAATCGGAGACCTCTTTGACCGGGCGCAGCATCTCGCGCTCCAGGCGCACGGCCTGCTCCAAAGAGCCCTGCATCGCTTCGGAAAGCGGGTGCTTGCGGCGCGTCTCCTGAAAGCGGTTGACAAGCACGGGCTCGGACGCATCCATAAACAAAATTTTATACGGCTCGTTCTGCGCCTTCAGTGTTTCGAGCGCGCTGAAAAACGACTTGAAAAGCTCGCCGCCGCGGGTATCCGTGACGACCGCCACGCGGCGCTGAATACCCTCGGATTTATCGCAAAGATCGTAAAAGACCGGAATGAGCGCCGGGGGCAGATTATCGACACAATAAAAGCCGATATCCTCCATGGCGTGCATGGCGCGCGTTTTGCCCGCGCCGGATAAGCCGGTCAAGATCACAAATTCCATTTTAAAAACCACCTTTTCGGCAGCCAAATGCCACCGTAAATCCCACAAATTTTACTCGCTGAGCGAAATGCGGCGAATTTCCGGCTCCAGCTCCACGCCGGTCGCCTGAAAAACTGTATCCTGAACGGCGCGGATGAGCGCTTCCACATCGGCACACGTCGCACCGCCTTTGTTCACAATGAAGCCTGCATGCTTTTCGCTGACGCACGCGCCGCCCACGGCAAAGCCCTTCAGGCCGCACTGTTCAATGAGCGTACCGGCAAAATAGCCCTCCGGGCGCTTGAATACGCTGCCCGCGCTCGGCAGCTCGAGCGGCTGCTTTTCGCGGCGACGGCGCATGAAATCTTCCATTTTCGCGGTGATCTCCGCTTCCGCAC
>OLWB01002294.1_pt1 | contig 15726 bp, 12 predicted proteins | sample 1673331 | NCBI WGS metagenome assembly OLWB01 (sample SAMEA3178943, study PRJEB25190) | human gut metagenome | biome: human gut; feature: human-associated habitat; material: faeces | place: Austria | collected 2013
TTCCTTCTACTCCAAAGCAACCACCGACTTTGAATACCTCTTCCCGTTCGGCTGGGGCGAGCTGTGGGGCATTGCGGACAGAACCGATTATGACCTGACCTGCCACCAGAACACAAGCGGCGAGGATATGACATATTATGATCAGGCAAAGAATGAAAAATATGTGCCTTACTGCATCGAGCCTTCTGTTGGTGCGGACCGTGTAACGCTGGCATTCCTGTGCGATGCTTATAACGAAGAGGAGGTCGGCGAAGGTGATGTCAGAACCGTTCTGAAATTCCATCCCGCACTGGCTCCCATCAAGGCGGCTGTTCTGCCTCTGAGCAAAAAGCTGAACGAACAGGCGGCAGAGGTTTATGCAGCACTGGCGAAGGAATTTAACTGCGATTATGATGACGCAGGCTCTATCGGTAAGCGCTACAGAAGACAGGATGAGGTCGGCACACCCTTCTGCATCACCTACGATTTCGATTCCGTTGAGGATCACTGCGTAACCGTGCGTGACAGAGATACCATGGAACAGGTAAGAATGCCTATCGCAGAGTTGGTTCCTTATCTGAAGGAAAAAATGGAGTTTTAAGCCATGAAACCATTTGAAGGCTTTACCGCGGAAACAATAGATTTCCTCTGGGAGCTGCGGATGAATAACAGCCGCGAATGGATGGAGGAAAACCGCGACCGCTATAAGCGCGTGCTGAAGGAACCCTTTGATAGCCTTGCGGCGGCGCTTGTGGCGGAAAGCATAGCCTTCGGCGGCAGGGAAATGAAATGCTCCGTTTCCCGTATCAATCGCGATATCCGCTTTTCCAAGGATAAAAGCCCTTACCGCGCAAGCCGTTGGGTTGTGCTGTATGATGCGGCATTGCAGGGAACGGCATGGAAGGAACGCCCTTCCTTCTATTTCGAGCTGAACCCCGAAGGCTATGAGCATGGCCTTGGCATGTGGTGCAGTCCGTCTGCCTTCCTTGCGGCATACCGCAGAAAAATCGAAAGCAATCCTGCGGCGTTTGAACGTATGGCGAAAAAATTTGAGAAAGACCCTCTTTTCCGTCTGGAAGGGAGAGCATATAAAAAATTCAAAAATGAAACGCTTTCCCCGCTTTTGCAGGCGTGGTATCCCAAAAAGGATGTTCTGCTTGTGGCACGCGGCGGTATGGAGGATATCCTCTTTTCCCCTGAATTACCACAGTTCCTCGCAGAGGGATGGAGCAGGCTCAAAAATTTCTATGCTTTTCTGGATGCCATTGAAGCGGAATAAAAAAGGAGTGGATTTAGGATGAAAAGAAATACGGTAAAAAGAAACGTAAGCCTTGCCTTAGGTGCGGTGCTGGTTTTCGGTGCAGTTCCTGCCTATGCGGCGGACGCTGTTACGGTAAAGCTGAACGGCAGTCAGATGGAGTTTGATGTAAATCCCGTGATTGAAAACAGCAGAACCCTTGTGCCGTTCAGAAAGATTTTTGAAGCACTGGATTGTGCCGTTTCCTATACGAAGGAGAATGGCGCGCAGGTGGTTACGGCAAACAGAGGCAATCAATGGATCACTCTGGAAATCGGCAAAAACGAAATCACCGTTGATGGCGAAACAAAGAAGCTGGATGTTGCGCCGAAAATCGTAAACGGCAGAACCCTTGTGCCGCTGAGAGCCATTTCCGAAGGTCTGGACTGCACGGTTGATTGGTCTGCCGATACCAAAACCGTGGATATTCAGAAAAAACAGGGGCAGTATGCCGTTACATCCGCACATATTTCCAAGAATATAACAGATGATAAGGGAAATATTCTGATTACGATAGCGTTTGAATACCCCGTCATTGAAAATAAGGACAATAACGCCTTTATCACAGCGGTAAATGAACAGTATAAAAAGGATGCCGAAGCTGCTATTTCCGAAGCGGAAGCGGAATTTAAGGATTCTGCCGCGGCAGTCCTTGCTTCCGAGGGCAAGAATTACCATCCAATGGTTTTCACACGCTCCTTTGAGGTTAGTCTGAATCAGGATAACCTGCTTTCTATCACACAGCTGGATTATGCGAATACCTACGGCGCACATCCCAATACGCTGAAAAGCTCCAAGACCTTCAATCTGGCGGAGAATAAAGCGCTTACGCTGAGCGAGGTTCTGGGGAAGAATGCCGCCGATACGGATAGCTATGTGAAGGAAAAATTTGACGCGTATGTCAAAGAAACCGTAGGCGAATTGCTTGAGTATTATCAGCAGAACAGCGAGAAAGCACTCTCCGCAGTTAATTTCTGCCTGACGGAGGACGCACTGGTTCTGTATTATAATCCTTATGATATCCTGCCTTACGCGGCAGGCTCGCCGGAGGTAAAAGTACCTTATGCGGATACAACCGTAAAGCTTGCTTTGTCTGAAAGCTGATGGTTTTAAGGCAATAAAAAGGAAGGGATGTTAACCCTTCCTTTTTTATTGCCTTTTTTATCCTAATTTAGACCAATCGCGTGTTTCGCGCAGCTCTGTCCATTTTTCATGCTTGGAATTCTCTTTGAATTCGTAGTAATGGCTGTTGGTTGCCTCCTGCACGGGCAGGTAATACCAGCTGCTTGTATCAGCGTTATCCGTCCATGTAATCATGTCGGGAAGCAAATCCGCCGGAGTCTCAGGGAGACGCTTCAGCACACGGTTTACCAGAGACATGGTTTCTGCACGGGTAATCTGATTCTGGGGACGGAATGTATCGTCGCCGTAGCCGCTTACCCAGCCATGGTTCGCCGCAACCGTAATCTCGCCTTCTGCCCAATGCCCGATGATATCGGTGAAGCTTACGGGCGTTTTGTCGCCGTTGTTGTCAAAGCGTGTTGCGATTGCCGCAAATTCCGCACGCGTGATGGGTGCGTTCGGGCGGAATGTCCCATCGGGATACCCTGCGATAATGCCCATCCTGCTCAGCGTGGAAACGGAACTGCAATACCATGCATCCGCCGCCACATCGGAGAAATCATTCTGATGTGTGAAGTTTTCACTGCGGATACCATCCTCAAGCAGACGGAAGAAGATTGCCGCTACCTCTGCACGGGTGATGGAATTCTGTGGCTGTACTTCGCTATTCCCGTAACCAACGATGTAAGCAAAGTGGTCAGTGTTGTTCAGACCCAGTGCGTCATCATCAGGAATTTCTACTGTCGGCTTGGGCTTGGGACGATGTCCGCCGCCGCCACCACCGCCGCCGGAGGATTCCTTGGTGTAGGTTACAGTGATTACCGTATCCGCAGGCTTGTCGGCAGGAATTGTGCCGGAAACTGTGGCTTTATCTGCCTTGTAGCCTTCGATAGCAGGGCTGTCAATGGAATAAGCCGCACCTGCTTTTACGTTGATAACTGCATCCTCCGCAGCCTGTGTGCCGTCGGAGTAAACATAATGAACCGTAACCTTGTAAAGCTGTTCATGTGCCGCTTTCAGACCAAATTCGACAGGAGCGGTTTCATCTGTTACATAGGCATCGAAATATTTTTGACCATTCTCTGTTTCTGCGCCCCAACGAGAACACCAACCATCCTTATAGCCGTCATAGAACCAACCTGTAATTTTTTCGCCATCAGAAGCAAGCTTTCTGTCACCCGACATCTTTGTTGCATCTGCAAGAGAAATCATACTATCAGTACCAAATGTGAATAAATCATCACCGGCTGTCAGTGCAGCATTGTTATACAATGCATTGTCTTCGGCGAGTATAATATTTGAGTTAAATCCATAAATACCACCACCGCCGACGCTTGCTTGGTTGTTGCAGATAGAAGCACCGTTATTATTTGTAATAGATTCTTCTCCATTAGAATCCGAATTTGTGGTATTTTCACCAATAGTAATTGTTGTGCCTTGGCTGTAAATACCACCACCATAACCATTTGTTGCTTTATTACCATACAATTTACCGCCGGATTTAATAGTAATCGTTGCATCATTTTTATCAAATTGATTGTAAATTGCAATGCCAGCGCCATTTGCAGCTTCATTATCATAAATAGAACTGCTTTTAACGGTTATGCTTAAAGGTATACCTTTAAGAACAGGAGCTCCGTAAATAGCACCACCGAAAGATGTAGCAGAGTTTTTGTTAATGGAGGAGTCGTTCCGTAAAGTAATATGGGTATTAGCTGCGGCAGTACACAAAGCAAAAATACCACCGCCAACAGTTGCGTTATTATCGGTAATTTCAGCATGATCTAAGATTAGCTCACCTATACTATAAGCTACGATAGCACCGCCTTGTTCACCGCCGCTATTTAAGGCAACGGTAGAATCCTGAATCGTCAAATCAAGTCCGTCACCACAGTAGAAACCTCCACCAATAGGAGCCTTGTATGGATCATCTTTTTGTGCAGATGTCATATAATCTGCGCGGTTATTTTGAATCCTTGCGTTCCGGGTAATTGTACAAGAGGTCTTTCCGGAAACATGAAGTCCTCCGCCTAAGAAGGAGCGGTTATCTTGAATTACAGAAGCCTCGATTTCTATCAAAGTATTGCTTGCACAAATACCACCGCCGTCATCTATGGCAGTATTATTTTCGATAACAGAATTGTTTTTAATGGTTAGAGTGCCGCCGATAGACAAAATACCGCCACCGTCAGTAGCATCGTGCTCATCAAGATCAGCAATGTTTTTATAAATGTGAACATTGTCCAAGGTTAGATTAGCATCCTTTGTATAGATACCACCACCACCCGTGTATCCTCCGCCGTCACCGATTGCTTTGTTTTCAGTAATGGATAAGTTGTGTAAGTTAACGGTTGCATCTTGAATAGAGAAACCGCCACCATTAGAAGGATTATTGCCACCGGTAATCTTACCTTTTTCTTCTGCACTGCTTGTTATGGTAACATTAGTTTCCGCGCCGGTAATGGTTACAACGGAATCGTTACCTAAACCTGTTAAGGTTTTCCCCTTCAAATCCAGTGTAATAGATTTGTTGATATTAATGTTTTCGGTTACATCCTTCGCCAGTACAACGGTCTCGCCGTTTTCAGCCGCGTCGATTGCCGCCTGTAGTGTTTCGTAGGTTCCCTCTTTACCATCGATGGTTGCCGTATACGTTACTACTTCGCTCGGTTTTTCGCCTTCGTCTTTGTTTTCATCTTTACCCTCGGAAGGAGTAGTGCTGTCCTCGCCTTCCTTAGCTTCTCCACCGCTTACAGGTGTAGGTAAAGGCGTTAAGGTTTCATTTTCACCCTTCTGCTCCTCGCCAGAAGAAGCAGGAGCACCGGTTGTCCCTAAAGAAGGGGCAGGGTCGTTCGTCTGTCCGCCTTCCTCAGATGTGCTTGCTAGTTTGTTCCCTTCGTTGTTGGCTGTTCCGCTTCCGTTGGACGAGCCGTCAGGCTGTTCTGTAGCAGGCGCACTATTCGTCTGCTGAGAGCCTTCGCCCCCGGCACCTTCCTCTGCGAATACCCCAACCGGCGGCAGGGCAAGCGTCATAGAAAGTGCCAATGTCCAAGTGAGAAGCTTCTTGCCTTTGTTTTTCTCTGTCATAAAAACCCCCCTTTTCCTGTCTGCGGGTTTCGGAACAGGGAAACAATATGTATTTCGGTAGCCGGCTGTCCTGCGGCGAATCCCCTCGCCGTTTAGACCCTTGGCTTTGCGACATCGGCTTTCACCGATTGTGCCTTTTTCTGTACATACGCCCGTTCCTGCGTCCGCACAGAAATAAAAATAGTTACATTAGTGTTGTATAAGAATAGCATAGCATATTTACATAAAAAGACAAGTGCCTTTTTATTTTTTTGTAAAATTTTGCCATACAAAAAGAGACAAAATCCTTAAAAAAGAGTATAATATGAAAAAACGATGAACGAGGTGAACCCTTTTATGAATGATTTCGTAAAGAAAATGTTGGATTATAACCGTGCCTTCGTGGAGCATGGTCTCTATGAAAAGTATACCACAACCAAGTATCCGGACCGTAAAATCGCCATTCTTGCCTGCATGGATACCCGCATGACGGAGCTTCTGCCTGCCGCCCTTGGCTTGAAAAACGGCGATGTCAAGCTGATTAAAAACGCAGGCGGCCGCGTGATGCACCCCTATGGCAGTGTCATTTTCAGCCTTTTGGTCGCAGTCTATGAGTTGGGCGTGGATACGGTCGTTGTCATCGGGCATGATGACTGCGGCGGTCGCCTGCTTGACCCGAAGGAAATGATTGCCAAGATGAAGGAACGCGGCATTTCGCAGGAAGCGATTGACCATGTGGATGAAAACCATAAAAACGTGGAGCAATGGCTGACCGGCTTCGGGGATATCAATCATTCTGTGCAAAGCACCGTCGATGCCATTCGGGAGCATCCGCTGCTGCCAAAGGATCTGGAGGTGCTCGGCTTCATCATGGACCCCCATACGGGCGCAGTCCGCGGCGTTTCCGAGAGAAAAGAATAAAATATGAAAATCAGAAAGTCGCTTTTTGTCTAAGCAAAGGGCGGCTTTTTTCTTTTACGGAAAATTTATAAAATTCCGCTTGACAGAATGGACATACAGTTGTATGTTATAAATAAACATACACTTGTAGGTAAAAGAGGTGAACCCCATGGAAAAACAGAAATTACCCGATACAGAGCTCAAGGTCATGCAGGCAATCTGGCATATCGAACCCCCTGCCAGTACCTCTGCCGTCCGCGAGGAGCTGCAAAAGGAACGCCCTTGGAATTTATCCGCTTTGCAGACCCTTCTGGGCAGACTGGTGCGCCGTGGCTTTTTGCAGACGGAAAAGCAGGGCAAAAGCCGCTATTATACCCCCCTCGTCACAGAGGAGGACTATCTCGCGGAGGATAGCCGCCGCTATTTTCAGAAATGGACGGGTGGCTCTCTCAGGGATTTGGTTGCCTGTCTTTATGTCAATCATTCGGTTACAAAAGAGGACTTAGAAGAATTGAAGGCGTTTATCGAGGACGAAACGGAGGGGTGAGCGGCTATGCGTATTTTTCTGGAATATTTGAAGGTCGGCCTTTGGATGCTTCCGATTATTCTGCCGGCACTTTGGCTTTTGCCGCGCCTGTCTAAGCGGTATGCCGCTAAGGTATCCTATGTCATCTGGCTTGTGCTTGCCGTGCGTCTGCTCGTTCCGTGGAATCTGACCCTTCCGCAGGAAACCGCCCCTATCCATGTGGCAATTTCCGAGGAGCAGGCGAATGAATGGGTGCAGGCGAAATTCAATCCTGTGCAGGCACCGCCAAAGGCAGAAGGCACAGCGGCCGCGGCACAAAAGCAGACACAGCCCCAAGCCGAACCCTTGCAGCCCTTGCAGATTGGCTTTGCGCTCTGGCTGGCAGGCGTGCTGTTTTTCGTCCTGCGGACAGTGGTTTCTGTTTTTCGGATGAAAGCCCTGCTCCGCCGTTGGGAGAAAGAGCCCTCCGCCGAAGCAAAGGCGTTTTTCGCTGAAACGGCAGGCAAAACGCAGCCGCGGCTCATGGTTTGCCCTGTGCTGGAAAGTCCTATGGCGGTCGGTTTATTCCGCACAACCGTCTATCTGCCCCATGAGCACTACACCGCGCAGGAGCTGGAAATGATTTTCCGTCATGAGCTGATCCATTGGCGGCGGAAGGATTTGTGGTATAAGCTGCTGTTGCTTGCCGCAAGAAGCATCCATTGGTTTAACCCGTTGGTCTGGCGGATGGCAAAGCGTGCAGAGCGGGATTTGGAAATTTCCTGCGACAGCATGGCGGTGCAGGGCAGGGATGCGGCGTATCGCAAGGCGTATGGTCTGATGATTTTGCAGGAGGCGGAGCGCAGTATCGAAAAACAGGCAGCGCTGACAACCTGCTTCACCGATGGGAAACGGGCATTGCAGGAAAGGCTGGTGGAGATTATGAATCAAAGCAAACGAAAAAAAGGCATGGCACTGGTTTCTGTTATGCTTGTGCTGACATTGACCTGCGGTTGCCTCATCAGCTGTGGGAAGGACGAGAAAGCATCGGAGTCCACGCAGGATACAGCAGCAAGCCAAGGTACCCTGACCGCAGAACAGCGCAAGCTGACTGAGCGGTGGGCAGAAGCTCTTTCCGACAGAGATGGCAAAATCCGCTATAAAGAGATGGGCAAGGCTGCCAAGGCGCAGTTTATCGCAGAGCAGAAGGCGCTTGATGGCGAGGATTGGAATTATGTCATCGGCGGCTCCAGCCCTTGGGTGGATTCCTATACCATCGAGGAGCGCGAAAATGCAGCCATGATTACCTATACCATGCAGGATAGCCAGCCTGCTTATTACACCATGAAGGAGCTTTTGAAATTCGGGGAGGAAAACGGAAAAACCGTTGTCGCCGGCTATCTCACCTCCAATTTCTATTGGGCGGACGGCAAGGTGCATCCTAGCATTTCCCGTACAGAATCGGATTTGGACGAAGGTATCTGGGACTTTCTTTCGCAGAGCGTGGTCGGCTTTATCAGCCAAAGCGGTTGGGATGTGTATGAATTGGAGGCCTTCAATTTTAACCGCATCAGCGTGACACGCACCCCTCTTTCAAACGGCAGAGAACAGGTAACCGTGGATTTCGGCTTGAATATGCATTATAGAAATCCCTTCCGCGATCCCGATGAGGCAGGCTACATCAAGCGCGCGAAGGAGGCTGGGCAGTCTGTGTATGCGGTGTATTATAAGGAATATTATGAGGAAAAAGAGGGAAATACCTATTTCCGCTTTACCTGCGAGGTGCAGGCGGATGCACAGAAAATCAATGAGGACACCTGCTATCCGGAAACCTTCCATCTCTATAATGATGATTTCGATCCGCATAGGATTACCTTTTATAAGAAAAATCCTGCTTGGGATGGCTGGTATGACGAAACACCTACGGATGGCTGGTTCTGCACCGTTACCCCTGCCAAGGATGCGAATACCGTCACCGTTGCCAGAAAAATCCGTATCGAGGATGCCACAGGCAGAACGAATAACGGCTATTTCGATTTGAATCTTGACTACACGACCACCTTCCCCGTTGCGGAGAATGCAGCCTTTACCGTTGGCGGCGCAGGCGAAGCTCCTGCCATGCTGAACGCGAAGGAATGGCTTTCCCGTCTGCAAAGCGGAAAGGTCGGGCAGAGCGTGACGCTGTTCTTCGGGAAAGATGCAAACGGAAACACCGTAATTACCGAGGGCAGAGAAGGCTTCTGGTCGAAAAAGGCCGCCTGATTTGTCGATATCCCCAAGGGGCGCGCACATTGCGCGCCTCTTTTTCCTGTGCTATACTAATGACATTTCAGAAAGTAAGGAGTGACTGCAATGAAGATAACCTATCTGCACCACAGTGGCTTTTCCGTTGAAACCGAAACCAAGGTGCTTTTGTTTGATTATTATACAGAGGGCGGCAGAAAAGCATATTTTGACCCCGCCGCATACCCCGATAAAGCAGTTTTCGTCTTTGTCTCCCATGCGCATGAGGATCATTATGACAGACGGATTCTTTCCTGGGCAAAGCTCCCCAATGTCCGCTATGTGCTTTCCTTTGATGTGCGGACAGAAGCAGGCTTTGAAGGCAGAGTTCTTCGCGCCGAGCCGCATCGGACATACGATTTTGACGGCATTTCCATCCAAACCCTCAGGTCCAATGATGAGGGTGTCGCATTTCTGGTCAAGGCGGATGGCAAAACCATCTACCACGCAGGCGATTTGAACTGGTGGCACTGGAATGGCGAACCCGATGACTTCAACGCCGATATCGAAAAAAGCTATACGACGGAAATCAATCGGCTGAAGGGCGAGAAAATAGACGTTGCCTTTGTCCCTGCGGATTTGCGCCTACAGGATAAATATTTCTGGGCGGTCAATTATTTTCTCAAGACCGTCGGTGCAAAAAGGCTGTTTCCCATGCACTTCTGGGGACGCTTTGATGTCTGCACGATGCTGCGTCAGCTTGGCTATGGCGAAACGATTGCGGAAATCACGCAGGAAAACGAAAAATTTGAAATTTAAACGGAAATTCTTAAGGAAATCTTCAAGTTCTTCCGTGGAATTTCATTTATACTAAGGATAGAAAAGAATCGGTCGAAATTCTGATTTCGATTGCGGCTTAGTTTTTAGCGGAAGAAGGAAAAGCAATGAAGGGGAAAAACTGGAGGGAATATGAACCGCCGAAGCGCCGTCGGCGCAGAAGAAGAAAGGGCGGACTTTTGCGCAAGCTGCGTTTCGCAGTGGTGCTGTTTTTGGTTGGCTATGTCGGCTTTCTGGTCTATTATAATTTCGGCAAGCCCTATACCGTTGCACTGGATGCAGGGCATGGCGGGGCGGATGTCGGCGCAGAGGGCGTGATACAGGAGGTCGCACTGACGGAGCAGACTGTAGCCGCGCTGCAAACCCTTCTGGAGGAGGACGGACGCTTCCGCGTGGTGCTGTCCCGTAAGGCAGGCGAGGGTGCAACCGTCACCGAGCGTAACCATAAATTCCGCCGCAGACACCCCGATGTAATGCTCTCTGTCCATGGCAACGCAAGCGACAGCAGCAGTGCCAATGGCTTTGAGTGCTATCCTTCGCCGCCCGGCTATGAAAACTATGAAGAAAGCCTTGCCTTTGCTACATGTCTGGCGCAGGAAATGCAGAATATAGGCGCAAATCTCCGCGGTACGGGCATCGCAGGCGTGCGCTATGGCTATTATGATGAAAACGGCAATAAGCGGCTGTGTGATTCGAGCGATACCACGGTCTATTCCTATGATACCTTCGGTATGCTCAAAAATATGAGCTGCCCTGCGGTTCTGGCGGAGCAGTGCTTTATTACAAATCCTTCCGATGTGGAAAGCTTCGGCACGGAGGAGGGCTGTCAGCGCGCCGCCCAGGCGTATTACAAGGCTATCTGCAATTACTTAGAACATACAAAATAAAAGTCCCCAAAAGGGGACTTTTTAATTACTCAATAGTTATATCCTTTTCAATCAGCCGTTTATTCACATCCTCCTTCAGCAGTGTATACACCACCGAAACAATCGGGATAAACACCAGCATCCCGACAATCCCGAACAGACTGCCGCCCAGTGTCACCGCAACCAGCACCCAGATTGCAGGCAGTCCAATCGAGCCGCCGACTACCTTCGGATAAATCAGATTTCCTTCAATCTGCTGCAGCACAAGGAACAGCACGATAAATGCCGCTGCCTGCGAGGGGCTGACCGTCAGAATCAGAAACGCCCCTACGACACAGCCGATAAACGCCCCGAAAATGGGAATCAGTGCCGTAAATGCAATCAGCACCCCAACCAGAATGGCGAAGGGGAACCGCAGAATCGTCATGGAAACGAAGAACATCATCCCCAGAATCACCGCCTCCAGGCATTGCCCTGTCAGGAAATTTGAAAACGTGCGATACGTCAGCGCGCAGATTTGCAGAAAGCGGTTTGCGTGCTTTTCCTTCAGATAGGCGAAAATCAGCTTTTTCATCTGTCGCTTCAGAAATTCCTGTTGCAACAGAATATAGCAGGCGAAAACAAGGCCGATGAAAAACGTCCCCACGCCGCTTACAATTCCCGTTGCTACGCTGATGGTAGAGCTCAGCATGGAATTTGCCCCTATGCGGAAGAATGTCACAAGCTGATTCAGAATTTCCTCCCAATTCAGCTGTGCCTGTACCTCGTCTATGTAGTCCACCAGCTCAGGATGGTTGGAAACAAGCTGTTCCGCCTTTTTCATCAGTACAGGCACCTTTTCGGGCAGTGTTTTCCCAAGCGTAGCAATGGTATTTCCCAGCTCCGGCACAACCACAATCGTCACAAGGCTCAATAGTGCCAGTACAAAAATCAGCGTCAGAATCAGGCTGACGGGCGCGGCAAATTTTTTCTGCTTTTCCTTTGCGTTTGCAAACAGCCGCTTCCGGATGCGGTTCATCGGCACACTCAGCACAAATGCAATCGCGCCCCCCAGAAGGAAGGGGAACAGGATGTGTAAAATCGTTTTTACTGCCTGCAGCACAATGCTAAACCGCCAAAGCCCCACCAGAATCACCAGTGTAAATATAATTAAGCCCCGCAGCTTGCGGAGCGTATCCTTATCTAACTGCATCCAATCAACTCCCAGTATATTTTTATTTATATTAGAAGAAAGTATATCATAAAAGTAAATTTTCTTGCAATACGCGCGCACAATTCTTAATATTTTCTTCTGTTTTTCCTTTACACAGCGGGCATTTGCGTATAAACTATACAAAGGAATATGTGGCTTTTTTCAGAAAAGTCAATTTATCGAAGCAGAAAGGAAGAAAAAAATGGAAGTAAGAACAAGATTTGCCCCTTCCCCTACGGGCTATATGCATATCGGCAACCTGCGTACCGCGCTTTATGAATACCTCATTGCAAAATCTCAGGGTGGGAAATTCATCCTGCGTATTGAGGATACCGATCAGGGTCGTCTGGTGGAGGGCTCTCTGGATGTCATTTATAAAACCATGAAAATGACAGGCTTACAATATGATGAAGGCCCCGATATCGGCGGCGAATACGGCCCTTATGTGCAGAGTGAGCGCATGGGTCTGTATATGGATTATGCAAAGGAACTGGTGGAAAAGGGCGAAGCGTATTACTGCTTCTGCACCAAGGAAAGACTGGAAAGCTTGAAGGAAGCCAATGCAGAGGGCGTTTCCTTCGCAAAATATGACCGCCATTGTCTGCATCTGTCCCCTGAGGAGGTACAGGCAAAGCTTGCCGCAGGCGAACCCTTCGTTATTCGCCAGAAAATGCCCGAAAGCGGCACAACCTCCTTCCATGACATGGTTTATGGTGATATCACCGTGGATAATGCGGAGCTGGATGACCAGATTCTGATGAAGGCAGACGGCTTCCCGACCTATAACTTCGCCAATGTTGTGGATGACCACCTGATGCACATCACCCACGTTGTCCGCGGCAGTGAATATCTTTCCTCCACACCCAAGTATAATCTGCTTTATAAAGCATTCGGATGGGAGCCTCCCATTTATGTACACCTGCCCGCCGTTATGCGTGACGCACACCATAAGCTGTCCAAGCGTCATGGCGATAAATCCTTCGAGGACTTGGTAAATGAAGGCTATGTGGTAGAAGCCATCGTGAACTATATCGCACTGCTTGGCTGGAGTCCCTCCGATAATGTGGAAATCTTCACCCTCAAGGAGCTGGAACAGAAATTTGATATGGCGGGGCTGAGCAAATCTCCCTCCATCTTCGATATCAAAAAGCTGACATGGATGAACAGTGAATACCTTAAGGCGATGGACTTCGATAAATATTTTGAACTGGCAAGACCTAAGCTGGAGGAGGCACTGGCAGGCACCGATTTAGACCTCAAAAAAATTGCGGCGCTGCTCCAGAAGCGTCTGGAAACCCTCAACGATATCCCCTGTCTGGTGGATTTCTTCAAGGAACTGCCCGATTACAGCACAGAGCTGTATACCCATAAGAAAATGAAAACCAACGATGAAATCGCACTGTCCTCCTTACAGGCGGCTCTGCCTGTTTTGGAGAACCTGTCCGATTGGAATGAAACTGCCATCCATGACAGCCTGATGGCACTGGTCGGTGAGCTGGGCATCAAAAACGGTCAGCTGCTCTGGCCCGTCAGAACAGCCCTTTCCGGTGAGCAGACCTCTCCCGGCGGTGCAATGGAGCTGGCGGATATCCTCGGCAAAGAGGAGGCTCTGCGCAGAATCCGCAAGGGGATTGAGAAATTGAGTAAGTAAATCGATTCCTTTTATGTTCATAAATTATTCAAATATTCTTAAAAAACTCTTTGGTTTTTGTACAAATGGAATTCAAATTTGAATGATATCATAAAGGTGTCAAAAGGAACGGACCACCTTTTGAGAACATAAGTATTATACCCTTCCCCTTTTTAAATGATAAAACGTAAAAGCAAGAAGAGCAAATCGAAAGATTTGCTCTTTTGCTTTACTAGAGCGTTGCAGGAGCAACGCTCTAAGTCAAAATCGGGGATTTTGACTTGTTAGGACAGAAGAATAAACAGCTAGGTTCCGACGGCGAGCCTTGAAACCTTCTGTTTTCCTCGACGGAAGTGAATTCCGTCTGCGGATCCCATTCGGGAAGACGCTTCGTTTCCCGAACCCTTCCGCTGCCTGTAGGTGTTTTTTATGGTTGCGATTAAGGCATCATGTCATCCATGATATCGTCAATCGCCTCCTCTGCCTTCACTACCATCTTTTTCCCTTTTCTGGCAAGCCTCTGATAGGTGCGCTTATCCTTCATCAGGTATCCCATGCCTGCCATTGCCGCCGCGCCGCCAAGCAGCATCCCTGTTGCAAATTTGTTCATAAAATCCCTCCTTTGATGAAATTAGTATGACCGTTTTCGGGATTTTTATTGATTTTCCATGACGGATAACGTATAATCAAACCGATAAGCTGTCAAGACAGATGTAAAAACAAGTGAAGAGACAAAAAGGAGAAAGAACATGAGCGAGAATCAAAAAGGCTTTGCCGCTTTTCTGGCAAAAAAGGATATCGTTTTTTCAGCAAAGCGATACGGCATTGATGCCTTGGGCGCAATGGCACAGGGCTTGTTTGCATCCCTGCTGATTGGGACAATTTTAAAAACCTTGGGGCAGCAGCTTGGCGTTGCCATTCTGGTGGATATCGGTACCTTCGCGCAGGCGGTCACAGGCCCTGCTATGGCAGTTTCCATCGGCTATGCGCTGAAATGCCCCCCTCTGGTGCTGTTTTCATTGATTGCCGTCGGCGGCGCGGCGAATCAGCTGGGCGGTGCAGGCGGCCCTCTGGCTGTTTTCGTTGTCACCATCTTTGCCGCAGAGTTTGGTAAGCTGGTTTCCAAGGAAACAAAGGTCGATATCATTGTGACCCCCTCTGTCACCATCTGCATCGGCGTGCTGCTTTCCATGTGGTGGGCACCCTCCATCGGTGCGGCGGCAAGCGCAGTCGGCAACGCCATCAAGTGGGCAACGGAGCTGCAGCCCTTCTTCATGGGGATTCTGGTTTCCGTTATCGTCGGCATCGCGCTGACGCTCCCCATCAGCAGTGCGGCAATTTGTGCGGCTCTGGGTCTGACAGGCTTGGCAGGCGGTGCGGCAGTTGCAGGCTGCTGTGCGCAGATGGTCGGCTTTGCCGTTATGAGCTTTAAGGAAAATAAATGGAGCGGTCTTTTGGCGCAGGGCATCGGTACCTCTATGCTGCAAATCGGGAATATCGTCAAAAACCCAATGATCTGGATTCCGCCTACACTGGCATCTGCTGTCACAGGCCCTATCGCAACCTGTATTTTCCGCATGAAGATGAATGGGGATGCCGTGGCCTCCGGCATGGGTACCTGCGGTCTGGTCGGACAGATTGGTGTCTATACCGGTTGGATTAACGATATCACCGCCGGCACAAAAGCAGGCATTACCTCTATGGATTGGCTTGGTCTGGTTTTGGTTTGCTTCATCCTGCCTGCAGTCCTGACCCTCGTTTTCGCATATCCTATGCGCAAAAAGAACCTCATTAAGGAAAATGACCTGAAGCTGGATTTGTAATCCATAAAATAAAAAGAGTGAAAGCCTTTTGGATTTCACTCTTTTTTTGTATGTGCTTTTTATCATGGATTTTTCACAGGCGCACCGCGCCGCTTTTCTCCCTGCCGTTTCCGGCATAGTGGGGAGGGGATTGGAAAGGGAAATAATGCGTCCCTTTCTCTGTCTGCGAAGATTCGGAGCCCATTCCGAAACGCCATTTTCTTCGCCTTTTTTCAGGCGCACCGCCTTTTTCCCTGCCGTTTCCGGCATGGTGGGGAAGGGATTGGAAAGGGAAAAAGGCGGTGCG
>OLWB01002295.1_pt1 | contig 15721 bp, 13 predicted proteins | sample 1673331 | NCBI WGS metagenome assembly OLWB01 (sample SAMEA3178943, study PRJEB25190) | human gut metagenome | biome: human gut; feature: human-associated habitat; material: faeces | place: Austria | collected 2013
GTGTCACTGTGGCCGAAAAGGACGGCGCATTCCTGTTTACCCATACCATGTCGATTTTTAATGTATGGAACTGGCTGGACCTGCTGCGCGGGCCGCATGACATCACACTGGAGCTGCCGCTGGACTTTGCCGGCGAGGTATGCGTCAAAACATGCAACGCCGGTATCACGGTCTCGGGCCTTTCAGCCGGAGGGAAGGGCCGGTTTGTAACCAGCAATGCCCGAATCACTGTGGAAAACTGCGTGTTCGGCTCGCTTGCTGCCAAGACCTCGAACGGGCCCATCACGCTGTCCGGCGTGACAGGCGGAGACTGCGAGGCAGCCGCCAACAATGCGCGTATCACAGCCGAGCACTGCCGCTTTGCCGAAAAGCTGTGGATGCAGACGAGCAACGGGCCTGTCCGCGCCGAGGATGTGGAGGCGCCGGACCTCACGTTCAAAACAGCCAACGCCGCCATTACGGGAACGGTCGTGGGGGATATGCGGGATTACGCCATCAGCAGCCGCACCAGCAATGCACAGCCGAAGCGGTCGTCAATGGCCTTGGATTTGATGAAGCCGTCGCCGAAGGTCTCGAAATTCGGCGCAAAGACCGCGCAGTCGCCCACCGAAACGAGCGACTTCGTATTCTCCTCCGAAAGCGCGCCGATGTCGATGAACATTTCCTCGATCGGCGCAGGAACGCCGCGCTCCTCGGGCTTCTGCATATGGATGGCCTTGGCCGCGATTACGCCCGGCAGCCGTTTGTCGCCGAGCAGGACGCGTTTGCCGGCCGTCACGCGCGGGTCGATGCCGCCGATCGTGCCGAAGTAGGCGAACCCTTCCTCGGAAATGTGCGTGACCATAAAGCCGACCTCGTCCATATGCGCGGAAAACAGCAGCTTTTCCGCACGGCGCTTCCTGCCTTTTTTGAAGGCGATGAGGCTGCCGCTGCGGTCGGTGCGCAGCTCGTCCGCATAGGGCGCGACGTCGGAAGCGATCATCTCCCGCAGCTCGTCCTCCTGCCCCGAGGGCGCAAAGGCCGCGCAGTATTTTTCCAAAAGCGTTTTCATATCGCCGCCTCCTTTTTTGCGAATGCGGACGGAAAGTTTTCTAAAAACGCGCACAGCAGCCGCGCGGCGTTTTCCGCGTCGTCGATGGAAACGACCTCCGCGCAGGTGTGCATATAGCGCAGAGGAACGGACACCAAAGCGGTCGGCACGCCGCTGCGCGTGATTTGCAGCACATGCGCGTTCGTCCCCGTCGCGCCCGGCTCGGCGGCGACGGCGTAGGGAATGCCGTGGGCCTCGGCCGTGTCGGTCAGCGTCCTTGTGAACGCGCGCGAGGTCGTGGCGGAATAGGAGATCACAGGCCCGTTCCCGAGCTGCACGTCCTTCTTGTGCCGCGGTCCGCCCGGCATGTGCGCGTTGGTCACGTCCAGCGCGACGGCGGCGTCGGGGCAGAGCGCGAACGCGGCCGTCCGCGCGCCGATATAGCCGATTTCCTCACCGCCCGACAGCAGGATGCAGACGTCAGTCGTCAGCTTCGCGCGGTCGACCGTTTCCGCGGCGCGCAGGATGGAAAACGCGCAGATGCGGTCGTCGAGCGCCTTGGAGGTGACCATCCGGTTTTCGAGCGGCAGCGCCGGCGCAAAGAAGCCGGCCGCGTCGCCGACAGAGACCTTTTCTTCCAGCGCTTCTTTCGGATATCCCGTATCGATGTACAGGTCGCGCAGCTCGATTTTTTTCTTGCTCTCGCCCGCTTCCTGCAAATGCGGCGGCTTGGAGGTGAAAACGCCGCGCACGGCCTCTTTGCCATAGACGGTCACCTCGGAGGCCGACAGCACGCGCGTGTCGATGCCGCCCACCGCCGCGACGCGCAGGAAGCCGCCGTCGCATATCTCGGTGACGACAAAGCCGATTTCGTCTATGTGCGCGTCGAGCAGCACCAGCGGCGCGTCGGGCCTTCCGCAGCGGATGACGCCGGCGAACGAGCCGGTCGGCGTGGTCGTGATTTCGTCGAACAGGCCCGCAGTCTGTTCCCGAAGCGCGTCAAAGCAGGCGCTTTCCCGGCCGGAAACGGCCGTAAGCGCCGTAAGACGCGCGATTTGTTCCAGGCATTCGTTCAAAAAATCCCCTCCGTTTTCATATTGCCCCGTGCCGGCGCGGCCGATACGCCAAAGGCCGTGTGCGGGGCGGTTGTTTTTTTATTGATTTTATAGATGGAAATTGTCTTATAACTTCTTGCAGGTGCTTATAGAAGTGAGGAAAAAGCCTCGATTTATAGGGGGTCCCGTATCTCTATATCCTGCCGTAACTCCATATCCATTCGTTTTGTAAGCGCGGGCGGCAAAAAATCGCAAATACAAAAACGGAAATCAAATACAAAAGATAATATTTTCTGCCGTCTATGTTGCGCATCAGAGACGCAATAAGCCTTGCAAAAAAGGCATTGCAGGCATGAAAACCGGATAGAGTAAGCTGTTTATGCCCTTTTGCTCAAAAACACCCTTTAACTGCGTAACATTTCAAAGCAAACGGCCATTCCGTTTAGATTATGCTTTTCCTTTCGTTCCTTTGCAAAAAATTCCGCAGCAAGCATAGGAAAGGGGTACCCCTTTCGTAAAAATCACTCTTGTCCGGCTATGGTAGAAACGAGTGATTTTTACTTGTTCGGGATTTCCCAGACCCTTATGTTAATTGAAAGCTGCATTCATCTTAGTCGAAATGCCTTTTCAGCGAGTGTCAAAGTCTCCTCAATCGTTCTTGATTCATCTCTTAAAATCACATGAAAACCCGAATTCAAAAACGATTATAGTTTTTCGTCGAATTGATTCTTTTCAAGCATTCTTTGAAATTGTCCAATGCTTTATCCAGATTTTCTTCTTTTAGTAATAATTGATACAAAAATTGTTTTTCTTTGTCTGGTCTGTCAAAAAATCTGTTCACCGATATATCGGGGTCTGCCAACATAATCAAAACATGGTCAATGTCCGAAATGTCCCATAATATTTCTATCGGAATATTCGTATCTACGAACACCTTTTTGCTGCGCCTCGATATTTCCTCTAATATTTTTAATTCCAAAATTGTGCATTCCTTGATGCCGCCGTTTATCCATGCCTCATACGCATCAGGTGTTCTTCTTATGAAATCACTCCAATTCGCCAAATCTCTGGTATACGTTAAACACGGGAATTCAGCACTGTCTAAATCTGCGATGAGCGCATCATGATAATTTTCTTCGCACGCAATACCGTCATGTTTATTTGCCAATGCTTTTACAATAGTAGATTTTCCGGCATAAGCAGTACCATTTATAAAATAAACATTTTCAAATTTCATATTGAATAATACCTTGTCGATTTTATTTTTATCGATCTGTATGCCATATATCATAGGATTTATATGTGAACTTGTCAAGCATAAAACGAACTTGCGAAGATTCGCATAGCCAGTCGTCCTCGTATAGTATAGTTTTTCTTATATCTGCCCGTATCGTTTCGCATTGTCTTATTGCGTTGGGGCGGCAAAAGAGTGTCAAAGTGCTGTTTTGCGCATTTGAAATAACAGTTGCAAATGCAAGAAAATTAAGTATTTATGCAGGATTGGGGTATTTTGTTCGTTGTATTGATGAATAGTATATTACTATTTTTTATAATGCGCGGACCACAGCCTTGAAATCGTTGCCGCGTTCCTCAAAATTCCGATATTTGTCGAAGCTCGCCGCCGCGGGCGACAGCAGCACCGTGCCGCACGGCCCGGCCAGCGCGGAGGCCTTTGCGACGGCTTCGCGCATCGACTCCGCGCGCTCGACGGGGAAGGCGTAGCCGCTCTGCGCGAGCACGGCCAGCAGCTTGGGCGCCGTGTCGCCCATCAGCACGCAGCCGGCGGTCTTTTCCGCAAAGACCGTGCCGAGCGTGTCCAGCGGGATTTTTTTGTCATACCCGCCTGCGATGACGATTACGCGACCGTCGAAGGAACGCAGCGCCGCCGCCGTGCGCGACGGGCTGGAATCGATGGACGAGTTGTAATAGCGGACGCCGTTTTTCTCCGCGACGAATTCAATCCGATGCTCCACGCCGCCGAAATCCCGCGCCACCGCAGTCAGCGCGCCGTCCGCCAGCAGATCGGCGGTCGCGGCGTAGGCGGCGGCGTAATTCTCGCGGTTGTGCGCGCCGACGAGCCGGATGCCGCCGTCGGGCAGCAGCAGACGGCCGCCGCAGTGGAGGCCCTCCCCGTCAATGAAGCAGAACGCCTCCCGGTTCTTCCGTGAGAAAAAGCGCACGCGGCAGCCGGCGGACGCCGCAAACGCGCGGGTGTGCTCGTTGTCGTAATTGAGCACCAGCAGCCCGTCCGCGGGCATCGAGGCGCAGATGCGCTTCTTGGCGGCGATATATTCGTCGAAATCGCGGTGCCAGTCGAGATGGTTGGGCGAAATATTGGTCACGACCGCCGTATCCGGTGAGCGCGTCATCTTCATAAGCTGGAAGGAGGACAGCTCCGCCACCGCATAGTCGTCGGGGCGAATCTCGTCGAGGCGCGCGAACAGGTTTTTGCCGATGTTGCCGCCGAGAAACACGCGTTTCCCGCTTTGCTCCAGCAGCTTCGCCGTCAGCGTGGTCGTGGTCGTTTTGCCGTCGCTGCCCGTCACGGCGAGGATGGGGCAGGGGCAGAGCGCGAAAAACTCCTCCAGCTCCGTCGTCGTCCGCGTGCCGCGCGCGCGTGCGGCGGCCAGCTCGGGCAGGTCGGGGCGGACGGCGGGGGAGAGAAACAGCAGCGGCTCGTCGATGCCGCGGAGATACCCGTCGCCCTCCGTGAGCTCGACGCCGAGCGCGCGCAGCTTTTCCCGGTCGCCGTCCCGCAGCCTGCGGTCGCGGACGATGACCGGCACGCCGGCGGCGGCAAACAGCTCGATGATCGGCATATTGCTCACTCCCGCGCCGATGAAGCCGACGCGCGCGGAGGCGTAGGACTGAATGTATTCTTGCAGCATAAAACCCTCTCCATGCGTACATAATCGTTCTGTAAGAGAACGCCCTGCTTCGCCTGCAAAGCGGCGGAAAAAGCGTTGTTTGTATATTTTTATTATATAACTTTCCCAAATTATAGTCAACCGTTTGACAAAATAAATTTTTTGTGCTAATATAACAGTGCCAACCGCTCCGAACAATCGCGCAGTATCATACCGAAAGGTCATATTGTGAGGAAAGTCCGAGCTCCGCAGAGCAGGATAACGGATAACGTCCGCCGAAGGTGACTTTAGGGCCAGTGCAACAGAAATAAACCGCCGTAGCGATACGGTAAGGATGGAAAGGCGAGGTAAGAGCTCACCGGCACACAGGCGACTGTGTGGCCATGTAAACCCTATCCGGAGCAACACCGCATACGGGAGCATATGCTTGCTCGGCAGCTCCCAGAGGTGGCAAAGAGGTCCATGGCAACATGTACCCAAGATAGATGATTGTTGTAAACAGAACTCGGCTTACGGGGGCGGTTGGCGCTTTTTTGAAAATACTGTCGGTATATGGCGCACTGTATGCTTGACAATTTTCGTGATTCTTGCTATAATAACGTATGTAAGGGGTATTGTTTTGCTGATTAAATTGGAGCAGTCGCTGCAGGACTTGAAAACGCTGGAATCGGACGTCGCCGAGCTGGGCGATTCCATCGGCGCCGACGCGCTCGGACAGGAGATCGAGGCGCTGGAGGTGAAGGTCAGCGCGGCCGGATTCTGGGACGACCCGGCGGAGAGCCAGAGCGTGCTCAAGCAGCTTAAAAGCAAAAAGGCGCTGTACGACAGCTACGTCTCTTTGAAAAAATCCTGCGACGACGTCAAAGCGCTCGCCCAGCTTGCGCTTGAGGGCGACGACGAGGAGATGGCCGACGAGATCATCGCCGAGATTTCTTCGCTTTTCGCCGAATACGAGAAGCAAAAAATAGACATCATGCTTTCCGGGGAGTATGACGGCAATAACGCCATCGTCTCCATCCACCCGGGCGCCGGCGGCACCGAGGCGCAGGATTGGGCGGAGATGCTGTATCGGATGTACACCCGGTTCGCCGAGCGGCGCCGCTTCAAGGTCAAGGTGCTCGATTATCTTGACGGCGACGAGGCGGGCATCAAAAGCGTTTCGATGCTCATCAGCGGCGAAAACGCTTACGGCTACCTCAAAAGCGAGTCGGGCGTCCACCGCCTCGTGCGCGTTTCCCCGTTCGATGCGTCGGGGCGCCGCCACACCTCTTTCGCCTCGGTCGAGGTCCTGCCCGAATTCAACGACGAGACCGACATCGAGATCAACGAAGCCGATTTGAAGATCGACGCGCACCGCTCCAGCGGCGCCGGCGGTCAGCACGTCAACAAGACGGATTCGGCCATCCGCATCACCCATCTGCCGACCGGCATCGTCGTCGGCTGTCAGACCGAGCGCAGTCAGGTTCAGAACCGGGAAACCGCGATGCGCATGCTCAAAAGCAAGCTGCTCGAGATTAAGGAGCGCGAGAAGCTCGAGCGCATCGAGGACATCACCGGCGCCAAGCTCAACATCGAGTGGGGCAGCCAGATCCGCTCCTATGTGTTTATGCCCTACACGCTTGTCAAGGACAACCGTACCGGCTGGGAGACGGGCAACATCACCGCCGTGATGGACGGCGAAATCGACGATTTCATCAACGAATACTTAAAAATGATATCCAAAACGAAATAAACCGAACTTTTGGGAGGACTTGAGAATGAAAAACACGAAGCTATTTGTAGGCATTTCGCTCATGGTGCAGTCTGTCGCGTTTCTTGTGCTGGCGCTGGTTTTCTGGGGGAAGAAAAAGTCTCTTGCGAAGGCGTTCGCGGCCGTTTCCGCTGCGGGCGGCGTTGCGGGCGCGTTCTGCCTTGTCGCTGCGGGCAAGGAGCGTTCCAAGTACGCCTCCGACTGCTGCGACGGCTGCTGCGAGTGCGACGGCGAGTACTTTGACGGCGACGACTTTGACGCGGACGATATCCTCTGCAACTTTGAGGATACCGATCTTTACGACGAGGAAGACGAGCCGGAGAGCGACGAGGTCTGACAACAGGGGAGAGGGCAAGCCTCACCCTTCCATAGCGCGGAAAATGGGCTTTTACAGCCCGTTTTTTGCGTTTTGTACAGAAAAAAGAAAGGGGTTTTGAACTATGGAAACCGAAAAGGGTTCTCTTTCCGTACAAACCGAAAACATTTTTCCCGTCATCAAAAGATGGCTGTATTCGGATAAGGATATTTTTATCCGCGAGGCCGTCTCCAACGCGGCGGACGCCATCACCAAGCTCAAGCGTCTCGTCTCGCTCGCGCAGGCGGAGGTTGAGGACGACGCCTACCGCATCGACGTCACGCTCAACCGCGACGCCAAGACCATCACCATCGCCGACAACGGCATCGGGATGACCCGCGAGGAGGTCGACCGCTACATCAATCAGATCGCGCTTTCCGGCGCGCTGGATTTCATCAGCAAGTACGAAAGCGAGGGCGACGCGTCCAAGGAGGGCATCATCGGCCATTTCGGGCTCGGCTTTTACTCGGTCTTTATGGTCAGCGACCGCGTGGAAATGAAGACGCGCTCCTACACCGGCGAGGCTGCGGTTGCTTGGAACTGCGACGAAAGCGGCCGTTATGAGATGAACGAGGGGGAGAAAACGTCGCGCGGAACCGAGCTGGTTCTTCACGTCACCGAGGACGAGCTGGGCTATCTGGACACCGGACGCTTCCGCACGATTCTGGAAAAATACTGCGGCTTTATGCCGTACCCCATCTATCTCTCGGACGGCGGCGAACCCGAGCAGGTCAACGATACCGAACCGCTCTGGCAGAAGAACGCCTCCGACCTGACGGCCGAGCAGTACGCCGCGTTTTATAAAAAGGTGTTCGGCGATTATGCCGACCCGCTCTTTTACGTCCATATCAACGCCGATTATCCGCTCAATTTCAAGGGCATCCTCTATTTCCCCAAGCCGAAGGGCGTGTACGAGTCGGTCGAGCCGATGATCAAGCTGTTTTATAATTCGGTATTCGTGGCCGATAACATCAGAGAGGTCGTGCCCGATTTTATCCCCTGCCTGCGCGGCGTGCTCGACTGCCCCGAGCTGCCGCTGAACGTCTCGCGCAGCTATTTGCAGTCCGACGCGTATGTGCGCAAGGTCGCCGCGCATATCGTCAAAAAGGTCGCGGACAAGCTCTGCGCGCTCTTTAACAACGACCGCGCGGGCTTTGAGGGCATCTGGAACGACGTCCGGCCGTATATCGAGTACGGCTGCATGCGCGACGAGAAGTTCTACGACCGCGTGAAGGACGTGATGCTCTTCAAGGATACCGACGGCGGCTTCGCCACCGTCTCCGAATATCTGGACGGCGCGGAGGAGGGGACGCTGTACTACGCGTCCGAGGGCGAAAAGCAGGGCTATTATATCGACTTGTATAAGGCCAAGGGCCGCCGCGTGCTGCTGCTGGATAAACTGATGGACACGCAGTTCATACAGTTCATCGAATCGAAGAACGAAAAGCTGAAGTTCGCCCGTGTGGACGCCGACGTCGAAGCGCTCGGCGAGAAGGCCGAGGACAACGCCGCGCTGGCCGAGCTGTTCCGAAAAGCGGCGGGCAGGGAGGACCTCACCGTTTCCTTTGCCTCCGTCGAGGACGGCGCGCCCGCTTTCCTGCGCGTAAGCGAGGAATCACGCCGGATGGCGGATATGCTGCGGATGTACACGCGCGGCGGGGAGTCGGAGCTGCCGGTCGGCGAGGAGCTGGTCGTCAATCTGAAAAACCGCTATGTCGAAGCGCTGCTGAACCGCCTGTCGGACGGCGAAAAGGAACCGACCTGCACGCTGGCCGCCAAGCAGATTTATATGTCCGCGCTGCTGCTCGCGCGCAACTTGACCGAGCCGGAACAGAAGATGTTCGCCGAGCTGAGCGACGGCCTGCTCGGAACGCTGATTCCGTAAATCGCCTGTTTGCACACAAAAGAGCGAAGGCCCTGCTTCCCGGAGCAGAGCCTTCGCCCCTTTTTACCGTCAGACTTGCTGCGCAGCCGGCGGACTGCCTCCTTCTGCGGGCAAGGTATATTGCATATGAGGCTTTTGTTGTCATGATGCCGCCGATGCATTGTCAATGCCGAAAAGAGGGCGTTCCGCGTCTCTCGGGAGGGGAGAGCTTCCCCTGCAAATCGGTTTTTCGCCTGTATTCGCTCGGCTTTATCCATAGCGCATCGGAGTAAAACGCTTTTCGGCGCTGCACGCCGTCGTCCTATATACTAAGCAAAATTCCGCTGTTGTCGGCGCTCTTTCCATATTGGGACAAAAGTCCCCGATTTTCCCGCAGAAAACGGCTTCCTTAATGTTTTCGACGGCCGCGCCTGCGTAATTCCGTCGCTCTGCCTTTTTTGTCGATGAGCGGGCTTCGTTCGTTCCTTGCTTACAGGGAAAAGCCGGCGGCTGCTTGTCGGCTTTTGCAGCCGCCGGCTGGGATATGCCTTTTTTCGGAAAGCAAGCGGGCGCAGACCGTTTCGTCTGCGCCCGCTGCCGTCCGGCTTGCGCCGCTGCCGTTTATTCCTGTCCCTGCTCGGGAATCAGAAACGCCGCTGCGATATACGCGACAAGGCCGATTCCGCCGAAAAAGCAGGAGACAATGGCCGCCACGCGGATGATGTTCACATCCAGATCGAAGTAGTCGGCCAGCCCGCCGCATACGCCGCAGAGCTTTTTATCGCTGCGGGACCTGTACAGCTTCTTTGTCAAAACACAGCACTCCCTTTGGTGATTTATTTCTTCAATTCACAGACCGTCACGCCCAAATCGCCCTCGCCGTAGCGGCCGCTGCGGTAGGAGACGACGCGCCGGTCGTTTTTCAAATGCTGCCAGAGCGCGGCGCGCAGGGCGCCCGTGCCCTTGCCGTGGATGAGCGTGACCGTTTCGTAGCCCGCCATCACGGCCGAGTCGATGAAGCGGTCGGCCATAAACCACGCGTCGTCGCCGTACTGGCCCCGCAGGTCCAACTCGTTGCGGACGGCCGCGTTGCCGTTAGCGCGGGTGAAGGAGGCTTTTTTCTGCTCCTTTTTCGGCTTCGCGCCCTGCACCAGCCGCAGGTCGGCCAGCTTGACCTTCACGTTGCCGGCGCCGGCCTGCACATAGGCGTTCGGCGGCTCCAGCCGCGTGATCGTCCCCTGTACGCCGCCGAGTGACGCGACCGAGACCGTGTCGCCGTGTGCGAACGGCCGCGGCGGCGTGTAGCCGTCCTCCGTTTCGTCCGCGTCGGGCAGCCGGATGTCCGCGCTGCCGAGCGCTTCCTTCACCGAGCGGCGGGATTCCTCCAGCACTTTGGCGAGCGACTCACGGTCCTGCTTCTTTTTTAGCTCGTTCAATTCGTTGAATACATAGTTGGCCGATTCGCGCGCGTTGGAGAGGATGCGCGCGGCGGCGTCCTGCGCGGCTTTCAACTCGCGCTGCGCCTGCTCGCGTTCGGCTTCAAGCTGCCGCCGCGTTTCGCTCAGCAGCCGCTCGGCCTCGGCGCGCTGCTTTTCGGCGGCGCGCTTTTCCTTTTCCAGCGTGCTCTCCGCGCTTTCCAGTCTGGAAAGCATATCCTCGAACTGCACGCGCTCGGCGGACATACAGCGTTTGGCTTCCTCGATGATCGACGCGGGAATGCCCAGCCGCTGTGAGATCGCGAACGCGTTGGATTTGCCCGGCAGGCCGATGATGAGGCGGTAGGTGGGCTTGAGAGTGTCCACGTCGAATTCGCAGGAGGCGTTGCGCACGCGCTCGTTTTCCATCGCGTAGGTCTTCAGCTCTGCGTAGTGCGTGGTCGCCGCGACCAGCGCGCCCAGCGACCGCACATGCTCGAGGATGGCCACCGCCAGCGCCGCGCCCTCGATCGGGTCGGTTCCGGCGCCCAGCTCGTCGAACAGCACCAGCGTGTCGCGGTCGCAGACGTCGAGGATGGAAACGATGTTGACCATATGGGAGGAAAAGGTCGAGAGCGACTGCTCGATGCTCTGCTCGTCGCCGATGTCGGGCAGCACGGCGGAAAACACCGGCAGCGTCGAGCCGTCGTCGCAGGGGAGAAACAGGCCGGACTGCGCCATCAGCGCCATCAGACCGATTGTCTTGAGGGTGACGGTTTTGCCGCCCGTGTTCGGGCCGGTGATGACGAGCGCGTCGGTCTCGCCGCCGAACTCGACGGTGATCGGCACCACGGTCTCCTTGTCGATGAGCGGGTGCCGCGCGTTTTTCAGCCGAATCACCCGCCCGTCCGGCCGGACGGCGGGACGGATGCCGTTGATTTCAAAGGAATACTGCGCCTTGGCGAAAATGACCGCCAGATCGGTCAGCACACGGTAGTTCAGACGCAGGTCATCGGCGAAGGAGGCGACCGACGCCGACAGCTCGGCGAGAATGCGGTCGATCTCGTGCTTTTCGCGCCCGTGCAGCTCGCTGATGCGGTTGTTCAGCTCGAGGATGTCCAGCGGCTCGACAAACAGCGTGCCGCCCGACGAGGAGGTGTCGTGCACGATGCCCTTGATCTCGCCCTTGTACTCGGCCTTGACGGGGATGACGAAGCGGCCGTTGCGGACGGTGACCAGCCCCTCCTGCAAGTATTTCGCATAGGAGCCGGTCGTGTAGCGCGCCAGCCCGTCGCGCACGGCGCTCTCGCATTTGCGGATGCTTCTGCGGATGGAAAACAGCTCGTCGGACGCGTTGTCCGAGAGCATATCCTCCGCCGCAATGGCGCCTGATATGGATTTTTCCAAAAAGTTGTTTTCGGTCAGCAGACGGAAGAAGTCGTGCAGACTGCCCGCGCCGCCGCCCGCGCCGTATTTTTTCAGCGCGCCCACCGTGCGCAGCAGCGACGCGACGTCCAGCAGCTCGCGCGTGGTCAGCGTCGCGCCCTTGACGGCGCGCTCGATGTGCGGCGTTATGTTTTTCGCGCGGCCGAACGGAGGCTGCGATTTGACCGTCATCATCGCGCGCGCGTCCGCCGTCTGGTCCAGCAGGCGGTTGACCGATGCGCCGTCGTCTGCGGGCTGTAAGCTCCGCAGCGCTTCCGCGGCGCCCTCCGTCGCGGCAAGCGAGGCGAGGCGCTCGGTGATGCGGTCGAATTCCAGCACTCTGCCGGCCTTATCAAAGCCTTTCATAATAGGGTTGCCTTTCTGTGTTATTCGCTTGGGATTTGCCGGGTGGTTTTATAAAATTCCAGCGTGGGGAAGGTGCGTTCCAGTTGGTTCTGCAAATATTTTTCCGCGACCACGCTCAGGTCATGCAGAGCCTCGTCGCCGATGCGGAAGGAAAAGATCGCCTTCGGCTTGGCGGCGGTCACATACGCGATGGCGGCGTAGACCGCGCGGGAAAGACGGTAGGGCGTTTCGTCCGCAGGCTGCCCGGACGCGCACGCGGGGCAGAGAATCAGCCCCTCCGTGAGAAAGAAATAGCGCTCGTCGGCCTCGGCGAGCGGACGTCCGCAGCCCGGGCAGGCGCCGACGGTCGGCTCTAGCCCCGAAAGCGCGGCCAGCCGCAGTTCAAAGACCGCTTTGATGAATTCCGGCGTGAATAGGTTGCTTTTGAGCGTATACAGCGCGTTGAGCAGCAGGTTGAGGATTTCCCCCTCACCGTCGTTGGGGACGACGACGGCCGCGCTCGCCTCGCAGAGATAGGCGGCCAGCGCGAAGCAGTCCAGATTCTCGCTCAGCGAGAAAAAGCTGGCGATCAGCGCGCCCTCAAGCAGCGTATAGAAGCCGTTCTTCTCGTACAGCGTCAGATGGGAATAGGCGTAAAGCTGCGTGCAGCGGCTGAAGGACGCCGTCAGCTTCAGCGCGCCCTTGGCCGAAACGGTGATGACGCCGCGGTCGGCCGTCAGCAGCGTGACCAGCTTGTCGCGCTCGCCGTAGGGCTTGACGCGGATGACGATCCCCGTCGTCTGCACTTGTCCGGCGCTCATTCGTCCTTGTAGCCGAAGTTCGCCACAAGCGTGGGACGGTCGCGCCAGTTGTCCTTGACCTTGACCCACAGGTCGAGAAAGACCTTCGTTCCGAACAGCGCTTCGGCGTCCTCGCGGGCGTAGCTGCCGATTTTTTTGAGCATCTCGCCGTTTTTGCCGATGATGATGCGCTTGTGCGACTCGCGCTCGCAGAAAATCTCGGCGCGCACCGACAGCAGCGTCTTTTCGTCTTTGAATTCCTCGATGACGACCGCCGTGCCGTGCGGGATCTCGTCGTCCAGCAGCCGCAGCATCTTTTCGCGGATGATCTCGGCGATGAGCTGCCGCTCGGGCTGGTCGGTGAGCATATCGTCGGGGAAGAAATGCGGCGATTCGATGAGAAACGGCTCCAGTTCGTCGAAGATGATGTCCAGCCCGTCCTTTTCCAGCGCCGAGATCGGGATCACGGCGCGGAAATCGTATTCGCCGCTGAGCTCGCAAAGGTATTTTGCCAGCAGGCCCTTGTTGATCTTGTCGATTTTGTTGATGAGCAGGATGCAGGGCGTGGAGGACTTGGCGAAGCTGCGCAGCGCCGCCGTTTCGGAGGCGTTGAGCGGTACGTCGCACTCGACCACGAACAAAATCACGTCGGTGCCGCCGGCGGCCGCCTCCGCCGATTTCATCATATATTCGCCCAGCAGCGTTTTCGGCTTGTGCAGCCCCGGCGTGTCGGTGAACACATACTGCGTCTCGCCCTTCGTCAGAATGCCGGTGATGCGGTTGCGCGTCGTCTGCGGCTTGCGCGAGACGATGGCGACCTTTTCGCCCAGCAGCGCGTTGAGCAGGGTGGACTTGCCGACGTTCGGCTTGCCCATAATCGATACAAAACAGGTTTTTTCGGCCATTTCCGTTCTCTCCCTTCTGTTTTAGCGTTCTATGCCCAGCGACGAAAGCACCTCGCGCTGACGCGCCTCCATCCGCTCGCGCTCCTGCTCGTCCTCGTGGTCGTAGCCGATCAGATGCAGCGCCGCGTGCGCGGCGAGAAAGCACATTTCCCGCTCAAAGGAGTGTCCGTATTCCTTGGCCTGCGCCTGCGCGCGCGGCACGGACAGGATGACGTCGCCCAGCAGCGCGGGCAGTTCGGGCGTGTCGAAGTCGAACATCGGAAACGAAAGCACGTCGGTCGCGCGGTCGATGCCGCGGTACTCCCTGTTGTAGCCGCGGATGGTTTCGTCGTCGCAGAACAGGATGTTCAGCTCAAATCGGTGCGCGGGATATTCCGCTTCCACCGCGGCGCGGATGGTTTTTTTCATTTTTTCCAGAATCGCACGGTCAAACGGGATGCCGGAGCTGTTTTTGGTATGAATGGCGATCATAGGGGGAAGTCCTCTTTGTCGTTTTATTTGCGCTTGAAGGTCCGCGCGGGGGTCTGCGCGCGCTGCTTCTGATTCTTCTCGTAGGCGAGAATGATTTTCTGTACCAGCGGGTGCCGAACAACGTCCTTGTGCGTAAAATGGAATATGGCGATGCCGTCGATGCCGTCGAGAATGTCCACAGCCTCGATCAGTCCGCTCTTTTTGATGAACGGCAGGTCGATCTGCGTCACGTCGCCGGTGACGATGACCTTGGAGTTGTTGCCCAAACGGGTGAGGAACATTTTCATCTGCTCGGGCGTGGTGTTCTGCGCCTCGTCGAGGATGATGAACGCGTCGTCCAGGGTGCGGCCGCGCATATAGGCCAGCGGCGCAATTTCAATCGTGCCCTTTTCCAGATGCTTCTGGAAGGAGTCGCTCCCCAGCATCTCGCCGAGCGCGTCGTACAGCGGCCGCAGATAGGGGTCGATCTTGCTTTGCAGATCGCCGGGCAGGAAGCCCAGCTTCTCGCCCGCCTCCACCGCGGGACGGGTGAGTACGATGCGCGAAATCTGCTTCTGCTTGAGCGCGGTCACGGCCATCGCCACCGCAAGGAAGGTTTTGCCGGTGCCCGCCGGGCCGACGCCGAACACGATTGTGTTTTTCTTGATTTTATCGACGTAATTCTGCTGGCCGACGGTTTTCGGCTTGATCGGCTTTCCGCGGCTGGTCAGACAGATGCAGTCGTTGTAAATGGCCGACAGCTCGTCCTGCTTGCGCTCGGAAACCATCGTCACCACATAGTTGACCGTGTTGATGTCGATGTTGCCGTTGACCGACGAAATCCGCTCTAACTGCTCGATGACGGTCGCGGCCATCTGTACGTTCTCGGCGTTTTCGCCCGTGATGACGATGCCGTTTTCGCCTGCGGCGATGCGGACGCCGAACGCTTTTTCAATCGTGTCGGTGTGCGAGTCGAGCGCGCCGAACAGCGACAGCACGAAATCTATCTGCAATGTGCCAAGCACTTTTTCTACCATAAATCGATGTCCTTTCTTTTGTCCTATCTTTGCTATTATAAACAGAAACGGAGAAATAAAATCTCTGCGGTTTTGCGTTTCGGGCGTCTCCGTCCGCCGCGCGCGCAAAAGATGCGTGTCCGCGCCCCGCCCAGCGTCCCGCCGCTGCGCGAAGCCGGAAAAATGCGTCTGTGTTTTTCTTGGTGTATCATATAATATATTATGCTTACATATAGCATAGGGATGCCGCCGTAGAGTACGCCGGCTCGCTGCATTCTGTTCGCACCAGTACATCGCTGCCGCAGAGCGCAAGGGGTGCCGCACAATATTCGTGCGAGCTGAATGCACCGCCGCCGTAGAACAGGCTCGGAAAACGCGAAGCGTTTTCATAGGGGGTGTCGCACGATGTTTGCATAAATTATATGCACCGCCGCCATAGAACGG
>OLWB01002306.1_pt1 | contig 15681 bp, 10 predicted proteins | sample 1673331 | NCBI WGS metagenome assembly OLWB01 (sample SAMEA3178943, study PRJEB25190) | human gut metagenome | biome: human gut; feature: human-associated habitat; material: faeces | place: Austria | collected 2013
TCACAAGCTCTACAACTCAATGTGTCCCGCGAGTCAGCTTTGATATAATATCATCCCGGCACACATATGTCAACGGATTTTCTGCAATTAATTAAAGTAGTAAAACTACCTCAAAAAACACAAATTTTCTAAATTGTCTGTTTATTATATACAATTCTCACAATTACTATCTGACAGCCTCTATCGCTTCCTTGATATTTGCCACACCGACAATCTCAATTCCATTAATATGCGACACTCCTGCAAGACACACTTTGGGAACAATACACTTTTTAAAGCCAAGCTTCTTTGCCTCCGCCACACGCTGCTCGGACATGGTAACTCCGCGCACCTCTCCGCTTAAGCCCACCTCTCCAAAGCATATGGTATCCTCACGCACTATAATATCCTTTTTGCTTGATGCGATTGCAAGCACTATCCCAAGGTCTATCGCCGGTTCGTTCATCCTTATACCGCCTGCTATATTCACATAAGCGTCACAGTCTGACAGTGACAGGTTGGCTCTTTTTTCAAGGACCGCCATTAGTAGATTTACTTTATTATAATCTGTACCATTTGCTGTACGCCTTGGATTATTAAAAAAACTGTGACATACAAGAGCCTGTATCTCGAGAAGTATCGGGCGGCTTCCCTCTATGGAACATGTGACAATTGATCCTGATGCTCCCTCTGGCTTACCGCTAAGCATATACTCCGACGGATTTTCCACCTCAACAAGTCCCTCCGCCTTCATTTCAAATACGCCTATCTCATTGGTCGAACCAAATCTGTTCTTAACGCCTCTAAGTATCCTGTACGACTCATACCTGTCACCCTCAAAATAAAGCACAGTATCAACCATATGCTCTAACGTCCTCGGCCCCGCAACCGCACCATCCTTTGTCACATGTCCTACTATAAAAACAGAAATACCCAGAGTCTTTGCAAGCTGCATAAGCACTCCGGTTGTCTCCCTGACCTGTGAGACACTGCCCGGTGCCGACGCTATCTCCTCATTGTACATAGTCTGGATGGAATCTATTACAACAACCTCCGGTTTTTTTCGTTGAACCACGTCCTTTGCTATATCAAGACTTGTCTCACATAAAAGCTCCAGTGAATCCGTAAAATCACCAAGTCTGTCGGCACGCATCTTTATCTGATGCAGAGATTCCTCACCTGACACATAAAGTAATGGCACCTTTTTTTGTGAAAGTTCCCTGCATACCTGAAGTAGAAGCGTGGATTTTCCTATACCCGGATCTCCTCCCACAAGCACAAGTGACCCCCTCACAATTCCTCCACCAAGCACTCTGTCAAACTCGGCTATACCTGTCACTATACGCTCCTCTTTCTCGCTTTTTACTGCCGAAAGAGGCAGAACCTGTGCCGCCTTTGATTCTTTTTTTACTTTTCCCGACGAGCTTATCGACTTTTTATCTACGGTTTCCTCTACAAATGTATTCCATTCCTTACAGGCCGGGCACTGTCCCATCCATTTTGCCGATTCATAACCACATTCCTGGCAGAAAAATACAGAGGTCTTTCCTTTTGCCATATTGTTCTCCTTTATAAAATACAAAAAGCCCGGCTTTCACCGGGCTAAAAATATGCTCTATTTTCTTGATACTTTGATATCGACTGAATCAACACCCTCAAGCTCTACGCTTAAGCTGAGCTTGCCGCCGAGATTTGTCTTCATAGTACCTGCAACAGCTCCAGCTATATCAATTTCGTACTCTGCCTCCTCTTCAAGGCCAAGAGTAATCTGAGCATCCTCAGGTCCCTCCACAGTAAATGTCACTGTATCAGCAGTCTCCTCGAAATCCATAACCGCTGTTCCCGGAACAGACTCATATACAAAGAGTCCGTTTCTTTCGAGCTTTGTAATCTCCTTAAAGGTCTTTACCTTGTAGATATCTCCATCCTTCTCAAAATTGTCAAGCTTTGCCTTTGCAGCCAATGTATAATCTCCGAAGCTGAGCTTTCCGTTTTCCTCAGTACGGATTAATTCACTTATTACAGCCATTTTTATCCTCCCGTAGCTATATTGATATATTAATTATAAATCCAATTCTACTCAACAGTCAATGAAATTTGTTTGTTTTTCGTAGAAATTATTACCTTATTGCCGCGCTTAATTTTGCCGGTAATAATATCCTCTGACATACGGTCTTCAATCTCCTCCTGAAGTTTTCGTTTAAGAGGTCTTGCGCCATATTTTCTGTCATAGGCTTTGTCCACGATAAAGGATTTTGCACTGTCGCGCACTGTGAGCTCTATATCAAGCTGTTCTTTACAGCGTTTCTTAAGCTCCTTTACAAGAAGTGTCACTATATGCTTCATGTCATCCTTGTTAAGAGCTCTAAATACAATAGTCTCGTCGATCCGGTTCAAAAACTCAGGTTTAAATATACGGCGGACCTCCTCCATGACACTGTTCTTCATACGCTCGTGATCCTGCTTTTCATCCTCATCAGCGTCAAAGCCAAGGCGCTTTGGTTCTATAATAGAAGAAGCTCCTGCATTTGATGTCATGATGATTATTGTATTCTTGAAATCAACCGTGCGCCCCTGTGAATCAGTGATTCTACCATCATCAAGCACCTGTAAAAGTATATTGAACACATCAGGATGTGCTTTTTCTATCTCATCAAACAGTATAACAGAAAAAGGATTGCGTCTGACCTTCTCCGAGAGCTGTCCACCCTCCTCATGGCCCACATATCCCGGTGGTGAACCAATCATCTTTGAAACACTATGCTTTTCCATGTACTCTGACATGTCAACACGTATCATGGCATCTTCTTTGCCAAAGACAGCCTCAGCAAGCGCCTTTGACACCTCCGTCTTACCTACTCCTGTCGGTCCCAAAAACAGGAATGAGCCAATCGGCTTCTTAGGATCCTTTAACCCAACACGGCCTCGTCTGACTGCCTTTGCAACAGCAGAAACAGCCTCCTCCTGTCCTATTACACGCTTGTGAAGTATCTGTTCAAGCTTTGCAAGTCGTCCTGCCTCTGACTCTGTAAGCTTATTTACAGGTATTTTGGTCCATCCCGATACTACATCCGCTATCTCATTTTCACCGACTACAGGCTGATTTTTGGCTCCTGTGCGACGGTTCTTTCTGATAAGCTTCTGCTGTTTATTTTCAAGCACTTCCTTCTCTGACATAAGCGCGCCGGCAGCTGCGAGATCTCCTTTCGACAAAGCATTTTCCAACTGGTTCTGCTTATCTGTTATCTCTTTTTTCAGTGCAAGCAGCTCGTCAGATGATGTCAGATTCTTAAGCCTTATCCTGGCTGCCGCTTCATCCATCAGATCTATCGCCTTATCAGGTAAAAATCTGTCATTTATATATCGTGCAGAAAGGCTTACTGCTGCTTTCACGCCCTCATCTGTTATGATGACACCATGATGCTTTTCATAGAGTTCCTTTAATCCTGTGAGTATCTCTATTGTCTCATCCACACCCGGCTCCTCAACCATCACCGGCTGGAAACGGCGCTCAAGCGCAGCATCCTTTTCCACGTATTTGCGGTACTCTTCTATGGTAGTGGCGCCGATTACCTGTACCTCGCCTCTGGCAAGCGCAGGCTTTAATATGTTAGATGCATCTAACGAGCCTTCTGCTCCTCCTGCACCTATTATAGTGTGAAGCTCATCAATAAAAAGCAGTACATTTTTGGCATTTGAAACCTCGCTTATCACCTTCTTGATACGCTCCTCAAACTCACCACGATACTTTGATTTGGCTACAAGCCCGGACATATCAAGGGAAACCAGTCTCTTTCCCAAAAGAATATCCGGAACATTGCCACTGACTATATCCTGTGCAAGTCCCTCTACTATAGCGGTCTTGCCCACTCCCGGCTCTCCAATCAGACATGGATTGTTTTTGCCTCGGCGGCAAAGTATCTGGATAACGCGCTCCATCTCCTTTTTTCTGCCTATAACAGGGTCAAGAAGCCCTGCCTCTGCCATATCTGTCAAATCTCTGGAATACTGATCTAATACAGGAGTCGCAGAATTGTATGATGTACCGTAGCTTTTCATCAGATCCCTGTATGCAGACGGATCCTCACCCATCGCACCAAGAATATCTATAAACATCTTCTGACTGTTAACACCCATGGTGTTTAAAAGTCTTGCAGCTGCACAGTCTCCCTGCAGTACTATAGCCATCAGCAAGTGTTCTGTACCTATCTCATTGCACTCAAATCTATCGGCTTCCTCCGATGCACGCTCCAATACTCTCTGTGTCCTTGGTGAATAGCCATCCCTGTCCATCACTTCGATGTTATCCCCCGGTGAAATCAGGTCTTCAATCATCGAAATAAGCTTATCATATTCCACATTGCAGGCTGTTAGAATCTCAGCTGCCACACCGGTGCCCTCTTTTATAAGGCCAGCCAGTATGTGCTCTGTTCCAACATAGCTGTAATTCATTTTCTTTGATATACGTGCAGCCAAATCTATTGCTTTTTTAGCCTTACTTGTATATGGTTTCAAGTCATATCCTCCAGTCATATTCACTAATTTAAGTCGATGAACTGCAAATCATCATCTTCGCTGTCATCTTCATTGTCATCCTTTGCACTGCTGTCTATAGTCTCAGACGGCTTATTTCCATCATTGACAAAGCCATCAAGTGCCATTTGAAGCTGATTCTTTAAAGCATCCTCATCAGCATCGTTTTCTGTGTCAGAAACGTTTTCCTGCCTTGAATCGTCTTTTAAATCAAACTCAGAGTTTTCATTCTCAACAGCTTTCTTAGAATCAGGTGTAATTTCTACGGTTCTTCCGACATAGGATGCATTTGATATATTTTCATCCGTAGCCATCTTTTGCTCATCTGCAACATCTTCCGCTGTTTCTTCTGCGACTTCATCTGCCGGCTCTTCTACAGCTTCATCTGCTGTTTCTTCTGCAGCTTCTTCTGCCACTTCATCTAACGGCTCTTCTGTAACCTCTTCTTCCAACTCATCTGCTATCTCGTCCGCAGTTTCATCAGTTGTTTCTTCCAAAGCTTCATTTGATACATCTTCTGCTGCATCATCTACATCATCATCGTCATCATGATAGTCCATTGCCTTATATTTTCTGTTTTTCACAGCTGATACAATAAGCAACAGTAACAGAATAATGATAATAAGAACCAGTATTGCAGCCAAAACAAGATATTTATTGGCAATTCCCGGGACAAGCTCACTCTTTGTTGTATCATTTTCCTCCTGTGCCACTGTAGGTGTACTGAGCTCAGTTCTCATATATGTGCCATCTACGCTATCATATGTGTACCAGCCACTCTCACCATTGTCATTCATAGCGTATATGAGGTAAAAATCCTTTGTCTGATCATCGGTTTTTTCGCCTTTGGTCTGGTAGGCTGTTGCCACACCCTTGCCCTCTATGGAGAGCGATATCTCATTATATCCCTCAGGCACATCATCCACCTTAGGCAGTAAAACCACTATAAAATGTGACTCTGAATTGATACGGACAAACTCATATGCTGTATTCTGTGCTGCATCATATACAAAAAGCCCATTGCCGCTTTCCGACTGTAAATACACAAGCGTGATATCACCAAAGGTGCCATGAAGGGTATTGTATTCAAGTCCGTCAATCACTGTCTTTGAGTGCTCAAAGCCTTCAGGAACAACATCCTCCGGAATGTCATTTACCATAGTCCACTCTGTGCCATTTATATCGAACTTCTTCCAGTTATCCTGCTTATCTGCATTCTCCGGATCATCCTCGGCTCTTCTGGTAACAACTATATTGTATGTGCTTGTGCTGCCGTCCTCTGCTGTCACAACAACGCTGACCGTATTCTCTCCAACCTCAAGTGAATCATTGCCTGTGACTGATGTCACACTCGCCTTGGAATCAGCCGGATTTGCTGTAACCGCAAGGCTTGAACAGCTGTAATCTACTGTAGCTGTGTAATCCTTTGTCGCAGCAGAAAACTCAGGGGAAAGCGTACCTGCTGAGATAACAAGCGAACCAAGAGATGCGTTTGAGGATTTCTTTTCCTCTTTGTTTTCATTATCTTTATTTGCATTGCTGTCATTGCCGGTATTGCTGCCGGAATTGTCCTTGTTATCCTTGTTGCTGTTTGAATCGTTGTTTGATGAAGCACTTGTTACCGTCACCTTCGTGCTGGCACCGGTAATTATACCTCCGGCATCGTTGGCCTCTGCATCTCCTACAACTGTACAATATGCCTTTATAGTGCAGCTTCCTGCAGCCTTCGCCGTAAACGAAAATGACCGCGATGTCGGGTATTCCGGTCCCGCTGCATCACCAATATTTGCCACACCATCTCCACCGTTACTCAGTACTCCCTCGTCGGAGCTTGAGATAACTACAGTGCCAAAATATCCTGACGGCATAGAAACCGTCACCTTGACTGTTTTTCCAACAGCTACAGAGCTTGAGCTGACACTTAATCCAAGTCCCTGCGCATATACATGCTCGGCAGGTGTGAAAACAAGCATCACCGCCATAACAAGTGATAATATACATCCAAATAATTTCTTCATATTTTCCTCACATTTCTAATTCTGCGATATCTTTGATTTGCCCAGTATGTGTCTGTTCATGATTATCATATCAAGGGCATTTCCACCATCACCCTTTCTGTTGGCATCAGCTGCCTCCAGATAAGCACCTGTGAGTGTTCCCTTTCCTAAAATATGTCTGTTGAGCTTAATCATATCAAGGGCATTTACAGCACCGTCACCATTGATATCTCCATATACAACAATATCATATGTCTTTTTCAGGTTACCCGAAGCATCATAAACAGCCACTTTATTGCCTGTTGCAACCTTTCCGCTGTTTTCTGAGCCTGAGCTTGTCAGAAGCTTTACAGTACCTGATGCTGATACTGCTATATTCTTCACAAAATCAGCTGCACCGGTTCCAGGCTCAATGCCTGTAATATAAGTACCTATACTGTATTTACCTGATGTTATGTTTACATCTGTATTATTTTGGTTATTATTGTTCTGATTATTATTGCCACCTGCATTATTTGCAGATGCCGCCTGCCTGTTTATATTGATAGTGTATGTTCTTGTATCACCGCTTTGCGACTTGCAATTTACCTTAATTGTATTATTTCCGACAGCAAGCGAATAGCTTCCTGTGCCTGAAACACCACTGTTTCCTGAAACTGCATCTGCCGAAACAGTCACTGAGCTTATAGCATTTGAAACAACTGCTGAATAGCTTGTTGTCGCTCCATTGAAGGCCGGTGTGAGTGTTACACCGCTTATCGCAAGCGACTGCAGATAGTTATTGGTATCGCCAGCTTTATCGAAGCCCACTGCTGACGATGGCATATTGTTGTATACAGGTATTTTAAATACAAAAGCCTGATTCTTGTCTGAATATCCTTTAGCCAGACTCTGTCCCTCAGTAAGAGCCGCTGTGGCATTGCCCATGTACTGATGGAAATACAGCGAGCTTGTATTTACTACATTAAACTTCTCAAAATACAGTGTATTTTGACCCTTATTTATATAATTGCTGCCCACCTTTACAGCTCCGCCGCTTATGGACTTTACTCTTGTATTCCAGCCCTGCTTCTTGGCAAAAGACAGACCATTTTTATAAATCTTATCCTTCGTGTTTCCGGTTGCATTAAAATTAAAATAATTATAATATCCTTCGTATCCGGAATATGTACCCGAAATAAGAGGACTCGTTCCCTTTTGTCCCTGCTCCTGCTTTAAACGCGATGCTATATGGTATGCACTTACTCCACTGCTCTTTGCCACATCCATGAATGTGCTTGCATAATTAATTTTCTCACCATTGTTGGAATAGGTCTTTGTTCCCTCCATAAATGTGCCTTTTACTATGGACTTGACACCTTCAAGTGCCTCATTCGGACTGTATGCCAGACTCTGAAACTGAAAAATATTGGTCTCATCAAGAAAATTCCTTGGATCCATGAGATAAGCAATATAGGCACTGCTTGCTGACACCCATCCCGGTTCGTACTCAACCCACGTATTTGTTGACCAGTTATATGCTCCGGCAGCTGTGGATTTCTTGGAATTGTCTGCTGATTTGGATACCAGATTAAGTCCGTTTACACTTTCATTTTCAATCACCGTATCCCAATTCAAACCTGTATTTACAGCCTCAAATGTCCAGCTTGGATACTTATTGTGAAGTGCTGTAAGGTTTGGAATATAGCTGTCAGTAAAGCCTGCATTCTTCATAGCCGTGACAAAATCAGTATTGTCTCCGCTATTATTGTATGTCACCTTTATGTATGTACTGATAGTCCAGCCCGTAAATGCCTTGCCGTTTAAAGTACCCTTGACATTATACCAGACCACACCGTTTACCCTGGTCTCTCCAATTATGTCAACCTGATGGTTCCAGTTGAGTGAGACAACCTTGGTAGTGCCGGATGTGCCTGCTGCATTGCGGACATACACATTGCCACCTGTAATCGTACCTGTAGCATATGCTCCCGATGCGGTTGCAAGAGCAAGCTGCTCCTCATTATTCTGCTGTATGGCATCCGCATTGCCGGTGTCTGCCGAAGCATCCCCTGTCTGCGCATTGTCTGATGTAGCTGTGCCGGTACCTGCTGATACAAAATCAGACCTTATATAGCTGACACACTCCTCATTATTTGCTGCCAGATTGTACTTTGCCTTGTACCACACCTTGCCGTCTGCACCTGTGGTCTGCTCAAGAATAGTAATATCCTTGCCGTTTGAAAGCTTGTGCTCCAGCTCATACTCTGTTCCCGGTCCGCTTCTCGCCGCTACCCAGTATCTCTCATCACACACAACCTTAGCCGCCTGATCGGCATAGACTGCTATGCTGCTGTATGGCGCCAGGTCACATGCGGCTAATGACAATGTTACGACAGAGGCTGCCAGAAATTTATTTATCTTTATCATCAAATCCCCTCTTTCTTATGTGCATTGTTTACATTAATCCATTATCCATTTAATTATAATAGAATATGACCTTTGTATCAATGTATTCGGCAGAAATTTATTATTTTTTTATTGATATGAGGGTCAAAAGGTATTTTGCCCCTCATTTATGATTAATCGAATTGCATGCAAGCATGCATCGATGATACCTTTTGACCCTTTAATCATAATATAAAAACTCCCTTCAACGTGCAGCTCATGCTTACGTTTCAGGGAGTTATCTGATTCATATTCTGCTTTTTCTTACTGTCTCCTGTAGCTTTTTCTAGCTGAACAGGGATTTTATCTTATCCCATAAATCCATGAAAAAGTTACCAATCTTTTCCCAGAAGCCCGGGTCATTTATCTTATCGCCAAGCTTTGATGCCCAGTCATGTGCCTGGTTAATGACTGAATCCCAGTCGATATTGGCATCCTTAAGCTTCATAAGAAGCGATGTCAGCTTTGCAATATCATCATCAGAAAGCTTCAGGTCGTAATCCTTTGCAGCCTCCTTTATCGCATCCTTTATCTGGCTCTCATCCTTGAGCCTTCCATCGGCAAGCTGCTTCTTTAGGTCTGCAATCATTGCCTCGATATCCTGCGAATCGCCGTCAATGCTCTTGTTGAGCTCTCCTGTTGTGACAAGCTCATCCATCGCTGCGTCTGTCACCTTGTCGTCAAGCTTCTTGCCTGTCATCTCCTCGTATGCCTTTAGTGTACCTACAAGTGCTGCCGTTCCGGAAATAGGGAAAGGTCCTGCGACTATGATTTTAGCATCAGCTATGCCTGCTGTGGCAAGCGCATTCTTGTACATTCCTACCGTACAGTAATTGATATTGTGTGTGGAAACACTAAGACCCGCACCCTTTTTATCCTCTGTAATGAGTACTGAGGAAAGTGACCTTGTGCCAATCTCGCTCTTGCTGATGTATGAATCGAGGTACTTGTGCTCCTCATCATTATTTACATAGACCACATCGTACTTGTCCAGATCAGTGAGCTCGATTCCCATAAATCCAAGCACTGTCGCTCTCTGATCCGGTGTGAGGTCTGCTCCAAGACTTAAGTATGGCTTATCATTATTGCTGATGGTCACCTTGTCGTTTGTCTCACTGCCGGCTGTCGTTGTGCTGTCTGCAGTACTGTCTGTGTTACTCTTATCAGCTGCGTCACTGCCTGATACATCAACACTTGAAACTGTATCCGTCTGCGTAGCTGTCTCTGTTGCAAATACTGCCGGATTCATCGTAAACAGTGTCACCGCAGCAAGCACGCTACATACAATACTCTTTGCTTTTTTCTTTATTGATCTAATCATTTTTCCTCCAATCTACTGCTCTATATCATACGAAATTGTAAAGCTGCTTCCGTCGAAGCTGACATCTGCCATGCTTCCGCATACCACAGGCATCATTGGCGACATATGACCTATATCCAGATCCATGATGATTGGCACATTAAAATCTCTAAGCAGTGATGAAAGCGCCTGTCTGTGGTCTATTCCAAACATTTCCTCTCCGAAGTGCGCCGGGCGTCCGATAAGAAAGCCCTTTACATTTGAAAACCATCCTGCATTTTTCATCTGCCACATAGCCCTTCTCATGCCCATCACATTAAGGTCACAAGCCTCAAGGAACCATATGATACCATCATCACTGTAGCGCTCATTAAATTCCCTTACATGGTCAAACGATGTACCAAGCAGATTGATAAGACAATCCATGCAGCCACCAAGCAGCCTGCCTCTCATAGAAAGCATGCTTTCCTTTGCCACCGCAGGAATAGAGCTGATGCACGACTTTTCAGTCAGGTTGTAGCCCACAAACGGAGCATTCTCATCCTTTATCGATTCCTTCTCCCACATAGGGTAATTGGTAAATGAAAGCTTCCTGCCACAAAGCAGATTAAATGCATCGGTAAGTGACTCATGCCACACCTCCATGCCAAAGCTGCCCGCACACGGCCCGTAAATACCTGCTGTATCTGCAATAGTAGCCTCCAAAAATGTGAAATTCGTGTTGTCGGAATAGCCCATGTACCATTTCGGCTTTGACTGCTTCACGCGCTCAAAATCAATATAAGGCACTACCTCGCACATCAGCTCGCCACCACCACATGATATAAGCACATCACTGTCAACAGAAGCATAGCTCTCGTTCAGCTCTTCTGCGCACTTCTTAGGTGTATTGCTGATACCTATGCCACTGTCGCACCTGCAGTTAGGTCCCTCTATCGTCTTATAACCCATGCTGTGAAACCTTTTAATGGCATTGTCAAAGGCACTCCTGTACGGCTCTGTTGTACAGCCCATCGAAGGCGCCACAAAGCCTATTGTTCCTCTATCCTTTAGAAATTCAGGGTATCTCATGTTTCTATCATCCTATCACTATTATTTACATATCTAAGCTTCTGTCTGAAGTAAAATATGTAGGATTTTATCATTTCTGTCCAGGTCATTTTACTGTCATAATTAAATGTCGTCGTGTACTGCACATGCTGTCTGTTGCACCAGTTGTATATATCATGCAGACTTATCGAATCAACATGCTTTATATTGTTCATAAACACCTTAACCTTTGAAAGCTCATCCTCACTGTCAATGTATAGATGAAAGATAGTATTCGGACATTCAATTATTATCTGCTGTTCTCCTATATTTTTCATCAATGTATCCTCTATTGAATAATGTATCCTGTGTGATTAAAAACATTATCGTCTGTCACACCGGGATGTGAGTAATAACAAAATATCGTAACTGTTCAGTACCTTCACAGTTAAAAAATATCACATAACCATAGTACTACACCGGTGTCACAAAATCCAGTCATTTTTGCCTGCCAATTCTTACTATTTTATTAAGAAAAACGGTAAATATCATACCCCCTCACAGTCAAATGCCGGAATGAAGCTGTCCTTTGCCACGTCCCCCTCCTGTATAAATGCATTCGTGATTCCTATTTCGAGGGCATAGTTAACAAGTCTTTCATACTCTCTCTTTGTCACTGTGCGGTTTATCTCAGGATAATCCTTTAGTGCAATCGGCGTAAACTGGCTCATCATGCTTATATATACGTGATCATGATATGTATCATACAGGTACTTAAGTACAGCCTTTGCATCATTCACATGTCCCGGCAGTAGAAGCTGTCGCACAATAACTCCCTTTTGTATGAGTCCTGTCGCATCGTCAATCACGACATCCGGCTGCTGCCTGACCATCTCTGAAAGCGCCTGCTTTGCGACAGACGGATAATCTTTTGCCCTTGAATACCTTGCCGAAAGCGTACTGTCCATATATTTAAAATCCGGAAGATACACATCCACTATGCCCTCAAGCAGCTTTAGCTCTGTCACATTTTCATATCCGCTCGTATTGTATATAATAGGAAGCTTCATGCCACGGCTTTTTGCATCGTTTACCGCCCACACTATATCAGGGATATACTGCCCCGGTGTGACCAGATTAATATTATTTGCGCCTTTGCCCGCCAGTTCCATGAAGATATCACTCAGCCTCTCTTTACTGATTACCTTTCCCTCTTTTCCGTCAGAAATCTCCCTGTTCTGGCAGAACACGCAGTGCAGGCTGCAGCCTGAGAAAAAAACTGCCCCGCTTCCTCTTTTTCCTGATATGCATGGCTCCTCCCAGTAATGAAGTGCTGCTCGCGCCACCTTTATTTCAGATGAAACGCCACATACACCTGTTTGTCCGGTTCTTCTGTTTATGCCACATTTTCTGGGACACAATAAGCAATTTTCGTATTTATTCATATTTTTCATTTTAACCCTTGCTAAAAATAATGTTTGATACTACAATCTATATGATTATGCGGTGCATATGTCATGCACCTTCAGTAGTCATTTTAAAATTATACCATAACTATTCTTACAGAAGAGAATAGTTAAAATACACAATAAGGAGATTACAATGAATCAGTCAAACTGTATCGTCGCCCAGTCAGGCGGCCCAACTGTTGCAATCAACGCAAGCCTTGCAGGAGTCATCGCAGGAGTAAAAAGCTCTGAGAAATACGATATCTGCTATGGCGCCGTAAATGGAATACTCGGCATATTAAATGAGAATTATCTCAATCTGTCAGATATTTTTTCCAATGAGGCTAACCTCGAAAAGCTCAAGACCACACCTGCCATGTATCTTGGCTCATGCCGTCACAAGCTCCCTGATTACAAGGATGATGATTCACCATATGTATACATCTTCCACCAGTTTGATAAGCTCTCAGTAAAGGCTTTCTTTTACATCGGTGGAAATGATTCGATGGATACCGTATTAAAGTTATCCGATTATGCAAAAAAAATCAACAGTGATGTGAAAATTATAGGAATTCCAAAGACCATCGACAATGACCTGTGCATGACAGACCACACTCCGGGCTTTGGCTCTGCCGCCAAATACATCGCATCGAGCATGCTTGAGATAGCCCATGACACCTTTATCTATGCTGTTAAGAGTGTGACAATCGTTGAAATCATGGGACGTGACGCAGGATGGCTCACTGCCGCTTCCGCGCTCGCACGTAATGAGTACAATACAGCGCCTCAGTTCATCTATCTGCCTGAGGTGGATTTCGACAAGGACAAATTTGTTGCCGATATAAAAGAAGCCCTTGTGCACACTAACAATGTAATAGTTGCCGTATCTGAAGGAATACATGACGCAGACGGCTCATACATTACATCATCAAATGCCTCATGCGACCAGTTCGGACACCAGCAGCTAAGCGGTGCCGGAAAGGCTCTTGAGTTCATTGTGAAAGAAAACATCGGTGTCAAGGTTCGCTCAGTAGAGGTAAACGTGCTCCAGCGCTGTGCCTCACATCTTGCATCATTAACCGATATCGAAGAATCTTTTGCTCAGGGTAAAAAGGGTGTTACTATTGCAGCAGAGGGTGTGACCGCATCAATGGTATGCTTGAAGCGCATCTCAAATGATCCTTATCAGGTAGAATACACATATTCTGCTATCAAGGATATCGCAAACGAGGCCAAGTCTGTGCCAAGAGAGTGGATCAATGATGCTGGCAATGATGTGAAGCCTGAGCTTATCGAATACTTAAAGCCACTTATTCAGGGAGAAACCGCTGTAGCCTACAAGAATGGTCTACCTGACTATATGGATGTGTCACATCTTCACAAATGTAACTGATTTTAGCTGCCGCCTACACCCCGGTGTGGGCAGCAACAGCATATCTTCAAGGAGGTCGATTTACATGAAGAAAAAAGTGCTTATAGCCTGCGCCGTTGTGCTTGGTGTGATTTTGGCTGTTTATCTTGGCTTTGCCTTTTATTTTAGCAGCCACTATCTGTTCAACACAAAGATTAACTCTGTAAAATACGCAGGGAAAACCGTAAAAGAAGCATTAGAAAAAAATACAGCCCTAAGCCGCGACTATCTGCTCACAATCACTGATAGAAAAGGCAACAGCTTCTCACTTAAGGGACCTGATTTTTCCTATGAATATGTCTCAAACGGTGACGAGGAGCAAATCCTAAAAAGCCAGAATGCTTTTACATGGCCTGTCAGTCTCTTCAAAGCTCAAAACTATACACTAAAGGGTTCGTCCAAATATGACGATGCCGCTTTGGCGGAAAAGCTCAAGGCTCTTGATATTTTCAGTGATGACTACATTGAAAATCCGGAGGATGCCCACATCGAGATAAAAGACGGCAAATACGATGTGATTGAAGAGAAAAATGGCTGCAAGCCGATATATGACAGCATCCTTGCCGAAGTAAAGGATGCCCTGGACAATGAGCTTCCAAAGCTTAGCTTAAGTGATGACTGTTATGAAGCTCCAAAAATCACAAAGGAAAGCGATACAATCAAAAATGAAAAAGAAGCCCTCGACAAATACACTGCTTCAACCGTCACTTACAAAATTGAAGGTGCCGACGAGAAGCTTGACTCAGCCAAAATCCTTGATATGCTAAGCATCTCAGATGACGGCAGCGTGAGCATAGATGATGCCAAGGTCACTAAATATGTCCAGCAGCTTGCTTCCAAGTATAACACCTTCGGCCGCAAGCGCTCGTTCAAAACATCGTCCGGTGACACTATTGAAATAGGTGGTGGAGACTACGGATGGGTAGTCAGCAAGAAAAATGAGAAGGCCAAACTTCTTTCCGATTTAGAGGGAGGCAAGCCAGTGGAAAGAGAGCCTGTTTACGAGCAGACTGCTCTCTACCGAGGCGCTGACGACATAGGTAATACATACATAGAGATTGACTACACAAAGCAGCACATGTGGTATTACAAGGATGGTGCTCTCCAGATGGAGTCTGATTTCGTATCAGGTAATCTCGCCCGTCAGAATGGTTCCGTAGATGGTGTATACAAGATTGTTTACAAGCAGAGAAATGCTACTCTTGTCGGCGAGGGTTACTCTTCTCCTGTCAGCTATTTCATGCCGTTTGCCTACAATATAGGTATCCATGATGCCAGCTGGCGTGATACCTTCGGAGGAACAATTTACAAAACCTCCGGCTCACACGGATGTATCAATGTGCCTCCTGCTTTTGCAGAGCAGCTGTTCAACGCTGTGGATAAGGGCACTCCTGTTGTTGCCTACTATAGAGAGGCTGTCACTCTGACAAACAATGCTGCAAAGATGTCCAATGCATACTCGTATGTAGCTCCTGATGCAGCGCAGTAAGTGTGGATTGCATTGTATCTTTTAATAATATGTTAAGGCGACCGGCGCACGGGGATGAATTTCCCGTG
>OLWB01002311.1_pt1 | contig 15657 bp, 8 predicted proteins | sample 1673331 | NCBI WGS metagenome assembly OLWB01 (sample SAMEA3178943, study PRJEB25190) | human gut metagenome | biome: human gut; feature: human-associated habitat; material: faeces | place: Austria | collected 2013
CCTATCATGAAAGGGATAAATCCCAGAATGGTAGAAACTACCGTGAGGAAAATAGGAACGACCTTCGCATTCCACGCCTTGACGTAGGCACGAAGAGCGGAAAGACGGGGGAAACGACGTCGGATGCTGTTGTACTCGTTCAGGATATAGATGCTGGCATTCACCGTGATGCCGCACAGCAGGACGAACGAGGCAAAACCGCCCTGGTCGAAGTTCAGCCGGAACCAATAGAAAGTAAGAAATACCCCGATATAAGAAACCGGAATCACAAAGATGATGGCAAGCGGCTGCTTCAGGGAGTTGAACAGAACGCTGGTCGTAAAGAAGATGATGGCTATCACCACCAGCAGAAGCAGGTATTGGCGGTTGTCCTTCTCGCCCCATGACCAACTGTTGCTGTCCGACTCGGCTGTATAACCCATCGGCAACAGTTTGTTGAACTCCTCCAGGTCACGTTTCTGTATCTTGTTGCCCATCTCATTGGAGCCGATATATTCGTATTGCAGGCAGAGGCGGTACTGCTGGTTTTCTTTGGCAATCTCCTGCGGCATCTGTCCCTTTTCCACAGTAGTCAGTTCGGAAAGCTTGTAATGCTTGCCGTTTCCTACTCCATAGGGAAAGAACTGCATCGCCCAGATGTCATATTCGGCAGACTGGCGGGAAGAGAGCTTGATTTTCTCCGTTCCCTGCTCGGCCGCTACCGAGCCAATCTCCAGATTCTTGCCGAAGATGGGGCGCACCGCAGAGAAAAGCACTTGCGCGTCGATGCCCTCTTGCGCCATGCGCTCCTTGTTCAGGTTGAAGTAGAATTCCTGATAGTCATCCTTCCACCAGGAGAACTCCGAATTGATGAGCACTTCCTTGATACGCCGGTGCGTCAGCAGCTTGGCCTTCAGCTTCTCCGCCCACTCATAGAGTTCGTCGTAGTTGTAGCCGTACATCCTGATGCGGTAGGAGCCGGCACTCTCGCGGACGTCATTACTGAACCCCTGGTCCTGCAATCCGTAGATGCCCCAGCTGCCGCCTCCCAGTTCCAGTGCCTTGCTTATCATATTGGCTTTCAGTGTATAGGGAAAACCGCTGTTCCGGGCTTCCTTCTTGAAATAAATCTGCATACTGGCACGCCGGGGGCTGTAGATGGAAGTATGAAACTGCCTGATTTCCTTGAACCGGCTGAGGTAGGTCTCCATACGTTTCATCAAAGTGTTCATCTGCTCGAGGGTGCTGCCATTGGGAAGGTTGGCGTTGGCATAGAGCACCACCTCCTCATTACGGGTGAAGTAACTGCCTTCGTACACCTTCTGTATGAAAAGCCGCAAGCTGCCGCCCAGCGCCTTGTCCACAACGGGTTTCACCGACTCCTTATAGGTATCCGAACCGAATACCTTATTGTAAGCAGCTTCCCATTTTCCCCCTCCTTCCAGTTTGTCGGGCAACAGAAAAACGGGCAGACCGAAACCCAACAGCAACAGCAGGCATACAGCCCAGCGCCAACGGCACAGAAAACGGATGAGAGCAGAGTAGCAGCGAGAGAAATAAACGGGGAAACGTCTGAAAATCCGTCCCAACCTTGTTTTGAATGTTTGCGTCAGCCCCGGCAAGACAAGACGCCTTTTCTTCCCCGTAATCCGCCTCACCAGTCCTATCTTCTCAATCATCGACGGAACAAAGAACAATGCCACCATCAAGGAAACAGCCAGATTGATGATCACTACCGCTGCAAAGTCCTGCAGGTTGAGCCGTATCTTCTCGTCAAGGAAGAAAATGATAACAAGCGCACCCATCGTAGTGAGGGTTGCCGCCAACACCGACAGGAAGGCCTTGAGATTACGCCGATGCAGAATGTGGTCGGTCATGACAATGGTGCTGTCTATCACCAGATTCAGCGAGACAGTGATACCCGCCAGCGAATAAAGCTGCATCTCAAGTCCGAAGAGGTAGTAGAAGATAAGTGCCACCGCTATATTTACAGCCAGGCTGGTAACTATCAGAAAAAGATATTTCAACTTACGAGTAATGAGCCATACGAATACAAGTAGGATGAGTACCGTCAAACCGGTACGGAAGTAAATCTTGTCCAGTTCTTCCCGTATGTACTCGGTCGCATCATAGCTGGCATGCACTTCATATCCGACAGGAAGTACCTGCCGAACAGCTTCCATCTCGTCCATCACGGCACGGTTCAGTTGCAACTGGTTGGCAGTTTCTTCCGCAGTAATGGATAGATAGACGGAATTCAGCCCATTGATGCGGTAATAGCTTTGCGGCTCCTCCTCCATACGGACAGCCGACACCAGTTCGTCCAAGCGGAGCAGTTTCCCGTCGGTAGCCGTCACGGTGATGGCAGCAGGATTAAAACCAAGGGAGTTGCTCTCCGGCACCAGTGCCAGGCGTATCCATTCCCGGCTACCGTTACCTGTATCCACATTGTGCGTACCCAGAAATTCCTTCCGGTAATGCCGCTGTACTGCCTCGCTGATGTCCGATAGGGTCACACCCAGCAAGCGCAACTGTTCACTGTCATATTCCAGTCTCCACTCCATGGGCGTGGCACCGCTGAGTTCCACCTTATAGATACCCGGAATATTTGCCAGCCGCGGCTTGATATGCTCCTCGGCATACTGCTGAATCAATATCGGAGTGGAAGGGGCATTCAGTGTGAAGGACATGAAAGGGCGTGAGGCGTTCTCGTCGGGCACTTTCATGTGAATGGTGGGATAGCTGACACCTTCGGGCAATTGGGGCCACGTCTGCCGGATGATGGTGGAAGCTTCGAAGCGGACTGCCTCGACATCGGCATGCTTGTCCAGCTCCACAGTAATGTTGCCGTAGCCGTTGCCCGAGGTGGAGTTCAGCCGCTTCACTCCGCGGATACGCGCCAGCATGGATTCCAGCTTGCTGGTCACTTCCATCTCCACCACCCGCGACGAAGTGCCAGGCATGCTGAAACCCACCGTGAAGCCGGGCAGGCTGCGTGACGGATTCAGCTTGACGGGGAGCAGCGGTATCAACGCCACCCCTACCAAAGCAAGGCAGACAAACGCCACTATGACGGTGAAGGAAGAAACTCGTTTCATCAGTTATTATAATCAAATTTTTCCGACAGCGAAAATCCGCTGGCAAAGTCGTGCAACGTCAGTTTCCGTATCTTGTAATAATTCAGCCAGTAGTCCTGCAAGGCGGAGATGTAATTGCGTTGCGCTTCCTGCTGGCGGTTCAGCGAGAGGGTCAGGCTGTTGATGTCTGCCTTGCCGATAATGAAGCGCTGGCGGGTTTCGTTATACGCCAGGATGGCAAGGTCGAGGGCCTCTTCGGCACTGGCGACGAGGGCTTGCTGGACGTTGAAGTCGCTGACGGTCATGATAACCTCCTCCTCAATGCTGATTTCACTCTGCCGGGCAGAAGTCTTCACCACGTTCAGATTGTTCCTCGCCATGTTGTATTTGCCTTTCCTCACGCCCCAGTCCACCAGTGGAATGGAGACACTGACCGACACCATCTCCTGCTGCATGGGATGCCTGTATGCTTCACCGAATTTCTCTGCCACCTGGTTGAAGCCGACGCTGGCGTTGATGCTGGCGTTGAAGCGCGATTCCTTCTTCGTCTTGTCTACTGTCTGCTCGGCTTCCAGCACTTCCTGACGAAGCCCCAGAAATTCCGGATTGTTGGCTTGAGCGGCCAGCAAAGCCTCATCAACCGGTATGGTCAGCGCCCTCGGACGTCCCGGAAGCGACACCCTGATATCCGTGTTCTTCTCCATATTCAGGAAAGATGCCAACGAAAACATGGCGCGCTTCAAGGCACTGGCGGCATTCTGCAAAGTATTGCGGGCGTTCACCACGTCGAGTTTCAGCGTCAGCAGGTCGGCACGGCTGATGGCGGCTATTTTCAAGCGCTGCATGCCGATGCGGTAGAGGGTATCGGTGGAGACGGCATTGTCCTTGGCCAAGTCATATTCCGCCTGTGCCATGGCAAGCGCAAAGAAATAGGTAGTGGCCTGCTCGGACACCCGCTCTGCATTGTAGATATACTCCTTCTTCACCTTTTCGTACTTCAGCGGCTCAATCCTGCGTTCCCAACGGAAAGGATTGTAACCGACCAGACTCTGCGAGTAGCCCAAACGAACCGGAACACTGGTGAACTGGGTATACTTGTTTCCACCGAAGCTCCGCATATAGCCCAGCTCCGTATCCAGATAGAACGTACCGCCCGTCAAGTCGAAATTCTGTCTGACGGCAAGATTGCCGTATGCATAGAAGGATTGCTGGCTGCGATAGATGTCAAGGTCCTGTTCGGAGTCGTAACGCTTGGTGATATCGCGGTTGTACTGTGCCGGAGTCATGTTCAGCGTCAGGCTGGGAAGGCGGTTTGCCTTATAGGTGCGGTATTCCCAATAACCGGCCAGATACATGTTCTTGGTGCGGAAGGCTTCCAGCGAACTGTCATTCGCCAGGGCAATGGTCTGCTGCAAGTCGAGCGTTATCCGCTGTTGGGCAAAAGCGGAAAGGGCTCCCAGACTGAACAAAAGTATAAGACTTAATTTCTTCATGCTCTTTCTTTTCTATAAATAAACCAATATATCAACGGGATGATGAACAGACTGACCAGTGTCCCCACGAACATCGCCCCAATCATTGCTATGGAAAGCGGCTTCTGCAGCTCCGAGCCCATGTCGAACGAGAACAGTAGCGGAACCATAGCGAAAATGGTGGTGAGCGATGTCATGATGATGGGCCGGAGCCTTCTGCGCCCCGCCTCGTGGATGGCCTCGAGCAACGGCATACCAGCCCTCCGTAATTCATTAATGGCATCCAGCTTCAGGATGGAGTCGTTGATGATGATACCGCACGTCACAATCAGTCCGATGGCAGACATCAGGTTCAGGGTATGCCCGCATATCCACAACAGAAGCAGGGCAAACGCCACATCTATCGGAATTTCCAGCAGCACGATGAGCGGCTGCACGAAGCTTTCGAACTGGGCGGCAAGAATGAAATACATCAGCAGGATAGAGATGAAAAGAATCACCACCAACTCGTCCAGCATCTGGCGGTTGGAGAAGAAACTGCCGGAAAAGGCCGTATCCCAGTCACCCGTGGCATCCGCCTCCCGCTTCACCTTTTCCATCAACTCTGGAGCATCGTCCACTTCATAGAAACGGAACGGTATATATTCACCGTTGCGTCCTGCCGTAATCGTCTTCAAGTCCTCAGCCGGACGCACCTTTACCAGCTCCCGAAGCGGAATATGCTCCACTTCGCCCTTACTGTCCGGACGGGTCTGTATCAATGTCTGCTGCAGCACCTCGTTCACTGTCCGCTCCTCGCCCACAATGCTGATAGGCAGGTATTGCTGGTAGGAATGGAGCATAGCTACGCTGTTCTCCTTGAATGCCGTCCGCAGCGTACGGTAAAGCTCGTCATACGAAACGTCATAGAGCAACAGCCTTTCCTGCAGGATGCTTATGTCAAGCTGGTTCTCGAAAGCGATGCCTACGGGCGCTGTCCCCGTAAGCTCCGCAAACTGTTGTTCCAGTCCGCGCAATTCTTCCGCCGCCGGCGCCTTCTCCTTATTGCGGGCATAAAGTTCCGCCACCACATCGGCCTCCCCGGTCACGAAAAGCTTCTCGAACACGGTTTCGGGTGGAGAAAAGGAGACTGTCGCCAACGGATATTCCCGTGTCAGCCACTCACCCGCCTGTTTCTGCAAGGGAGCAATCCCGTCAGGCGAGGAAGTCTTGAAATACAATTCTGCCTCCGAAGAAGAGAGAGCCTGCTCACGGTTCAGCAGATAGTCCTGCTGGCCTATGGCAGCCGTCTGTTCCACAGTCTTGTCCAACAACTGTCCGAACAGCACATTCACACGATGCCGGTTCTCGTCCACATGTATATTTTCGTTCCATTCCACGTGGACTATCAGTTCATTCTGGTCTATCTGCGGCATACGCTCCTTGGCTATGGAATAGAACAGAAAGACACAAAGAGGAATAGAAACCACACAGAATATGATACTTACCGTCTTATGGGAAAATACCCAGTCGATGCCCGCATCATAAAAACGGTCCAGCGTATGTTCCTTCAACGGATTGTTGATGCGGATGCGGGAGAACCACGACCTGCCGCGCAACCCCGTCCGGTAGACCAGCATATAGAGGACCGGCAGCAGCATGATACCCGTGAAGTAGGAAACCAGCAGCCCCACCGTAACAGAGAATGCCTGGTCATAGAAAAGCGCTCCCGCAATGCCGCTCATAAATATCAGCGGCACAAACACGGCAACCGTGGTCAGGGATGAGCTCAGCATCGGCGTCACCACCTCACCCGTACCCGTCACGCAAGCCCGCCGCAACGAATAGCCCCGTTCGCGATACTGCGAAATGTTCTCCGTCACAATGATGCTGCTGTCAATCATCATACCCAACGCCAGGATTAATCCCGACAAAGAAATGATATTGAGTGACATCTTGAACAAGTAGAAGAACAGGAAGCAGATGACAATAGATACCACCATACTCAACCCGATGATGAACGGTGATTTGATGTCACCCAAGAAGAGTACCGCCACAATGCAGATGAACAGGAAACCCAACGACAAATTTTGCTGAAGATTGGAGATGGTATAGTCCAGCAACTCCGTCTGGTTACGGCTGATGCTAAAATCAATGTCGGGATATACTTTCTTGAAGTAGTCCATCGTGCTGTTGATGGCAAGCTTCATGTCTTCCATATTCTCGTCCGCCTGCTTGATGACGGCAAGGGTAACGGCACGCTTGCCATTGCTCATGGAGACACCTTTCTCCTTGGCAGGAACAATCTCTACCCGGCAGAAGTCTCCCAAGCGGATGATACGTCCTTCCTTTCGCAGCAGGATGCCCTTCACGTCCTCCTCTGTCCGCAGCAGGGTGGAGAACTTAATGTTGTATTCGTAGTAGCCGTCGCGCACAGTCATGCTGCCCGGCTCCACGTTATTTTGCGCCAGCACGTTTTCTATGTCTTCAATGGAGAGCCCCAACACAGCAAGCTTATCCGGGTCGGGCACAATCTGTAACTGGCGTTCGACCAAACCCGTGACATCCACCATTGCCACTTCCGCCAACTGCTCGATGCGACGCTTTATGACATTTTCGGCAAACTCGCACAAATCAAGAAACGCGCGTTCGTCCACCTTGCCGTATGCACTGTCGCTTTTTAGGGTCAGATTGAGGTAGAAGACAGGAATGTCCGTCGCACTTGCCTTTATCACCTTCGGGCGTTCGGCATCCTTGGGCAGATAGTTCATGGCGGCGTCAATCTTCTCGTTCACTTCTATGAAGGCAAGGTCGGTATTCGTACCGAAGTCGAAGCCCAGGCGGATGATGCCTGCACCATCGCGCGTCTCGCTGTCCATGTCCTTCAGTTTCGCCACCTGGATGAGCTGCTGCCGCAGAGGTTTCACCACCGTATTCTCTAATTCACGCGCCGAGGTATTCTGCGCCGACACCTGCACTGTAATTTCCGGGATGGCAATATCGGGCAGCAAGGATACCGGCAAGGTGAAGTAAGTCACCAGCCCGACAATGAAGCATGCTGTAAATGCCATCAGTACGGCAATAGGCCGCTGTATCAAAAACTTTATCAATTGAACTATGAATTTTGAATTACCACTTATCACTCATTATCTATCAACCACCTTCACCGATGCTTCATGTGCCAGATTCACATTTCCCGTCACAATGACCGTATCGCCTTCTTTCAGGGCATCGTCGGCCATACTATAGCTTTCCGCATTCTCCAGACCGGTCTGCACATAGTTCCACTGCGCCTTTCCGTCTTTCAGGGTAAACACCACCTGCTTGCCCGAACGCAACACCACGGCACTCTTCGGGATTACAAGCTGTCCGCCCAGAGAGCGGTGCACGTTCACCCTCACGTTCATCCCACTGAACAGCCGTCCCTTGCCATTGACGGCAGCCTTCACCTTAACCATCCCCTTGTCATCCACCAGAGGATTGATTTGGGTGATGCGCCCCTCCTGCCTAAAGCCGGCATCCGAATAAGGGGTAACAATCACCTTGTCGCCACTCTTTATCAACGGCAGTTCGCTTTCCAGCACCGTGAAGTCCACCTCCATACCTTGAGTGCCGATAATGGAGCAGAAGGCTTCCGAGGTACTTGCCTCGTTGAACGGTTTGGAGAACAGGTTCGCCACTACCCCGTCAAAAGGCGCAACCAGCGTGGCGTGTTCCTCTTCATACGCGGCAAGCTCATACTGGGCGAGGCTCTGGTCGTAACCGCTCCTCACGCGGGCCAGCTTCATGATGTCAGCAGGTACTTTGGAGGCATCCCCCACCGGATAGCCTTGCCCTATCAATACATCCTGCAACTCAAGTTCCGCTTTTTCCAAGGCATCCTTGGCCTGCGCGGTCTTGTTCTTCAGGCGGAACTTATCCAGTTCGGCAAGTTTCTGCCCTTTGCGCACCGGGTCACCGTTCTTCACGTAGATGTGTGCCACTACACCGGTGGTCTCAAAACGCAAATCCGCCATGGCACCGGCGGTTACTTTTCCGTTGCTCACCAGTTCATGCTCAAAGGTCGCCCGCTTCAGGACTTTCACGGTCACTTCATTGCTTTCACTTGGCAGGACGGTTGCCACCCCTTCCTCGGACTCTTTTCCCTTTCCGGCATCGGAGCAGGCGGCAAGCAGGGCAACGGCCATGCATAGCAGGTATCGATAGTTCTGTGTCTTCATATTCATACTCAATTATAAATTGATAAAATTAATCGTTTCAAAAAAACGAACCGATATTTGCATGTGGACACTTTTTTCATAGCACTTTAGCAATTAGTTCGCTCATTATTAACACTTTCCGTTTTTATTCATCTTTTTTGATATGGACAAAAATAAGCTGAATCTTTTTTATTTCCTCCCTCATCTGTCGTATTGCCGTAGAATGCACTTTCGGCTCTTTCGTCAATACCATCCGCTTCATTTTTTCAAACTTGTCCGGTTGTCTGAATCCTGGTTCCGCATAAAGCTTCGCAAGCAGATAATAGGGATAAATACGCCCCGGCAACCGATGGGTGGAACGGATAAACCAGTCTTCCGCTGACAAGCAATCACCCATCTGCTGATAGTTCTTGCCTATCACATTCAGTATCATGGGGTCACAACTACGCTGTAAAGCTTCTTTCAAAATACGGTTGGATTTACCGAACTGCTGCTGCTTGTGCAATCCATGCCCATATTCGAACAAGAAAGATGCCCGGTCCCTCAACAGAGGATAAAGGCGCCCGTACTCTTTCTCTGCCGATTGATACGCACCTGCATTATACAGCACCCGCGCATTCATCCACTCCCGACAGGCCTGCTCCACTTGCAAGTCATTCTTCAGGCGAAAACCGCCAATGATGCCTACTGATACAGCCAGCCCCAACCATTGCCAACGGTCGGCACCGGACAAGCACGCCACAAGCAATCCTCCAAATGTAACGATAAATACCGGAAGTTGTAGCGGATAGGAGGAAAAAGAAAATATCATCAAGGAAAGAATGGCCCCACAGATACCATAACGTCCTTTACGGACTCCCCTATACAAACACAGCACGACCACAACCAATAGACATACAGCCAAAGGAATACCCAGTTCGACCGCAGCCTGCAGATATTCATTGAATGCATATTCCGGACTTCCCGCCACACGTTCCTCCCACGGTTCATAATCACCTGCTGCAAAATAAGTTTCCTGCGCATTTCCATAGGCTGCTGCGAAATTATGAATCCCATATCCGGTCAACGGCTTTTCTGCAATGGCACGACAAGTTATCTTCCACATGAAAAGACGGCCACGTGCAGAATCGGGTTTCAAGACAAACAGTAAATAGCCCGCCAATAGCAAGACACAGAATCCACCGACCACTACCATCACCACACGCTGCCTTTGCTGCTGCCATAATAATCTGAACTTATCCGTCCAATCCATATGCCAAGCATATACACACAGACAGGAAACTCCTGCCGCCAACCATGCCGAACGGCTCATTCCTGCCGGAAGCACACAAAGGATAAGCAGCATCACACCACCAGTGACCATAGTTCCAGCCTTATCCATCACCTTTTCCCATCTTCTTCCATCATTCCGGTCAGAGCAGAGAATCTCCCCCCTCTTGGTCAGCCATTGATACAGACAGACCGGAAGTATCATGGCCAAATAGCCGGAATAAGGCCCCGGATTGAAGAAAGAACCTGTCAATACATACAAGGAATGGTTGGACACAGCATAACCATAAAGCTGACTCAATCCCCAAACAGCCTCAATGCCCCCCAGCATTACCAATACCCACGAAACCGGTATAAAAAGAAAATACCTTTTTTCCATCATCAATCCAGCCATCAACAGACATCCTGCAACTACCAATGCACTTTTATCGAAATAGAGCCATTGCCCTATAACATCAGCTACAGGAAGTCCGGAAGAAACGTTACATGCCAAAGACAATAAAACTATACAAGCAATGTAGACCAAACTTCCAGTCAATAGATTACGTACATTATTCATTCTATCTATCAAATATTCAATAGTATTCTATAATTCACCAAAAGATTTGTTTCCCGTCTTTATATTCAAAAATCCGTTCATCTTTACCGGCTGTGTGATTCTTCAGATAAAATAAAGCACCTTGAAACCCTGAATAGACAATAGAATCTGACACAGCCATTTACCGCCCGACAGAATTCCATTTTCCTCCACCCCAATAAAACAATTCATACAAATTACCTTTATAAATAAAATTCACCTCATTACGAGGAGTATACACCACCTTCTCCACACGATGGGGACTTCCAAAGTCCATCCCGGTCCATCCTCCATCCGGATGTATATAATCAAATGAAGTATCCGGATTACCGTCAAATGCGTTCAAATATTCATGTGTATTGTCTTCAAAACTTCCCGGAGTACCTATGATTTCCCCATATAGAGGTATGGTATCTTCCGTATTCTCATAAAAAGCCAGTTCCGAGATATTACAGAAACATCCGTCAGCACCCTTATAGCGCATATACCGATACGGTTTATCAGACTTCAACCGGGCCACAGTATATAGCCGATACGGAGCCTCCTTTATCAAAAGTAGAGTATCCTTCCACCCAAAGTCTGCCCGGTCGCTTCCTTCCACTACTCCCCCAATCATCCGGTCATTGAAAAGAACACTCAAAGTAAGATGGCACTTCCTATACAAGACCAATTCCTGCTTTTCAGCTTCCGGAACAATGAACCGTATCTTTCCGGTTTCACGCTCCAGAAGAAAAGGAGAAGATACTGCAGCGTATTCCTTTCCGTTCCAGGCAGCCAGCGTAAAGACCGCCCCGCCTCCCACATCCTCAAAACGAGCCTCCCCCTTCTTAAAGAAAGTATATCCTATAGGTTGCCATTGTAGTCTGTTGGCAAGGCACAAATACACCATATCCCCCTCACGAAACTGTCCGGAAAGCAAAGAATCCGGAAGAGCTACAGTCCAATTCCTGCTACCGGTATAAAGTGCAGTGACATCGCGGAAGAACGGACGTCGGAATGCCGGGTAAACATCGGAATATTTCCCCAGTTTCCGTACCGCCTCCTTATCAATACTATAGGTTGCCCGGTACATTTTTCCCCTCGAAATGCTATATTCTTCCGCTTTGCTCCATACTTCTTCATAAGGAAGATTTGCAATGTATGTCTTTCCTTCCTTATCCAAAACAAAATTCCAGAAATGAGAGGCATTGTTGTCTCCTAATACCATCACCCTATCTACTCCGCACGGAATGCCCAATGCCCGCAACACATATATCATGGCATCCGTAAACTCTCGGCAACTGCCCGTATGCCATTTCAGTACATCCGGTCCCAAATGAGGCCCCACCGGAAAAAGAGCCGTATTCCGGTAGTTCGCTTTCCGCAACGTATCCATCAACAACTGGGCGGCAACCTTAGGATTATCAGCCTCATCTGTCTTCCTGAATTCATCCAAAATCGGGCTATAGCACTCATAAATTTCTTTGCGCCAGAGAGAAAGCGGCTCATCCCCTATTCTATAAGGCAATATATATTCGCAGAAAGTATCAAAATCAACATGCTTTCCCCAAGGTTGCTCCCGCCAGACTTTGAATGCCCATTCTATATGATTGACCAAAAAAGCGGAATCCACCGTCATAATGTCCCTCTTATAAGTCAATTGATTTATAGAAAATTCTCCATCTGCTCTTTTCAAGGAATCAATCAACTCTTGCACATGCCTGGAATAAGGAAATGAAACGTATTCACTGAAATACTTCCTGTAATTCTCCAAGGCCTTTCCCTCGTAAGCACCATGAAAAGGCATATTCTCTATCAGAAAACAAGCAGCACGATATTTGTCACCGTCCTCTTCCTTGTAACGGTCCAGTACCTTTTGCAACTCCGCACGGTTATCACCGGCAAGATTCAAAGCTGTGTCCAACCACTGATTTTCCGAAGAACAAGCCATAAACAGACCTGCTGTAAACCATACCCATACACACCAATGTTTCATATCACTATTCCATTTTTTTCTATTCCAATCTGAAAGACAATCCAATCAATCCTTACAATCCGATACAAATACCTGCTTACCATCTTCCATATGAAATATCAGTTCTTCTTCTCCACGGGTACTGTCATGCAAATAGAGCAAAGCTCCCGATGGTATCCCGTCATATGGCAGAAAAGGTTTTTCTGCCATTTTCTTCCCCAATGAGTTCCAACAGCCCTCTCCCCAATAGAAGAGTTCATAACAATCCCCTATCCTGACAAAGTTATCATCGTTACGGGGCATATACATAAAATTGTCTATAGTAACAACCTTTCCAAAATCCACCGTTACACTTGCACCGGGTTTTGATGAAATGAAATACGACAACGGTTCATTATCATAGACCTGATAGGCAAAAGTATTTGCTGTGGCTGGAGCATCTCCCCAACTGTCTATAGGGACAATCTCTTCCTCTCCTTTATAAAAATGCATTTCGGCAACTTCCGCATATCCCTCTGCCGAAGAACAAAAACGGGCATAGCGACCCCTTACCGGTTTCTCAAGAATAACGTGATTATAATTGATACCGGGCGTATCTTTCACAGTACACAACAACTCCGCATTTTTAAAATCCTTATCACAAGCCGCCTCAAAATGCCCGTCTTTTATCCCTCCCATATAGTTCCTGATACGTTCCGAAAGAGGGTATTTCCGATACAATTCAGTAGAATAGCACTTGGAGGTATCTGCAACATAAGGATGTATATCCTTGCCATCAAAATAAAAAGGATTTCCAATAGGGCGATACTGCCCGTTTGCGAATGCCAACAATATATAAACCTGCCTCGAAGCCAAATTCCTGAAAAGCGCTTTTCCACTTTCTACCTTAGTAAAATCTATTCCCCGCCACCCATAAGCACTGAACAACCCCACATAAACATAATTCCCGTCCATCCCTTCTACCGGCAGTTCCAGATTCGAATCAAAATAATTATCCGACACTTTTCTTGCAAACACATCCTTAAAAGCAGCCGGTACGGACCGGTTCCGCATAAAATCGCCATCCATGTCCCATTGTCTGCCAAAACACCGGCGGTAAACCACGCTCGGGCGCCGACTGTCAATATAGAAACTTCCCCGTTCCGGCTTCCGGGAAGGGAAAGTAAAAGGAAGGCAGACACCCGTTACATCCCTCACCACATTCCACACATGCCCTTTCCGTGTTTCCGCATTGAAAGTATAGAAATCATAGGCTACCGGGACGCCGATGGCCCGCATCACATAAATCATAAAATCACAAGCATCCTGACACTTGCCGATACGATTATGCAGCAGGTACTCTCCTCCCAAATGCGGATAGTTAAAGACCCATGTAAACCGGTAAGGGTCTTCCTTCTGCAAATACTCCCAAACTACGCTAATCGCCTCCACTACATCGATACCCGTATAAACCTCGTCCAGCAAAAAGGAATAACGGTCATGGTATATCTGCCGCCAGTTGTCCGGAGTCTCATTTCCGATACGATAGGGAAGCAGCCATTCACAGAAATCTGCAAAAGAAAGGGAAGCATTCCACGGACGCTTTTTCCAACCATCAAAAGCCAAATCAATGTTATTTATCAAGAATTCAGCCCTTATATTCAGTACATCCGGTTTTCTCTGCAATCCGGAAGGGGTATAATAATCCCAATCCGGTACGGCAGTATCCTTCAGCATCACCCCATAAGCATCTGCCGAAGCCAGCACTGTTTTCAAAGAATCCAGTTCTTCACCTTCAAGGGCATAGTGATAAGGCATATTTTCTATCAAGAAACAAGCGGCTTTATATTTTTCAGGCTCATCTTTATAATGTTCCAGTACCTTTTCCAGTTCGCCTTTGTTGGTTGCAGCACACTCCAGTGCGTACTCCAATCTGCCGGAAGCATTGCAAGCCTCCAATATCCCGGCAATCAATAATATCCAGAGCAATTTAAACAGAACTTTCATCTTAGTCTATTCTTTTAAAGATACGTTTCCATCTCATTTTTCCAGTATTCGGGCTGACGGACTTCCATACCAGCCATGCCCTTCCCACTATAAATGGTTCCGGCAGTAATCCCCAGTAGCGGGAATCTTTTGAATTCACCATCTTGTCACCCGAAACAAAATAATAGTTCTCACAGAAGCGGTAATTGTGTATCACACTGTCCCCCAGCAGAACCGAATCTCCATGCAATGTCAGTTTCTTTTTCTGTTCCCACTCTATCACGTTCCGATACAGCAACCGTGTTTCCGGATTCATTCCTACCACGCTGCCTTTGGCCGGTATATAAAGAGGCCCAAACTCGCTGATAGTCCACCCATTACAGCCACCATCGGGAAAGCTCTTAAGAACAAGGCCCCGTTCCTCCGTCATGCCCGAAGATATCAATTTACCTAATTCCTCCTGCGCCTGCACATTTCCTGCGATACCATCAAATCCGGACACACGATAATGTGTATTCCTTATCTCCAACGTATCACCCGGCACGGCGATACAGCGCTTCACGTAATACAACATCACGTCCAGCGCAATGCTGTCCCACCTGCCCGGATAAGGAAAATTGAACACTAGTACATCATTCCGCTGAAAATTTCTCCATCCGGACATACGGTGCATCCTCACCTCCTTTTTCTCCACGGCATCAAGCACATTGAATAGGCGTGCTCCACCCGAACATTTATCCACCAGAATACAATCACCCGCCAGCAACGACGGTTCCATCGAGTCCGACGGTATCTTGAAGGAGGTCACCACAAACACCTGCAATACTATCAGTATCACAACAAGCAGGCACAGACAGAATAATACGTTTGTTATTCCATTCAACCATTTTTTCAATTGCAGCCGCTCCTTCATCCCATCAATCAGTTATTTTGCATCCCCACTAATCTTCAAAACCAACGGAGAATTTTCTGTATTGCAATATACCGTTATCGTCTTGTCGAAGTGCTCCGGATGTTCGGCTTTATAAACCACTTCCAAAGCTATTTCCTTACCCGGTAATGCCGGTTCCTTTGAATAAGCTACGGTAGTACAACCACAAGAAGTGGCAACATCTTGTATAACCAATGGTTTGTCACCCACATTCTTCAATATAAAAGTTGCTTTTTGTTCCTCCTGCCAATCAAA
>OLWB01002315.1_pt1 | contig 15621 bp, 7 predicted proteins | sample 1673331 | NCBI WGS metagenome assembly OLWB01 (sample SAMEA3178943, study PRJEB25190) | human gut metagenome | biome: human gut; feature: human-associated habitat; material: faeces | place: Austria | collected 2013
GTGTGTGAGAAAAAAAGGGGCTGTCCCTGCTGTCCCCACTGTCCCTGCCTTGTAAGAATCGGCGGAACCGAATGACGGAAAATATTTCTCAGGAGGACTTGTCTTTAAAATTCACTTGAAATGAATTTGTTTTCCCACTTTTATTGTTAATGCGAAGAGAAGTCGTTATCTTCGCATTAACAATCCATTTAAGAAAAAGAGAATGATGAAATATCCCATTGGCATACAGAGTTTTGATCAAATAATAGAAGGTAATTGGGTCTATGTGGATAAGACCGATTTGGTTTATCGTTTGGTAACGACGACCAAAACTTGTTTTCTTAGCCGTCCCCGTCGTTTTGGGAAGAGCTTGTTGGTAAGCACGTTGGATGCCTATTTCAAGGGGCGCAAGGAACTTTTTGACGGCTTGATGATAGCGAAGTTGGAGAAAGACTGGCATCAGTATCCTGTGTTCAAGATAGATTTCAACGGTGTTAACTTTACGGAAAAAGGAAACTTGGAAGCTACCATAGAATATTATCTTGCCAACTGGGAGAAAATCTACGGAGAAACTCCCCGTGAGGTTCCTATGGGGAAGCGGTTCGAACAAATACTTTCTCTAGCCTATCAGCAAACGGGGCGTCGTGCCGTGGTGCTGGTAGATGAATATGACAAGCCTATTCTCGATGCATTGGATACTCCTCTGGAAGATGCCAACCGCGAAATCTTGAAAGCTTTCTATTCCACCTTCAAAGGGGCTGATGAATACTTGAGGTTTGTGTTGCTTACGGGAGTGACAAAATTTTCGCAAGTCAGTGTGTTCAGCGGGTTCAACCAGCCTAAAGATATAAGTATGGATAATCATTATGAAGCATTGTGTGGTGTGACTCAGGTGGAATTGGAACATTATTTTGCAGAACCTATTGCAAATTTGGCTGAAAAGTTCAATTATACAGTGGAGGAAATGAAAGACGTACTCAAAATGCAATACGATGGCTATCATTTTGGCAGCGGCTTGCTTGGTGTCTATAATCCTTTCAGCCTGCTCAATGCTTTTGATATGAACGATATCCGCGACTATTGGTTTGCATCAGGTACTCCTACTTATTTGATCAAACTTCTGCGGCATAACCACGAGCAGATGGATGAATTGACTGGGCGTTACTATGATCCTTCGATGTTTGTCGATTATAAGGCCGATGTGGAAAAACCGCTGCCTATGATTTATCAAAGCGGCTATCTGACGATCAAGGAATACGACTCCCGGAGAAACCGTTACCTGTTGGACTTTCCAAATAATGAGGTGAAAAAGGGATTTCTGACCATGGTGGCAGCCAATTATTTCAAACCCCAAGAGTTTGAAGTTTCCAACTGGATTGTAGATGCCGTCATTTTACTTGAGGAAGGGGAAACTACGGCTTTTTGTTCAGCTTTAACTTCTTTCCTTGCGGATATACCTTATGATTCTCATGGCTCGATAAAGACGGTTGAAGCGACAGAAAAACATTTTCAATATACTTTCTATCTGATTCTCCGTTTGCTTGGGGTATATTGCCAGTTGCATGTGGAGAAAACTCAGTCAAGAGGAAGAGTGGACTGTGTATTGGAGACAAAGGATTATGTATATATATTTGAGTTTAAACTGGATGGTACGGCTGCTGAAGCCTTGCAGCAGATAGAGGACAAAGGATATGCTACACCTTATCAGACAGACACGCGCAAAGTCACGGCTATTGGTGTCAGTTTTTCATCGGAAACCATGACGGTGGAGGAATGGGAGGAAAAAACGTTGTAGCCCAGTTGAGATTAAATAATAGTGCAAAAGTAATGCCTCAAGCCGGAATCGTCACGATCCCTCTTGAGGCAGTCTTCATTTATGGAATTGGGAATATAAACCGCTTACGCTTTAAAATTGCGTGCTATTTTTTTATATCCATATACGGCACGGTTACCCAATTCTTCTTCAATGCGGAGCAACTGGTTGTATTTTGCCATACGGTCGCTACGGCTCAGTGAACCGGTTTTAATCTGTCCGCTATTGGTGGCTACGGCGATATCTGCAATGGTAGCATCTTCCGTTTCACCGGAGCGGTGGCTGGTCACAGTGGTGTAGCCGTTACGTTGGGCCATTTCGATAGCATCCAGAGTTTCAGTCAGCGAACCGATCTGGTTTACTTTTACCAGGATAGAGTTTGCACAACCTTCACTGATTCCTTTTTCCAGGAACTTCACATTGGTAACGAACAAGTCATCACCTACCAGCTGGCAGCGGTTGCCCAGACGCTCGGTCAGCATGCGCCATCCTTCCCAGTCGTTTTCTGCCATACCATCCTCTATCGAATCAATGGGGTAGTCCCAACTCAATTTTTCCAGATAGGCAACCTGTTCGGCGGCACTGCGCTTTTCCCCTTTGGGGCCTTCAAACTTGGTATAGTCATAGATGCCGTCATGATAAAATTCGGAAGAAGCACAATCCAGACCGATGGTGATATGTTTGAACGGTTCATATCCGGCAGCTTCAATAGCGGCAAGGATACAATTCAAAGCATCTTCAGTGCCATCCAGTGCAGGGGCAAAACCGCCTTCATCTCCTACGGCTGTGCTTAGTCCGCGTTTTTTCAGCACCTCTTTCAAAGCATGGAATACTTCTGCGCCCATCCGTAAGGCCTCACGGAATGTCTTTGCGCCGACAGGACGAATCATGAATTCTTGAAAAGCGATAGGAGCGTCGCTATGCGAGCCTCCGTTAATGATGTTCATCATCGGGACGGGCATGACATAGGTATTTGTTCCGCCGATGTATCTGTAAAGAGGGATATCCAGATAGTTGGCGGCAGCTTTTGCCACAGCCAGGGATACGCCCAAAATAGCATTTGCGCCCAGTTTTGATTTAGTTGGGGTTCCATCCAGATCAAGCATGGCTTTGTCAATGCCACGTTGGTCCATAGAGTCCATTCCTTTCAATGCCGGAGCGATAAGGGTATTTATATTTTCTACAGCTTTTAATACGCCTTTGCCCCCGTAACGGGTCTTGTCACCGTCACGTAGCTCCAATGCCTCATGTTCACCGGTTGACGCACCCGATGGGACAGAGGCACGGCCCATAATCCCTGATTCCAATATCACATCCACTTCCACAGTGGGGTTACCACGTGAATCCAAAATCTCTCTTCCTTTAATCTCTGCTATTTTCATATAGTTCTAATTTTATAAGATGGTTTTATTTTAATAACAATAGAGAAGCCGGATTTGTTGAGGTGCCAGGGAAAGTTTTTTCATGATATTTACTTTTTTATTTCTTTCCACAGAGTACATCCGTCTTCTTTTTTCGTCTCCCTTTAATAAAAGCTAGAGATCAATATGAAAATAAAATGGATAGTGGGGGGGCTGTTATGGGCAAGTTCTTACTTGCAGGCTGCCGCACAGGAATATAAACTGTGGTATGACGAACCCGCTCAGGTTTGGACTGAAGCGCTTCCGCTGGGTAACGGGCGGTTGGGAGCGATGGTATTCGGCAATCCCGGTGTGGAGCATATCCAGTTGAACGAAGAAACTATTTGGGCAGGACGTCCCAATAATAATGCTAATCCCGATGCGTTGGAATATATTCCCAAAGTGCGCCGGTTGGTGTTCGAGGGAAAATATCTTGAAGCACAAACGTTGGCTACCGAGAAAGTAATGGCGAAGACCAATAGCGGTATGCCCTATCAATCGTTTGGCGATCTGCATATTTCTTTTCCGGGGCATACACGTTATTCCGATTACTATAGGGAACTGAGCCTGGATTCAGCTCGTACCATCGTGCGTTATAAGGTGGACGGGGTGACTTATCAGCGTGAAACACTGACGTCGTTTGCCGATCAGGTAGTTATGGTGCGTCTTACTGCCAGCCAACCCGGAAAGATTACTTGTAATGCCAATCTTACTACTCCGCATCAGGATGTGATGGTCTCGACGGAAGGGGAGGAGGTTACCCTTTCGGGCGTATCTTCCTGGCATGAAGGACTCAAAGGGAAGGTTGAATTTCAGGGACGTATGACTGCACGTACTCAGGGAGGAACCCGATCTTGTCGTGACGGAGTCTTGAGTATAGAAGGGGCGGACGAGGCTGTGATTTATATTTCCATTGCTACCAACTTTACTAATTATAAGGATATAACAGGTAACCAAGTGGAGCGTGCGAAGAACTATCTGCGCCGGGCTGTAAGTAAAGATTATATGACATCACGTAAGGCACACGTCGATTTTTTCAAGCAATATATGGACCGTGTCTCTTTGGATTTAGGCATAGACAAATATGCAGGGGTAACCACTGATATGCGTGTGCAGAATTTCAAGGAAACGAAGGATGATTTTCTGGTGGCCACTTATTTCCGTTTCGGCCGCTATCTGTTGATTTGTTCTTCACAGCCGGGTGGGCAGCCTGCTAATTTGCAAGGCATTTGGAATGATAAATTATTTCCTTCCTGGGATAGTAAATATACATGTAATATCAATGTTGAAATGAACTATTGGCCGGCCGAAGTGACGAATCTCAGCGAATTGCACGAGCCTTTGATACAGCTGATTCGTGAAGTGAGTGAAACAGGGCGTGAGTCAGCAAAGATTATGTATGGGGCGGATGGTTGGGTATTGCATCACAATACGGATATATGGCGTGTTACCGGAGCTATAGACAAGGCTCCGTCGGGATTATGGCCTACGGGTGGAGCCTGGCTGTGCCGTCATTTGTGGGAACGTTATCTTTATACAGGCGATATGGAGTTTCTCCGTTCGGCTTATCCTATCATGAAAGAAGCCGGTAAGTTTTTTGATGAAATCATGGTGAAGGAACCGTTGCATAACTGGTTGGTGGTATGTCCGAGCAATTCTCCGGAGAATACTCATGCAGGCAGTAACGGGAAAGCGACTACGGCTGCCGGGTGTACTTTGGATAACCAGCTGATATTCGATTTGTGGAATCAGATAATCACGACCGCCCGTCTGTTGGGTACGGATGCTGAATTTGCCACCCATTTGGAACAGCGTTTAAAGGAAATGGCGCCCATGCAGATAGGACGTTGGGGGCAATTGCAGGAATGGATGATGGATTGGGACAATCCGCAGGATGTGCACCGTCATGTGTCACACCTTTATGGTTTGTTCCCCGGTAATCAGATTTCTCCTTACCGTACTCCCGAATTGTTTGATGCGGCACGTACTTCGCTGATCCATCGTGGCGATCCGTCTACCGGATGGAGTATGGGATGGAAGGTATGTTTGTGGGCCCGTCTGTTGGATGGTGACCATGCTTATAAACTGATAACCGATCAGTTGACTCTCGTACGTAACGAGAAGAAAAAAGGAGGAACTTATCCTAATTTGTTTGATGCCCATCCACCTTTTCAGATTGACGGTAATTTTGGTTGTACGGCGGGTATCGTAGAAATGCTGATGCAGAGCCACGATGGTTTTATTTATTTACTTCCCGCATTGCCGGCGCAATGGAAAGAGGGAAGCGTGAACGGGATTATAGCTCGTGGAGGTTTTGAATTGGATTTGAGTTGGAAGAATGGTAAAGTGAGCCGGTTGGTGGTGAAATCCCGTCATGGGGGAAACTGTCGTTTGCGTTCTTTAAATCCGCTGGCAGGCAAAGGGCTGAGAAAGGCAAAAGGAGAGAATCCGAATAAATTGTATGCCATACCCGAAATCTTACAGCCGATTATAAATAAAGAAGCGAAATTGAATAAAGTTGAGTTGAAAAAAACTTATCTTTATGATCTGGAAACCAAAGCAGGTGAAGAGTATATATTCTTAGGTAAGTGATGATTCTTGCATTGATTGTAAGGATGAAAAATAGTAAAAAGAAGAAATATGAAAAGAACAGGATTAAACATTATTTGCTCATTGTTGCTGGCAGGTGGAATGTGTGCATGTACTGCCACTCCTAAACAGACCGAAGAAATCAAATGGAGCGAACGTATGGCTCAGTCGGAAATGCAACGTTTCCCTGAGCCTTGGATGATAGAAAAAGCGAAAAAGCCTCGTTGGGGCTATACGCACGGACTGGTGGTGAAATCCATGTTGGAGGAATGGAAACATACCGGTGACACTGCCTATTATAATTATGCAAAAATATATGCAGACAGTCTGATAGACACCGACGGTAAGATAAAGACCATGAAATATCTTTCTTTTAATATTGATAATATCAATGCCGGAAAGATTTTATTCGATTTTTATGAAAAGACGGGAGACGGGCGTTATAAGGTGGCGATGGATACTCTTCGCAAACAACTGGCCGAACAGCCCCGTACCAGTGAAGGCGGTTTCTGGCACAAACTGGTATATCCGCACCAGATGTGGCTGGATGGTATATTCATGGCTTCTCCTTATCTGGCTCAATATGGTAACGTATTCAAGGATACTACGGTCAATGCCGATATTGTGAATCAAATAAAGCTGATTGCCCGTAAAACGTATGATCCTAAAACCGGTTTGTTCTATCATGGCTGGGATGAGAGCAAGACACAAAATTGGGCAAATAAGGAAACCGGGTGCTCACCCAACTTCTGGAGCCGCAGTATAGGCTGGTATGCCGCTGCCGTGGTGGATGTATTGGACTATATGCCGGCGCAGTTCGAAGGACGCGACAGCATTATGACGATTATAAATACGTTGGCCGAAGGCATTGTAAAATACCAGGAGCCTGAAACAGGGGTATGGTGGCAGGTGACTGACCAGAATAACCGTAAAGGAAATTATCTGGAATCTTCCGCTTCATCGCTTTTTGTATATTTCTTGTGTAAAGCGGTGAATAAAGGATATATTCCTGTGGAGTATAAAGCGGCCGCAGAGCGTGGTTTTAATGGCCTGATCAAACAGTTCATTAAAGAAGAGCCTGATGGTTCATACACTATTACCAACTGTTGTGCTGTTGCCGGATTAGGCGGTAAAGGAAACCGGGATGGAAGTTTTGCTTATTACATAGGTGAGCCGGTGATAGAGAACGATCCGAAATCAGTAGGTTCCTTTATTTTGGCAGCTATTGAATATGAGAAAATGAAGCAGTAGGAATAATCTGAAAAAGATGAGGACATTTGTCAAAAAGGTCTTCATCTTTTCCGTAAACATCAGGACCTTTTTTAAACACCTTGTTGTTTTGATAAAAGCTCTTGTTTGGAGATTGTCAATTAATTAATAAACGAATTTGAAAATACAATGATGAACAGACACGCATTACTTTCCTTATTGGCTTTATTGCTATGTTGCTCTACTTCGTTGCCGGCGCAGAAAGCGAAAACGTATATTCCCTGGAAGAACGGCAAACTGGTGGTGTCCGAGGAGGGACGCTACCTGAAGCATGAAAATGGAGTACCTTTCTTCTGGTTGGGTGAAACCGGATGGCTGATGCCGCAACGTTTGAATCGTGACGAGGTTTCTTACTATCTGAATAAGTGCAAGGATGCCGGATATAACATGGTGCAGGTGCAGGTATTGAACGGTGTGCCTTCCATGAATATTTACGGCCAGTATTCCATGACAGACGGTTTTAATTTCAAAGATATCAACCGCAAAGGGATTTATGGATATTGGGACCACATGGACTATATTATTAAAAGTGCCGCTTCACGGGGTATCTATATAGGGATGGTATGTATTTGGGGAACTCCCGTGGAACAAGGGCTGATGAATGAAAAAGAAGCCGTGGCATACGGTAAGTTTCTTGCAGAACGTTACAAGGATGAGCCGAATATTATTTGGATGATAGGAGGGGATATCCGCGGTGATAATAAGACGGAGGTATGGGATGCGTTGGCAAACAGTATCCGCAGCATAGACAAAGGTCATCTGATGACTTTCCATCCGCGTGGACGTACCACGTCGGCTACTTGGTTTAATGACCGCGAATGGCTGGATTTCAATATGTTCCAAAGCGGACACCGTCGTTACGGGCAGCGTAACGGTGATGGTGATTATCCTATCGAAGAGAATACGGAAGAAGATAACTGGCGTTTTGTGGAAGCCAGTCAGGCAAAGACTCCGTTGAAACCGGTGATTGATGACGAACCTATTTATGAAGACATTCCACAGGGGCTGCATGATCCCAATGAAACCCGTTGGAATCAGCACGATGTGCGTCGTTATGCCTATTGGTCGGTATTTGCCGGATCATTCGGGCACTCATACGGTCATAATGATATCATGCAATTTATCCGTCCCGGATATGGAGCCTCTTTCGGTGCCGACGGACGTAAGAAAGCATGGTGGGATGCTTTGGAAGACCCCGGTTTCAATCAGATGAAATATCTGAAGAACTTGATGCTGACTTTTCCTTTCTTTGAACGTGTGCCTGATCAGAGTGTCATTGCAGGAACTAACGGCGAACGCTATGACCGTGCCATCGCTACCCGTGGAAATGACTATTTGCTGGTTTACAATTACTCAGGACGTCCTATGCAGATCGATTTGAGCAAAATCAGCGGTGCGAAAAAGAATGCATGGTGGTATAGCGCGAAGGACGGTAAGTTGGAATATATCGGTGAGTTTGACAGTAAAGTCACTTCTTTCCAGCATGATAGCGGTTATCTGAGCGGTAATGACCAGGTTCTGATTGTTGTGGATTCTGCGAAGGATTATGTGCAGAAAGCTTGGACAGCCTTGCCGGATGCCATACAGAAATGGAATAAGTAAGAAATATGCATATCATGAAAAAACAAGTATTATTAATCATTCTTCTGGCACTTCCGTTGTGGTTGAAGGCAGCGGATGTTTCGGTTACCGGCCTGCGTACCGAGCAGATGGTAGATCCCATGGGGTTGGATACTGCTGCTCCCCGTATGAGCTGGCGGTTGGAATCTTCTCAAAGAAATGTGATGCAGACCGCCTACCGGATCTTGGTTGCGTCTTCTCCTGAACTTTTAGCACAGGATAAAGGAGATTTGTGGGATTCCGGAAAAGTGGAATCCGATGCGTCCGTATGGATTCCCTATCAAGGGAAGCGTTTGAAAAGCAATCAGCGTGTTTACTGGAAAGTGAGAAGCTATACCAATCGCGGTGAGACAGAATGGAGCGAGCCTGCCCGATGGGGGATGGGACCTTTAGGTGAGATTCATTGGAAAGGACGATGGATAGGTTGGGACGCTGCGTTTGCATGGGATCGGGAAGATTCACACAGCCGTTTGAGCTCTCGTTATTTACGCACGGAATTTAAAACGCAAGCCAAGGAGATAAAGTATGCTACCCTTCATTTGTGCGGTTTGGGTATGTACGAACTGTTCATTAACGGCCAGCGGATAGGTGATCAGGTATTGGCGCCGGCTCCAAGTGATTATCGTCGTACTGTGCTTTACAATTCTTTTGATGTCACCAAACAGGTTGCCGGAGGAAATGCCGACAATGCCATCGGAGTGACCCTGGGCAACGGACGTTTCTACACTATGCGTCAAAATTACAAACCTTATAAGATTCCTACTTTTGGTTACCCCAAGTTGCGTCTGAATCTGATTATAGAATATACCGACGGCAGTATCCAGCGCATCAACAGTGATGAGAAATGGCGTTTGACGGCTCAAGGGCCTATACGTAGCAATAATGAATACGATGGTGAGATTTACGATGCCCGTATGGAATTGGGAAACTGGACACAGCCCGGTTATGATGATTCCAAATGGCTGAAGGCGCAACGTGCTTCATTGCCGTATGGTACACTCCGCGGCAATACCGCTCCCAACATGAAAGTGATGAAAACGCTGAAGCCGGCTGTCTTCAAGCAATATGGTGACCGTTATATGATTGATTTCGGTCAGAATATGGCAGGATGGGTGCGTATTAACATAGCGAAAGCCGCTGCGGGAGATACGATTTGCATACGTTATGCCGAACGGGTAAAGAACGACGGTACGGAACTGGATGTGGAAAATCTCCGCCATAGCCAGAGTACGGATTATTATATCTGCAACGGTAAAGAAAACAACACCTCCTGGAGTTCTCGTTTTTCTTATCATGGATTCCAATATGTAGAAGTGACAGGTTATAAAAATCTGAAAGCGGAAGATTTGGTTGCTGAAGTAGTATATGATGACTTGGAAGATAACGGTACTTTCGAGTGTTCCAATGATATCATGAACCGGGTTTATCGGAATGCCTGGTGGGGGATTTCCAGTAATTATAAAGGAGTGCCTTTGGATTGTCCCCAGCGTGACGAGCGCCAGCCCTGGCTTGGCGACCATGCTATGGGAACGTGGGGGGAAAGTTTCATGTTCAACAATGGAAACACCTATGCCAAATGGGCGGATGATATCCGTGAAGCGCAGCGTGAAGACGGTTGTATTCCTGATATTTGTCCGGCTTATTACAATTATTATACATCGGAAATGACATGGTCGTCCACATTCCCGGTAATCTGTGATATGGTTTATGAACAGTTCGGCAACATCGAACCTATTCGTAAGAATTATGCCGCTATCAAGAAATGGATGCACCATATACGCAGTGAGTTCACCACAGAGGATGGAGTGATTAACGCCGATAAATACGGTGACTGGTGTATGCCTCCCGAATCACCGGAGCTGATTCACAGTCAGGACCCTGCCCGCAAGACGGATGGAGCACTGATTGCTACAGCCTACTATTATAAGGTATCGCAAATGCTGGCCAAGTTCGCCCGTTTGCAAGGTTTGGAAGATGAGGCGAAGGAATTCGAGAAGGATGCAGCAAAAATCAAAGACTGCTTCAACGCCCGTTTCCTTACGGTTAAGAAGGGAACTTCTCCGGTACAAACGCCGCATGTTCTTTATCCCGACAGCATATTCTATGGTAACAATACGGTGACGGCCAATATCCTGCCGCTGGCTTTCGATATGGTTCCTGAGGCCTATAGGGAAGAAGTGGAGAAAAATGTAATAACAGGCATTATCACCCGGAATAAAGGTCATATCAGCAGTGGGGTGATAGGTATGAACTGGATGATGCGTGAGCTTACCCGTATGGGGCGTGGCGATGTTGCTTTCCTGTTGGCAAGCAACAAGACTTATCCCAGTTATGGCTATATGATAGAAAAGGGAGCTACTGCCATTTGGGAATTGTGGAACGGTGATACCGCCAATCGTTGGATGAACAGTTGTAACCATGTGATGATATTGGGTGATCTATTGACTTGGTATTTCCGTGATTTAGCCGGATTTAATCCGGCACAGCCCGCTTACAAACAAATCATCCTTAAACCTGATTTTTCCATCCAGGAGTTGAGTCATGTCAAGGCTTCGCACAACACTTTATATGGCAAGATGATTAGTAACTGGAAGAAGACCCTTACGCATTTGGAATGGGATATCACGGTTCCCTGTAATACCACTGCATTGGTTTATCTTCCAACGTTGGACGAGAAGGCGGTAAAAGACAAGGACGTTACCTTTGTACGTCGGGAAGGCAACTCTACCGTATGGAGTGTTCCTTCGGGGAACTATCATTTTTCGGTTAGCATGGACCCTTCTTCAGGTAAAAACCGTGCAGGTATCGTGGAAGATCAGTTCCTATACGAACAAGCTTCTTTTCCCGAATGCCACAGCGCTACTATTGTGGAATTGAAGAACGGAGACCTGGTAGCCTCTTTCTTTGGAGGCACTAAAGAGCGTAATCCGGATTGTTGTATCTGGGTATGTCGCAAGCCGAAGGGCGCGACGGAATGGAGTGCACCTTATCTGGCTGCCGACGGGGTGTTTAGTCTGGATGATCCGCAGGCTGTTTTGGCGGGCATTACGGCAGAATCCACTCCGGCGGATGCCGGCCCCGTGGCTTCTACGTTTAAAGGGGATAAGTCCCGGGCACGCCGCAAGGCTTGTTGGAATCCTGTGCTTTTCCAGATCCCCGGCGGAGATCTGATCCTGTTCTATAAAATAGGATTGAAAGTAGCCGATTGGAGTGGTTGGCTGGTACGTTCTAAAGATGGTGGAAAAACTTGGAGCCAACGTGAACCGTTGCCAAAAGGTTTCTTAGGTCCTATAAAAAATAAGCCGGAGTATGTGGATGGCCGTATCATTTGTCCTTCCAGTACGGAAGGCGATGGAGGATGGCGTATCCATTTTGAAATTTCGGATGATAAAGGAAAGACTTGGAAGATGGTAGGTCCTGTAGAGGCGGAAATGAGTGTGCCTACTGCTTTGCGTAAGGCAAATGCAGCCAATGTAGACGATCAGGAAGGCGGTGAAGCCATAAAAGGAGAAGGCGAGAAGCCTATTTATGCTATCCAGCCCAGCATTTTGCGTCATAAGGATGGGCGTTTGCAGGTACTTTGCCGTACACGTAACGCACAGATTGCCACTTCATGGAGCAGTGACAACGGTGAAACATGGAGCAAAGTCACTTTGCTTGATGTTCCCAATAATAATTCGGGCACGGATGCCGTAACCATGAAGGATGGCCGCCATGTATTGATTTATAATGATTTCAGCACATTGCCGGGTACTCCGAAAGGGCCGCGTACACCGTTGTGTGTGGCGGTTTCGGATGATGGCATTCACTGGAAGAATGTAATGACATTGGAAGACAGCCCCATCAGCCAGTATTCTTATCCGTCCATCATTCAGGGCAAGGATGGCAAACTGCATGCCGTATATACCTGGCGCCGTCAGCGTGTGGCTTATAAAGAGTTGGATTTGAGCAAACTGAAATAATACAATTGTGGATAAAGGAATTCTTTGATAGAGAGTATTGGAGAATTTGAAAAAAACGGGTGTCTGAAATAAAAATCAGATACCCGTTTTTTTGAAAACAGACTCCCATTATCCGCCAATGAAAGCTCTTTCTAAAGATACAGAATATGAAATAATTATAAATAGAGTACAAACGTTTCTTATTATCGTCCTCCCTTTATAAAGAAAAGAATAAGTGACAGATTATTATGAAAAGCATTAGACTACTACTTTTACTGGCTTCCGGAGTAACTACGGGAGCATTTGCCCAGTCGGGCGGGCTGACGGATATGAGCCAAAGTCGTTTTGCCAAGATGGCCAATACGGAATTAGGTGCCGTGCATTGGACAGATGGCTTTTGGGGCGACCGTTTCAATGTATATAGCCATACCTCCTTGCAAAGTATGTGGGACACATGGAACAATCCCGATGTTTCGCATGGCTTCCGTAACTTTGAAATAGCTGCCGGTGTTTGCGAGGGCGAACATTGGGGACCTCCCTTTCATGACGGTGATATGTATAAATGGATGGAAGGGGTGGCTTCCGTGTATGCCGTCACGAAAGATCCCGAATTGGATAAACTGATGGATCACTTCATTGAACATGTGGTGAAAGCCCAGCGTGCGGACGGTTACATCCATACCCCTGTCATCATCGAGGAAAAGAATAAGGGGATTGACACTCATTCGGACAAACAGCAACAGACGGTAATTGGCACCAAAGTAGGCGGTGAGGACGAGAAAGGTGCATTTGCCAATCGTCTGAATTTTGAAACCTACAATTTGGGGCATCTGATGATGGCAGGTATCATTCATCGCCGTGCCACCGGAAAGACTACTTTATTCGATGCTGCCGTAAAAGCGACGGACTTCCTCTGTCATTTCTATGAAACCGCTTCTGCGGAACTGGCAAGAAATGCCATTTGTCCCTCCCATTATATGGGTGTGGTGGAAATGTACCGTGCTACAGGGAATCCCCGTTATCTGGAACTTTCCAAGAATCTGATTGATATCCGTGGAATGGTGGAAAACGGCACCGATGATAATCAGGACCGTATTCCGTTCCGTCAGCAATACAATGCGATGGGACATGCCGTGCGTTCCAATTACCTGTATGCCGGTGTGACCGATGTGTATGCCGAAACAGGAGAAGACCAACTGATGAAAAACCTGACCAGCATCTGGAAAGACATTGTGACCCGCAAGATGTATGTTACAGGAGCGTGCGGTGCGCTGTATGACGGCACTTCGCCGGATGGAACCTGCTATGAGCCGGACAGCATTCAGAAAGTACACCAAAGCTATGGCCGTCCTTATCAGTTGCCTAATAGTACGGCGCATAACGAGACCTGTGCCAATATCGGCAATATGCTTTTCAACTGGCGTATGCTGGAAGTGACGGGCGATGCCAAATATGCGGATATTGTGGAAACCGCCCTTTACAACAGTGTGTTGAGTGGTGTCAGTCTGGATGGAAAGAAATATTTCTATACCAACCCGTTGCGCATCAGTGCGGATTTGCCATACACACTTCGCTGGCCTAAAGAACGTACCGAGTATATCAGCTGCTTCTGTTGTCCGCCTAATACGCTGCGCACCGTTTGTCAAGCCCAGAACTATGCTTATACGGTGACTCCGAATGCGGTATATTGCAATTTGTATGGAGCGAATACACTGGCTACAACTTTGAAGGAAACGGGAAAGATCGGGCTGGTGCAAGAAACGGAGTATCCGTGGGAAGGTGCTGTGAAGCTGACTGTTACCGAAGCTCCGAAACCGTCAAAGAAGAAAGCGTTTTCTTTGTTCCTCCGTGTTCCTGACTGGTGCGAGAAGGCAACTTTGAAGGTAAATGGCGAACCGGTGCAAGGAACCTGGAAAGCGAATACATACGCCGAGGTAAACCGCATCTGGAAGAAAGGGGATTGTGTGGAATGGGTGATGGATATGCCTGTAAAATTGCTGGAAGCCAATCCGTTGGCCGAAGAAATCCGTAACCAGGTAGTGGTGAAACGTGGCCCGTTGGTCTACTGTCTGGAAAGTATGGATATTGCGAACGGAGAGAAGATAGACAATATACTGATTCCCTCAGATATACAACTGACTCCCAGGAAGATTACGATTGAAGGTAGTCCGATAGTAGCGCTTGAAGGAAAAGCCCGCCTGACATCAGAAGAGTCATGGGAAGGAGTACTTTACCGACCGGTCGCCCGTGCCGGGAAAACTGTGGATATCCGTTTGATTCCTTATTATGCATGGGGGAACAGGGGAAAAGGGGAAATGACTGTTTGGATGCCACTAGCAAGATAAAAATATGATTAGAAAGAATGTGATAATAATGGGGGTATTACTAGCCATGAGTTCTACTCTTATGGCCGGCGATATCTGGGTTTCTCCGAAAGTGACCCTGACATCAGCTTTGCGACAGGCACGTGAATGGCGGCGAACCGGTGATGAACGTGCTCAGGGAGGGATCAATATTTATATAGAAGGTGGTACATATACATTTCATGAACCTGTTTTTATTCGTCCGGAAGATAGCGGAACAGAGGATTCTCCTACGGTAATTCGTTCCGCTACCGGTGAAAAAGTTGTGTTGAGTGGAGGTGTCCGTATCAATGGCTGGAAAAAACAGGGTAAGTTTTGGGTAGCGGATGTTCCGACATTTAACGGACGTCCGTTAGATTTCCGGCAGATGTGGGTGAACGGAAAGAAAGCTGTCCGTGCCCGTGATGTAGAAGATTTCGAGAAGATGAACCGTATTTGTAGTGTGGACGAGAAGAATGAGATTCTTTATGTCCCTGCCAGTGCAATACGTAAACTGACAGACGGGAAAGGCATTTTACAAGCCAAATATGCCGAAATGGTTCTTCATCAGATGTGGTGCGTGGCAAATCTTCGCATTAGTTCTATCGAAATACAGGGGGACAGTGCTGCCATATGTTTTCATCAACCGGAGAGCCGGATACAGTTTG
>OLWB01002316.1_pt1 | contig 15617 bp, 6 predicted proteins | sample 1673331 | NCBI WGS metagenome assembly OLWB01 (sample SAMEA3178943, study PRJEB25190) | human gut metagenome | biome: human gut; feature: human-associated habitat; material: faeces | place: Austria | collected 2013
CCAGACGTCCGCGGATATGTTTCTGTGTCAGGTTGACGGTACGTTCGTCGGAGATACCGAGGTCAATAGAAAGTTGGCGGATAAAGAACATGGCCAGATCGTTATTCTGGGCAACCAAGGTGGTGATAGCACTCATAGGAATCAGACAGACAACGGAAGGTTCAAAAGCAGCTGCAGCGGTAACGAAGTCCTGTTTCGCAAAGTAGGCGCGGTACGCAAAATATTCCCGCGGTTTGATCATGCGAATAATCTGACTTCTTCCTCCTACACCATCTTTGAAGATTTTTACTTTGCCACTGATGAGACACATCAAATGAGAGGGGGTTTCTCCTTCACAATAAATGGTTTCATTCTTTTTGTAGGTCTGTATCGTATAATTATTCATCAGAAACTCCTTTTGCTCATTGTTTAAAGGAGCTAACATGTCGGATAACGGTTCCGAAATATCTATGTCTGACATATTCATTTTTACCATGGGTGCTACAAAACTGTGTTATACAGCACAAAAGTAAAAATAAAAAATGAGAAAATGAACGAATCTATAAAAAGATTGCACAAAAGCGGTAGCTTTCGTGCAATCTTGAAAACATTTTATTTAGTAAATAACAGTTCCCTATACTTCGGTAGAGGCCATATTTCATCGTCTACTTCCATTTCTAAATGGTCGATGTGATCTCGTATCTGGTCGAGATACGGACGCACTTTATCTTCGTATGCAAATGCTCTTTCCTTGTAGTTTTCAAGGTGGTTGGCTACTTTTCGCGCTTCGGTCATTTCACGGACCAGTATTTTAATGGAGGTCACCCGGTGGGAGATCTCACGAATCAACTCTTTACGGTCGGCGCTCAACACTTCGTATTCTTCGGCAGAGAAGATTTCCTTCATTCCGCGAAGATTTTCGAGCAGGCGATTCTGATAAGCCACGGCAGTCGGCACGATGTGGTTGATAGCGAGGTCGCCCAATACACGGCCTTCAATCTGAACCTTCATGGTGTATTTCTCCAATTCCACTTCCAAACGGCTGTTCAACTCCGTTTCGTTGAAAATGCGTTCGCCGATAAGTACGGATTTGGATTGATTGTCAACGTAGTGCATCAGAGCTTCCGGGACGTGGCAGATGTTGGTCAGTCCGCGGCGTGCAGCTTCCTGTTTCCATTCTTCGGAATAGCCGTCGCCTTCGAAACGGATCGGTTCGGAAGCGATGATTGTCTCTTTCAGCAGACGGAAGATAGCTTCGTCTTTGCCTACTCCTTCCTCCATAAGCTTTTCCACCGATGCGCGGAATTCGTTCAACTGGTTTGCCATGGCAGCATTGATAGCAATCATGGCGGCGGCACAGTTGGAAGAAGAACCTGCGGCACGGAACTCAAACCGGTTTCCGGTGAAGGCGAAAGGGGAGGTACGGTTACGGTCGGTTGTGTCGAGCAGAATTTCGGGTATACGTCCGATACCCAGTTTCAGCGTTGTCTTTTCTTCCGGGGTCATTTTCTCGTTTCCCACCTGGCGTACAATTTCGTCAAGAGTTGCCGAAAGTTGTGAACCCAGAAAGCAGGAAAGAATAGCGGGAGGAGCTTCGTTGGCTCCCAGGCGGTGACTGTTGCTGGCACTCATAATAGAAGCACGCAATAGATTCTGGTTCTTATAAACCATCATCAGCACATTCACCAGGAAAGTAAGGAATAGCATATTTCCTTTCGGATTCTTGCCCGGTGCAAACAGGTTGACGCCTGTGTCGGTACAAAGCGACCAGTTGTTGTGCTTGCCCGAACCGTTCACGCCACTATAAGGTTTCTCGTGCAGAAGCACGTTGAAGTGATGCTTGCGAGCAATACGTTTCATCAAGTCCATGACAAGCTGGTTGTGGTCGTTTGCCAGATTACAGTTTTCGAAGATAGGAGCCAGTTCGAACTGGTTGGGTGCTACCTCGTTATGACGTGTCTTGGCGGGAATACCCAGTTTGTGGCATTCGATTTCGAGTTCTTTCATAAATGCCGTGACGCGTGGAGGAATAGAGCCGAAATAGTGGTCTTCCAACTGTTGATCTTTAGCGGAAGAATGTCCCATAAGTGTCCGTCCTGTCAGGCAGAGGTCGGGACGTGCATTATATAAGGAGGAGTCAACAAGGAAATATTCCTGTTCCCAGCCCAGGTTTGTATATACACGAGTGATGTTTTTGTCGAATAGCTGGCAAACTTCCGTAGCAGCTTTGTCTACGGCAGCGAGTGCTTTTAGCAATGGAGTTTTGTAATCCAGTGCTTCGCCTGTGTAAGAAATAAAGATCGTGGGAATACAGAGAGTTGTGTCTACAACGAATGCCGGAGAAGAAACATCCCATGCCGTATAGCCGCGAGCTTCGAAAGTATTGCGGATGCCACCGTTGGGAAAAGAAGAAGCATCCGGTTCCTGCTGGATAAGCAGTTTGCCGGAGAAGCGTTCGATGACTTCACCGTCTTCACCGAACTCGATAAAGCCGTCATGCTTTTCGGCTGTTCCGTCCGTCAGGGGTTGGAACCAATGTGTGTAGTGAGTAACGTTGAGCGACTTCGCCCAGCTTTTCATGCCGTTGGCAATCAGGTCGGCTATTTCACGGTTGATAGGTGTACCTTTTTCGATAGCGTCGATTACCGCTTTATAAGCTTCTTTGGGAAGATACTCTTGCATCTTCTTGCGGTCGAACACATGGCTGCCATAATAATCAGAGAGTTTGTTGGAAGGAGCGGTCACTTCCAAAGGTTTCCGGTTGGAAAGCTCTTGTAGAGCAAAAAAACGCATTTTTGACATAAATAGTCTACTTTTATTGGTTGCTGGGCGCAAAATTATATGTTTTTTCTGAAAGTACCCCTGTTTTTGTAGGGGTATTTTTGAAAATAAGTGTGTTTTTGAGAAATACCCCTACTTTTTTGTGGGGAAGGTAGACTTTTTTCTTGTATTTTATAAAATATAGAAGGAGATGATACTAATTGAAACTTTAGTTTTATAAGTTTGCTGTTGGTTCAAAGCAAGTTTATTATTGGGCAACAGGAAGTTTGTTGTTAGTAGATAAGCTGATAACAACTATTAATTGATAACTCTTTTTAGTGACACATTGCCTTTGCTTTTCGATATTCTTTTCTATATTTGCCTACGTTAATGAAGGAGATACGACGATTGAGAGTTAAAATATTGATAGGATGCATAGTATGCCTGTTTTCTTTTATATCAAAGGGAACAGCCAACAATTATATAATGAATCCCTATACCAGTACGGAGATCTCGGCTGACTCCATTATCGAACGTGTCATGACTTTTGCCCCTTTGTATGAGACAATAGTAAGCGATTATCGCGCGAACCTATATATAAAGGGTAGAATGGATATCCAGAAGAAGAATTTTATTCTCCGCTACGTACCTTCCATGTTCCGTTTGCAGAAAGGGGTGCGTGAATATATGCTCGAAACATACAGTGACCTTCATTATACGGCTCCCAATATCTACGACCAGAAAGTAAAAGCCTCGCAAGGTACAGTGAGAGGAAACAGGGGATTGCCGGGGTTGCTCGAATATTTTAGTGTAAATATCTACTCGGCTTCGCTTTTGAACGATGAACGCCTGATGTCACCTCTTGCCAAGAACGGACAGAAATTTTATAAATACCGGATAGATAGTGTAATGGGCGACCCCAATAACCTTGACTACCGGATACGCTTTATCCCCAAAACGAAAAGCGATCAGTTGGTAGGAGGTTATATGATTGTCAGCAGTAATGTGTGGAGCGTACGGGAGATACGTTTCTTGGGACGGTCGGAACTGATTACCTTTACTTGCTGGATTAAAATGGGAGAAGTGGGCAAGAAAGACGAGTTTCTGCCGGTTCGATATGACGTGGAGGCCCTCTTTAAGTTTTTGGGAAACAAGGTTGACGGCTCCTATACGGCTTCTTTGGATTATAAGTCGATCGAACTGAAAGAGAAGAAAACACGTAAGAAAGAAAAGAAGAAGTATAACCTGTCAGAATCTTTCTCGTTGCAGTGCGATACGAATGCCTACAAAACAGACGCTTCGACTTTTGCCATACTTCGTCCTATTCCGTTGGCGGACGATGAGAAGAAACTGTATCAGGACTACCAGTTAAGACGCGATACTGTGGTTAGTCAGAAGAAAACGAAAAGCCAGGCTTTTTGGGGAACAATGGGTGACTTGATGTTGGAAGATTATAAATTCAATTTATCCAATATCGGAAGTGTCCGTTTCTCTCCGTTTATCAATCCGCTTTTGTTCAGTTATAGCGGTAGCAATGGGTTGTCCTATCGGCAGGACTTCCGGTATAACCGCCTTTTCAGGGGCGATAAGTTGCTCCGCATTGTCCCTCGACTGGGGTATAACTTCACCCGGAAAGAGTTCTATTGGGGACTGAATGCCGACTTTGAGTATTGGCCTCAAAAGCGGGGATTCTTCCGGCTGAATGTGGGTAACGGTAACCGTATTTATAGCAGTAAAGTGTTGGATGAACTGAAAGCCATGCCGGACAGTATCTTTAATTTCGACCTGATTCACCTGGATTATTTTAAGGACTTATATTTCAATTTCTTCCATAGCGTTGAAGTTACTAACGGGCTGGATATAAGTGTCGGTTTCTCGGCGCACAAGAGAACTGCAGTGGAGCGTTCCCGCTTTGTTATTACCGGTGACTATCCGATGCCGCCTCCCGAGTTTATGGATAAGTTCAAGAATACCTATATCAGTTTTGCCCCTCGTATTCGTGTGGAATGGACGCCGGGACTTTATTACTACATGAACGGAAAGCGTAAGATAAACCTCCGTTCTTTCTACCCGACTTTCTCGGTCGATTACGAACGGGGTATAAAGGATGTGTTCAAAAGTACGGGGGAATATGAAAGGATAGAGTTCGACCTTCAACATCAAATCCGTTTGGGACTGATGCGTAATATCTATTACCGCTTCGGATTCGGCGCATTCACCAATCAGGACGAACTGTATTTTGTGGACTTTGTCAACTTTTCACGTCACAATCTTCCCGTAGGGTGGAATGATGAAATCGGTGGTGTGTTTCAGGTGCTTGACGGACGTTGGTACAACTCCTCCCGCCGTTATGTACGCGGACATTTCACGTATGAGGCTCCGTTCCTTGTCCTGCGGCATTTGATGAAGTATACTCGTTATGTACAAAATGAACGGATCTATGTCAGCGCCCTTTCCATGCCACATCTTCAACCTTATTTGGAAGTGGGATACGGCATTGGCACGCATATCTTTGATCTCGGAGTTTTTGTGAGCAGCGAGAACTGGAAGTTTGGCGGGATAGGCTGTAAGTTTACATTCGAGTTGTTTAACCGATAGTTTTCTGCGTTCCGGTTGGATATCCGGGAATTATTTTCTACCTTTGTGTAGAAGAGGATGAGGGCAGAATTTAGCACAAGAGAGGTGTAGTCGCCTCATAAGCACAGGTATTTTCCTAGAAAATAAATTACTAGGTATACATACCTAAATTTATTTTAGTAAATAACTCATCCTCTTCTCCTTAGTTTTATACAGATGCACAATGAACAAAATTCTAATAACGATACTTATTATCACCGGCTTTTTGATTTATAAAATGATTTCCTCGAGCAGGAGACAAGAAGGGTATAAAAGGTGGAAAGCAACAGGCGGTGGTAAAGAAGAAAAGGTTGATAAAACAAAATGGGAGCGAGGATCCTGGCTTCGTCATGCAATGGGTGTTACTACTCCGGTGGCCCCCTATACTCCGAGATTTGAAAAAGAGGCTGTAATCTGGTGTGCTGCTCTGTTAGGAGTGGAAGTGAACCGCCTGGAAGAAATATTGAACAATGTTTCCGGGCATTATCAGGAGTTTTGGATGAGAAAGAGAAGCGGAGGGTATCGTATGATTTCTGCTCCGGACAAGGATTTGCAGGCTATCCAATCTACTATTTATTCGCGTATTTTATCATCGGTGACGATAGTTCATCCGGCAGCCGTCGGTTTTCGCTGCGGTCGGTCTGTGGTGGACAATGCTGCTCCTCATTTGGGTAAGCGGTATGTGTTGAAAATGGATATTCATGATTTCTTCGGCTCTATACGAAGCCCGAGAGTGAGGCAGACATTTAAGAAAATAGGTTATCCGGAGAATGTGTCGAAAGTACTGGGGGCTTTGTGTTGCCTGCACAGGCATTTGCCGCAAGGAGCGCCTACAAGTCCGGCTTTAAGTAATATTGTGGGATACGAAATGGACAGGAAACTCGCAGCGTTGGCTGCGGAATACGGGTTGACTTATACCCGTTATGCTGACGACCTAACCTTTTCGGGAGATGTGTTTCCGAAAGAGCAGATCATCCCTCAAGTCAAACGGATTATCCGTGATGAGAAGTTCGAGCCGAACCATAAAAAGACTCATTTTATGAATCAGAGTAGTAGGAAGATTATTACGGGGGTGTCTGTCGCTTCCGGTGTGAAGCTGACTATTCCTAAAAGCAAAAAGAGGGAGATTCGCAAGAATGTTTATTTTATCCTGACGAAAGGTCTGGCAGAACACCAGCGCAGGATCGGTTCTCATGATCCTGCTTATCTGAAACGGCTTATCGGAATGCTTTGCTATTGGCGGGCGATAGAACCGGACAATACCTATGTATCCGATTCCATTGCTGCTTTGAAACGTTTGGAGAAAGGGTATTAGTCTGCAATCGTTACTTTTTCATTGTCTATTTTGGCATAATTTTTTTTTATGGCTTTATTGATTCCTCTCTGCATGACAGTGTCTATGTTTGATCCCATACGTGTGAAACCGAATTCTTGTGCGCACGCTTTCACCAAATCTGCCAAAGGAAGACTGATAGAATCAGCCAATAGTTGCCGTACTGCGTTGGCTATCTCTTCGGGTGGCAAATCTGTTGCATCCCGATCGGACTCGGGGCGGTAACCGGAATAGAAACAGCATTGTACTTCATCTTTCCAGAAGAAGACGAGACCGTCGTATGTGGTACGGTAGAGGTGAAGGCTGTCGAAGATCTTTTCCAGATGCGCTTCTATCCGTTGTCCCAACCGGCTGATTCCCCATTCGACCAGAACCTTTTTGCAGAGTAATGATTTGCTGATGGGTGCTTCGTTTTCTATGAGTTTCCGGATTTGAAAGATAAGAATAGGGATGTTCTCCGTAGCGAAGAAATCTTTCGAAGAATATTTGTTCGGGTTCACTTTCGTGCTGTTATACTTTCGTTGGGGAATATCGGCGGAGATTATTTCCGGTTTTGCGAAAACCGGTGTTGTCTTTAACGATACTTCCTTTATCGGTGCCTCGTTTAGTGTTACTTCTTTTATTTGCCCACCTTTTATGGGTTCTTCGCTGCGTGTTTCTTTCCGGGTTGGTTCTTCCTGCCGAGGTTCTTCTTGTTTGGAAACGGAGGTTCCTTTGCTGATTGCTTCCTGTATGGATGCAATGACTTCATCCGGCTTCTCCCACCAGTCCATTGTCCAAATGCGGCAGATGTTCCAGCCGAGTGCTTTCAATACATTGTTTTGGACAATCTCACGGTCGCGTGCGGTTTTCGTACGTTTGTAGTTCTTTCCGTCACAGATGATACCTAGTTGATAATTGGATGTGTTTTGAGGATCCACAATTCCAATATCAATTTTATAGCCAGAACATCCGATGTCCGTATGTACGGTATATCCTAAAGAGCGTAGTTTGTCCGCTATGATATTTTCGATAGATACTGTTTCTTCCGATAAAGAGGGAAGGGAGCTGCCGGGTGTGTTCCTTGTACCTTTTTCCGCATATTCGAGAAACCGTTTCAGTCCGGCCACTCCGATAGACGAAGTCCGGTTGAGGTCTATCATATCCGATCTTAAAGTAGAGAAGATTATCATCTCATACCGGGCACGGGATACGGCTACATTCAGTCGCCTTTCTCCGCCGATCCGGTTTAACGGACCGAAATTCATGCTGACGCGCCCTTCGGAATCGGGACCATAGCCGACAGAGAAAAGAATGACATCCCGCTCGTCTCCCTGCACATTCTCCAGGTTCTTGATGAACAAAGGTTCTTCACTTTCCAGTGCAAGTGTTTCCAGTTCGGGGTGAAAGATGAAGAGGTCGGATAGCAAATCTTCTATCAATGCTTGTTGGACGACGCTGAAAGTAACAACACCGATACTCTTCCGCCTTAATTCTTCACTTCTTAATCTTCTTGCTATTTCGTCTACTACGGCTTGTGCTTCCGCCCGGTTTTGGCGGGACTTTCCTTTGTCATAGTAACCGTCGATTGCTACCATTCTCACTTTGGATTCAATGTTGTCCGGAGACGGGAAGGTCATTAGTTTATTGTCGTAATATTCCGAATTGCTGAAGGCGATAAGGCTCTCATGTTTGCTTCGGTAGTGCCATAACAGATATTTGGAAGGAATAGACAGTGCCAGGCAATCATCGAGAATGCTTTCGAGGTCTTCCAGTTCTATATTATCCTCGTCAACGGTGTTGACGGAGAAGAAGCTGGTGGGAGGCATTTGTTTCGGGTCACCTACGATCACTACGTTCTTGCCGCGTGCAATAGCACCTACGGCTTCGTAAGTCGGCATTTGTGAGGCTTCGTCAAAAACGATCAGATCGAATTTATCCGCATCTGCGTCAATGTATTGGGCTACGGAAAGCGGACTCATCAACATACACGGGCACATACGCGACAGTAGAGTGGGGATCTGGTCGAACAACTTACGGATAGATATGCCACGTGCATTGTTGCGGATATTCTTCTGGAGTATGCCGACTTCGGAACTCTGGATTGCTGCATGAGTAAAAGACGGAATGTTTGAAGCTAATCTGGCGAACAACTCTCTTTGGGTGATTGTCTCAAAATTCGTCGATATTTGTTTGTATTTCGCTATGATATCGTTGAATATCTTGCCGTTGAATAATTCCAGTGTCGGCTCTTTTGAGATAATATAGCGGATAGCTGCCTGATAAAAACTCTTGTGGAAGCTGTCGATAAGCCGGTCGGTCGGGATATTCTTCTCTTTATATTCCAGGGCAATGAATCCTATACCCAGTTTATCCAGTTGGCGGTATGCCTGGAGCCACTGGTACCAGTCTTTGAGCTTGTCCAGATTTTCTTTGTGGAGGCGGGCTTTTGCCAGAGCGGTGTTTATCCAGTCGGCAGAGTTCATGTAAAGCGTTTCGGCAGATATGCCCAGCGTGGAAGAAAGCCGGTTCTCAATGTTTACCAATCTTTCGGCAAGTTGGTATAATTCATTTAGGGAATGGGCGTGCATATCTCTGAATGACCGGAACCCTTCCGTTAGCTGCACGGACAGGTTTTGCTTGATTTGCGTTGCCTTGGCAATATTCTTCGAATAATTCAGTAGAAGGGAATGGAGGACTCCCATATCATTAATGATCTGTTCAATTGTGCTCCAGTCTTCACTTCTTCCGAAGCCTCCGAACAGGGAAGCCAGCCTGTCAGCGTGTTTCCGGACGAATTCCGCTTCTTCCTGATAATGGATGATTTGGTGGAGCAGGGGCTTGACGGCTTCCGGTTTGACAGGCTTCAAAGCATATAGATTGATTGCCTTTTTGATTTTTTTCTGTCCGAAATATCTGGGAAGAAACCATTGGGCGCTCACCCTGTTCCATTCTGCGAGCATTTGTGTTGCATTTATTTCGAGAATCTCTTTGGTGAATCCGGTTTCTACAGTTGCTTTTATCTCATCACGTTTCCTGCCACGAGCGGACACTTCGCGATATTCGTCGAGAGTCTCGCTCAATGAAGATGCTGTCAGCAATCCGGGAGTGAGTTCGGGAATGTCGAGTACTTTTCGGACAATGTCCGCTGTCGTTTGGAAATCCATGCGTGTGGGGTGCATATCCGTATCTTTCAGTAGTGTGGGAAATACGGATAACTTCGGCTGAATTGTGCTCAGCAAGTCGATGAAAGTGCTCAGTAATTGGGCAGCTTCTTCCTTTATGGCAGACGAATATTCCGCAATAGAGATTCCCGATAGCGGATGTTGATAAGGATGTCCGCAAGCATTGGCAGTTCTTACCAGAGTTTCGACAGCTTCTTTCCATTCGGAGAATGTTTCTTTGTTCAATGTATCCAGATAGCTTTGCGGAATATCAAAACAAGGCTCTCCGTCTGTTGATTGATAGTGGATAATGGCATCGTATAAAGAAATGCCGAAAGGATATTCCTTATGTAAGGCTTCTGTGTATCCGTTTAATTCCGCCCGCAGTTGCAACAAGCGTTCCGCTTCCTTTTTAAATTCTTCGGGAGAAGTCTGTTTGATGATTTCGGTCGTTTCTCTAAGTTGTGAGATAACGGCGGATTTCTTAGTCTTGTTGGAGTGAATTTCCAGGCAGAAGGGAGCAAGTCCGATCGCTGCCAACCTGTTTTGAACAACAGAGAGGGCAGCCATTTTTTCTGCTACAAATAATACACGTTTGCCGTTGTATAAAGCATTGGCGATAATGTTGGTAATGGTTTGCGACTTTCCCGTGCCCGGAGGGCCGTGCAGGATGAAAGTCTTGTCGTGTACCGCTTCATAGATAGCCTCCAGTTGTGACGAATCGGCAATAATAGGCAATACGATATCTGCCGGAGACAGTTCCTTATCCATGTAGGTGGCATCTATTTCTTCAGTTGTGGCATTCCATTCTATCTTTCCGTTGATGAGGCTCGAAACAATTTTATTCTGAGTCAGTTTATTGGCATTGTTGTGGATATCATTCCACATGATAAACTTGTTAAAGGAGAATATTCCCAGGATAGCCTGTTCTTCCACGTCCCATTTGCGCTGGTTCTTAATGCTGTTTCGGATAATGGAGTAGATAAGCTTGACGTTTACACCGCTTTCATCAGTCGGCAACGGGTCCAGTCCGGGGACGGAGATCCCGAAGTTTTGGCGGAGCATTTCCAACAAGGTGATATTCATCATCGTTTCCTCCTCACGTGAACGGATGACGTATCCTTTGGCCGCTGACTTACGGATGATTTCTACCGGTAACAGCAGGATAGGAGCATAGCGGGGACGTTCGCTGGAAGGTGACTCGTACCATTTTAGCAGTCCGAGAGCGAGATAAAGCGTATTCGCCCCGTTTTCTTCAATAGAAGTACGGGAAGAACGGTACAAGTGGGTAAGCGCTTTGCTCAAATCATTTTCCGGCAGATAAAAACGTAATCTTTTCTGGGAAAGCTCCGAATTTACAAAATCAGTAATCGGGTCGGAAGCCGGTATTGAAGAATAGATCCCGAACTCCATGCCCGGATTCTCCCAGTCGGAAGGACGGTGCAGGATGCGGAACTCTTCCCCGTCTGCTAAAGCGTCTTCCAGGCAGGAGAGATTGGCGGGAATAAGTTGAAGCGTGTTTTTGGTAATCCGGATATTCAGCAGGTTGTTGCGCAGGCTTAGGTCTAATAGCCGTCGTTCCCACAATAGTTGTTTGGTTATGACCGTCTGCGTTTCGTTGCCGGATAAATCGTATGGATTGATACTTTGCGGGGTGGCATAAGCCGTATCTTTATTATATAAAGCGGTATCTTCTTCTATTTCCCAGATCTGTCCGTTCAGTACCCGTTGCGGTACGGGACGGATTCCCGAATGCCTTGCCCGCTTGACATCTATCGCAAGGATGAACTTGCTTGAATCGGTCAGTTTACCGTTTGCGCTTTTCACTGCGTCATCGAAATCGGAATGCTGTCCCATGTTCATGCAGGTCGTTTCAACCAGCGTGATGTCATAAATCCCCTCGGCAGTCCTTTTGGTTAATAGCGAAACATCATCAATTGTAGCGTCCGGAAAAGTTTCGGGCACCAGCCAAGCACCTGCAAAGGCGTGTCCCCGGGCGATGATGAGGAGAGCATTCAGTCCGATAGCTTCCAGGCAGGAGGCGTAAAGCAACGCCATATCCAGGCAAGTCCCCAGCTTCTGAGCCAGGACGGAATCGGTGAGCCGGATGCGTTGCCCGTACTCCTCAAAGCTAGCCGGGATAGTGCTGTAAATAATCTGCTGCTCGGTGATAGCAGTATAGACGGCGGCCATTTGCTTTCTTACCCTGTCCGGGTTACGGCTCTGGTATTCGTCCAGTGACGGATTTCCTGTCCACTGCTCCAAAATGGTAGCGGCTCGTTTGATGACGGGCGAAATAACAGCATGATTGGGAGTGATGAACGCAGCCAGCATTTCGGGCAGGACATTGAGTCCGCCCCATTGGTCATAAGCGAGAATATCAATCGGATACGTTTGCGAGAATATAGCTTTCGTTTCTGACGTGATTTCTACTTTCAGGCTGCCTGATAATCTTTCGGTCAGTTGGGTGAAATAATTGGTGGACAAGGTGAGATTGAAAGTTTGCAGACAGACCCGGTCGTTAGCCGGAATTGCTTCTATAACTGTTGGAACAGAATTACCAAAGGTCGGTTCGGTGGTGATTTGCACTTGTACATCTTTCAGTGGAGCATGTGTCGTGTTCTCAATTGAAATCTGATGAATAATAGATGCGCCGTTCTGCTGCATCGCGAAATTAATAAGCGGCAAATAGTCGCATTGCACCTTGACTTTGTCCAATCTCTCGTCCATGGCTAGAGCTATATAAATTAAGACTTGCAATATTACAAAAAATAAGGATATAAGCATCTTTTCTTTTGGCATTCTTTTGGCAATCAAGAAAATATTTCTACCTTTGCGCCCGATTTATAGATAATATAATGTCTTATTTAATTAAAGTATTAAACAATTTATTTATTAATGGAAAACTTAAAGAACGTAGCTCCTATTGAAGATTTCAACTGGGATGCTTATGAAAACGGTGAAGCGGTAACAAACGCAAGCCACGAAGAACTTGAAAAAGCTTACGACGGTACGCTTAACAAAGTTAACGACCGTGAGGTTGTTGATGGAACCGTAATCGCAATGAACAAGCGTGAAGTAGTTGTGAACATCGGTTACAAATCAGACGGTATCATCCCTTTGAATGAATTCCGTTATAATCCTGACCTGAAAGTAGGTGATACAGTAGAAGTATACATCGAAAATCAGGAAGACAAAAAAGGACAGCTCGTTCTGTCACACAGAAAAGCCCGCGCTACTCGTTCTTGGGACCGCGTGAACGCTGCTCTGGAAAATGAAGAAATTATTAAGGGTTACATCAAGTGCCGCACTAAGGGTGGTATGATCGTTGACGTATTCGGAATCGAAGCATTCTTGCCGGGTTCTCAGATCGACGTTAAACCGATCCGTGACTATGATGTATTCGTTGGCAAAACAATGGAATTCAAAGTTGTTAAGATCAACCAGGAATTCAAAAACGTTGTTGTTTCTCACAAAGCTCTTATCGAAGCCGAATTGGAACAACAGAAGAAAGAAATCATCGGTAAACTCGAAAAAGGACAAGTTCTTGAAGGAACTGTTAAAAATATCACATCTTACGGTGTATTCATCGACCTTGGCGGCGTAGACGGTTTGATCCACATTACAGACCTTTCTTGGGGACGCGTTAGCGATCCGAAAGAAGTTGTTGAACTGGATCAGAAACTCAACGTTGTTATCCTTGACTTTGATGACGAAAAGAAACGTATCGCTTTGGGTCTGAAACAACTTACTCCGCATCCATGGGATGCTCTTGATCCTGACTTGAAAGTTGGTGACAAGGTGAAAGGTAAAGTTGTTGTTATGGCTGACTACGGTGCATTCATCGAAATCGCTGCCGGCGTAGAAGGTTTGATCCACGTTTCAGAAATGTCTTGGAGCCAACACCTGCGTTCTGCACAGGACTTCATGAAGGTAGGCGACGAAGTAGAAGCTGTTGTGCTTACACTTGACCGCGAAGAACGTAAGATGTCTTTGGGTATCAAACAACTGAAACAAGATCCATGGGAAACTATCGAAGAAAAGTATCCTGTAGGTTCTAAGCATACTGCAAAAGTTCGTAACTTCACTAACTTCGGTGTATTCGTAGAAATCGAAGAAGGTGTTGACGGCTTGATCCACATCTCTGACTTGTCTTGGACGAAGAAGATCAAACATCCGTCTGAATTCACTCAGATCGGAGCAGAGATCGAGGTTCAAGTATTGGAAATCGATAAGGAAAACCGTCGCTTAAGCTTAGGCCACAAGCAATTGGAAGAGAATCCTTGGGATGTATTCGAGACAATCTTCACGGTTGGTTCTATCCACGAAGGTACAATCATCGAAGTATTGGATAAGGGTGCCGTTATCTCTTTGCCTTACGGCGTAGAAGGTTTCGCTACTCCGAAGCATCTTGTAAAAGAAGATGGTTCTCAAGCTCAAGTAGATGAGAAACTTTCATTCAAGGTAATCGAGTTCAACAAGGAAGCTAAACGTATCATCCTTTCTCACAGCCGCATCTTTGAAGATGAGCAAAAAGGCGCTAAGGCAACTTCTGAAAAGAAGGCTTCCTCAAAACGTGGCGGTAAAAAAGAAGAGGAATCTGGAATGGTAACCGGTCCGGTTGAAAAGACTACATTAGGTGACATCGAGGAATTGGCAGCTTTGAAAGAAAAACTTTCTGGTAAGTAATTGATCCTTCTTTGAGATATAATAAAAGGAGATATCTGATTCAGGTATCTCCTTTTTCTATGTTATTCCTACTGCGGCTTATTTAAGAAAAGCATTCTTCCGTGACACGTGTCTCACATGGCTCGGAAATACCCAACAAATCATTGATCTCCTTTCTTTTCTCTAAATCCGTAAAATAAGCCTCTACAACTTTATAAAGATCAAAACCTCCCGTAGAACCGGCTGCCAAGTTTAGTGACTCGACTAATTTACCTGTAGCTTTATGAATCTCAGCTTGTTTCAGCAAATGAAATTCATTCCCGTGAATTAATTGATTCTTTCCCATGATGTTCCAATTTTAGGTTATACAATATATTACAAAGGATTTCTATTCCTGTCCTAAAGATACAAATATCTTATATATGACCTAATACTTTTATCTATTTTTAAATCGGTTCATCTATTTTATCAGTCGAAAGGGAAAGTATATCTCTACATTCCATTAATTTTGCCAGAAAACTAAAATGAAAAAGTTAGTAATATTCGATCTTGACGGAACATTATTAAATACGATCGCGGATTTAGCCCATAGCACGAACCATGCGTTGCGGCAAAACGGCTTTCCGACACATGACGTAAAGGAGTATAACTTCTTCGTAGGAAACGGCATCAACAAATTATTCGAACGTGCGTTACCCGAAGGTGAAAAGACGGAAGAGAATATACTAAAGGTAAGGGAAGAGTTCTTGAAGCATTACGATCTGCATAACACAGATCGCAGCGTTCCCTACCCCGGTATCCCTGAGTTATTAGCCTTGTTGCAGGAAAGAGGGATAAAACTGGCGGTCGCTTCTAATAAATATCAAGCCGCTACCCGTAAGCTCATCGCCCATTTCTTCCCTTCCATACAATTTACGGAGGTTCTCGGACAGCGTGAAGGAGTAAAGGCGAAGCCAGATCCCAGTATCGTCAATGAGATCGTAGAACGAGCGAGCATATCCAAAGAGAACGCTCTTTATGTTGGTGACTCGGACGTAGACATGCAAACCGCCATCAACAGCGAAGTGACCTCCTGTGGGGTAACATGGGGGTTTCGCCCTCGTACGGAATTAGAGAAA
>OLWB01002317.1_pt1 | contig 15615 bp, 9 predicted proteins | sample 1673331 | NCBI WGS metagenome assembly OLWB01 (sample SAMEA3178943, study PRJEB25190) | human gut metagenome | biome: human gut; feature: human-associated habitat; material: faeces | place: Austria | collected 2013
CGCGCGAGGGTGATTGGGAGGTCATCTTTGATTCCGACCGTCCCGAGTTTGGCGGCAGCGGCTATGCCGGCGAGGAGCCCTACACCTGCTCGAGTGAGCCCTATCCCTGGAACGGGCAGATGGACTCCATCGAGATCAAGGTGCCCGGCCTGGCAGGTGTGGTGCTTAAGCGCCGCGGTCCCAGCAGCTACAAGCCGCCCGTGGTCGAGGAGCCCAAAAAGGCGACGCGCAAGCGTGCGTCCTCGGTGAAGCCCAAGGCCGCGGCTGCCAAGAAGGCTCCGGCCAAGGCGAAGGCCTCGACGGCTAAGACAGCCAAGGCTGCTACGAAGCCCGCTGCTAAGGCCACCGCCACCAAGAAGGCAGCCACCAAAAAGGCTGCTCCCAAGGCCAAAACAGCTTCTGTTAAGTTGCCTGCTAAGGATGCGTAACAAAGCCGTTACCACTGTAATTACCCGCCCCGCCGGGGCGTAGGATGTAAGTCATAACCGTTCCGGGAGATATCCCCGGGGGAAAGGAACGTATGAATAAGATCTTCGACAACAAGCAGGAGTTTACCGAGCTCTATCGCGATGCCGTCATGAGCATCAGCGGCAAGAGCATCGAAGCCGCCAGCGACCTGGACCGCTTTAACGCCCTGGCCAAGCTCGTGGCCGAGAAGGCACGCACCGTCGCCACCAAGAGTGACGCCCGTGCGGCCGCCGAGGGCAAAAAGCGCGTGTACTACTTCTCGATCGAGTTTTTGATCGGCCGCCTGCTCGATAACTACCTGCTCAACTTTGGCGTGCGCGACATGGTCGCCGAGGCGCTCGACGACATGGGCTTTGACCTGTCCGTCATCGAGAACCAGGAGCCCGATCCGGCGCTGGGCAACGGTGGCCTGGGCCGTCTGGCCGCGTGCTTCCTGGATTCCATGGCAGCCGAGGGCATTGCCGGCTACGGCAACGGCATGCGCTACCGCTACGGCCTCTTTAAGCAGGAGATCGTCAACGGCAGCCAGGTCGAGGCCACCGACGAGTGGCTCACCCACGGCTATCCCTGGGAGGTCCGTCGTCAGGATAAGGCCGTGACCATTAAGTTTGGTGGCCGCGTCGAGGGCTTTGAGGAGAATGGCCGCACGTTCTACCGCACGGTGGATACGCAGGACATCCTGGCCGTCCCCTATGACATCCCCGTTGTGGGCTATGCCGGTGAGACCGTCAACAAGCTGCGCGTCTGGGCCGCCGAGCCGGTCGAGGAGCACTTCGATCTGGAGGCCTTCAACCGCGGCGATTACGCCCTGGCCGATGCCGAGCGCGCCGAGGCCGAGGCCATCAGCGCCATCCTCTACCCCAATGACGCCGGCGAGCACGGCCGTCTGCTGCGCCTGAAGCAGGAGTACCTGTTTGTCTCGGCCGGCATCTACAGCCTGCTCGACACCTTTGAGAAGGAGCACGGCGAGAACTGGGAGCTGCTGCCGCAGTTTGTGGCCATCCACACCAACGACACCCACCCCGCCATGTGCGGCCCCGAGCTCATGCGTATCCTCATCGACGAGAAGAAGCTCGAGTGGGACGATGCCTGGAACATCGTGACGCAGGTCGTGAGCTACACCAACCACACCATCCTGCCCGAGGCTCTGGAGAAGTGGCCCATCGGCACGTTCTCCAAGCTCCTCCCCCGCGTGTACCAGATCATCGACGAGATCAGCCGACGTTGGCACGAGTCGTTTGACACCACGCAGGAGGGCTGGCAGGAGCGTCTGCGCCAGACTGCCATCCTGTGGGACGGCGAGATTCGCATGGCCAACCTGTCTGTGATCTGCAGCCATAGCGTCAACGGCGTGGCAAAGATCCACTCCGACATCATCAAGAACATCGTGCTCAAGGACTTCTATGCCTTAACGCCCGAGAAGTTCAACAACAAGACCAACGGCATCTCGCACCGTCGCTTCTTTGCCGAGGCCAACCCCACCTATGCCAAGCTCGTGACCGAGGCCATTGGCGACGGCTGGCTGAAGGACGCCTTTGAGCTGGAAAAGCTCAAGGAGTTCCAGAACGACACCGAGTTCCTGAAGGCCGTGGGTGCCTCCAAGCGCGCCAACAAGGAGCGCCTGGCCGCCTACGTTAAGGCCGAAACCGGTTTGGTCATCGACCCCAACACCGTCTTCGATGTTCAGGTGAAGCGCTTCCACGCCTACAAGCGCCAGCTCATGAACATCATGAAGGTGATGGACATCTACAATCGTCGCATCGCCGATCCCAACTTCCACGTGACGCCGACGACCTTCATCTTTAGCGGCAAGGCAGCCTCGAGCTACACCTTTGCCAAGGAGACCATCCGCCTCATTAACTCCGTTGCCGAGGTCATCAATAACGACCCGCGCGTCAACGAGGTCATGAAGGTCTGCTTTATCCCTAACTTCCGTGTGAGCAACGCCCAGCTCATCTACCCCGCCGCCGAGATCTCGGAGCAGATTTCCACCGCTGGCAAGGAGGCCTCGGGCACGTCCAACATGAAGCTCATGATGAACGGCGCCATTACGCTGGGCACCCTCGACGGCGCCAACATCGAGATCGCCGACCTGGCCGGCCGCGAGAACGAGGCCATCTTTGGCCTGACCGCTCCCGAGGTCGAGCAGCTCTGGGCATCCAACAGCTACTTTGCGTGGGATACCCTCAACGGCGACCGCGAGCGCCTGGGCCGCGTGATGGACGAGCTCAAGGACAACACCTTTGCGGGTCTTTCGGGCAACTTCGAGAGCATCTACAACGAGCTCATGAACAACAACGACCCCGACCTGGTCATGGCCGACTTCCGCAGCTACGTCGACGCCTGGGAGAAGCTCACGAACAGCTACGGCGACCAGGAGACCTGGAACCGCAAGGCGCTGCTCAACACCGCCTCCTCGGGCTGGTTCTCGAGCGACCGCACCATTCGCGAGTATCGCGACGAGATCTGGCACGCGTAAAGCGCGCGAGCTCCCCTATGCCAGCACGGCATTACTCGACGGGCGTGACGTCGCGCCGCGCCCGTCGCTAATGGGTTTAGGAACATCGATGACAGAAGGAGAAATCGATGAGTAAGAAAGAATGCATCGCGATGCTCCTCGCAGGAGGACAGGGCAGCCGATTGGGGGCACTCACCCAAAAGATCGCTAAGCCGGCGGTTAGCTTTGGTGGCAAGTTCCGCATTATCGACTTTTCGCTCTCCAACTGCTCCAACTCGGGCATCGACACGGTGGGCGTTCTGACGCAGTATCGCCCCTACCTGCTGCATGCCTATGTGGGCTCCGGCGAGGCATGGGATCTGGACAGCCGCGACGGCGGCGTGTCGATCCTGCCGCCGTACGAGACGCAGACCGGTGGCGCCTGGTATGCGGGCACGGCCGACGCCATTACGCAGAACCTCGACTACATCAAGGCCAACGACCCCAAGTACGTCCTGATTCTTTCGGGCGATCACCTGTATCGCATGGACTACCGCAAGATGCTCAAGACGCACATTGAGAACAACGCCGACCTCACGGTGAGCGTTATGCCTGTGCCGTGGGAGGAGGCCAGCCGCTTTGGCATCCTGACCACCGACCCCGAGGACGGCCGCATCACCAAGTTCACCGAGAAGCCCGATAAGCCCGATTCGAACCTCGCGTCCATGGGCATCTACATCTTCTCGGCCGACGTGCTGATCGAGGCACTCGAGGAGGACGCTCTGGACCAGCGCTCGAGCCACGACTTTGGCAAGGACATCATCCCCAAGCTGCTCGGCGAGGGCAAGCGCCTGTACAGCTACGAGTTCCACGGCTTTTGGAAGGACGTCGGCACCATCGCCAGCTTCCACGAGACCTCGATGGACCTGCTGGGCAACAACCCCGAGTTCGATCTGTTCGACAAGCACTTCCCCATCATGTCCAACATCACCACGCGTCCGCCGCACTACATTGGCCCGGACGGCCGCCTGGACGACTGCCTGGTCTCCAACGGCTGCAAGATCTACGGCACCGCTCGCCACTCGATCCTTTCGACCGATGTCATCATCGAGGAGCGCGCCGTGGTCGAGGACTCCGTGCTGCTGCCGGGTGCGCACGTTAAGAGCGGCGCACACATCTGCCGCGCTATTTTGGGCGAGAACTCCACGGTCGAAGAGGGCGTGAAGCTCGGCTCTGTCGATACCACCAAGGATACGGCCGTCGTTGGAAATGACGTCGTTATCGGGAAGGGGGAATGATCCGATGATCAATCGCAAGGCCATCGGTTATATCACCGCTAACTACTCTTCGACCTACGGCAGCGTGCTGCTCAAGGACCGCCCCATCGCGTCCGTTCCGTTTTTGGGCCGCTACCGCCTGATCGACTTCCCGCTGTCCAACATGATGAACGCCGGCATCAAGACCGTCGGCGTCGTCATGCCGGGCAACTACCGCTCGCTGATCGACCACGTGGGCTCGGGTAAGGACTGGGGCCTGGACCGCAAGAAGGGCGGCCTGTTCATGGTGCCCGGCAACGCATATGGCACCACCAAGGGCGGCATGCGCTTCCTGCTGCGCGACATCATCTCCAACAAGACGCTGTTCCAGCGCTCGGACAAGCCCTATGTCGTGATGATGGGCACCAACATCATCTTTAACATGGACCTCAACACCATCATCGACGCGCACGAGAACTCCGGTGCCCAGATGACCGTTGTGTACTGCAAGGCCACGCGCAACGTCGATGACGAGACCAAGCTGCAGATCAACGAGAACGGCTGCCTGACGGGCGTGAGCGCCGGCGTCGTGTATGGCGACAACGCCTCTATGGACTGCTGCATCGTCAACCGCGAGACACTGCTCGAGATCATCGACCACTACCAGGCCGCCGACTATCTGGACCTGCTCGAGGCACTCCAGGGCGACTTTGGCAACATCGACGTGTGCAGCTACGAGTACAAGGGCGAGGTCGTGGGCGTGTTTAGCGAGAAGTCGCTGTATCGCCGCAGCATGGACCTGCTCGACCAGACCGTGGCCGACCAGCTCTTTGACCCCGAGCGCCCGATCCTGACCAAGGCTCACGACGTGCCGCCTTCGCGCTACGCCACCGGCAGCCACGCCTGCAACTCGATTATCTCGGCCGGCTGCATCATCAAGGGCACCGTGCGCAACTCGATTCTGTCGCGCGGCGTCGTGGTCGAGGAAGGCGCCTCGGTGACCAACTCGATCATCAACCAGAGCTGCGTCATCAAGAGCGGCGCCCGCGTTGAGAATGCCATCCTGGACAAGAACAACGTGGTTCCCACCAACACCGAGCTTCGCGGCACGCCTGAGAACATCCTGGTGCTGGGAAAGGCCCCGTTAACTTCTGATATCACCAACGCGAGCTAGCTTTGGCACCGCAACATCGCTCGTAACACGTAGAATAGCCGCCCGGTTTGCGCCAGGCGGCTATTCTCGAATAACAACATGGGAGACAATATGGCTGATTCCAGCAAAAAGATGCAGATCGTGTTTGCCTCGGCCGAGTGCGCACCGTTTGTGAAGACCGGTGGCCTGGGCGACGTGGCGGGCTCGCTGCCTGCGGCGCTTGTGCGCGCCGGCGCCGAAGTTATCGTTATGGTACCCAAGTACGCCACCATCAAGGACGAGTACAAGGCGCAAATGGAGCACTTCTCCGACTTTTACGTGAGCCTGGGCTGGCGCAATGAGTACTGCGGACTTGAGAAGCTCGAGCACGACGGCGTCACCTATATGTTCATCGACAACGAGCGCTACTTTGCGCGCGACTATCCGTACGGCTTCTTTGACGACGGCGAGCGTTTTGCGTTCTTCTCCAAGGCCATCACCGAGAGCCTGCAGCACCTGCCGGCCGGCTTTGAGTGCGACATCCTGCACTGCAACGACTGGCAGACCGCGCTGGCGCCCGTGTTTTTGCGCGAGTTCTACCAGGGCCTGCCGCTGTACGAGCGCGTCAAGACCGTGTTCTCGATCCACAACGTGGCTTTCCAGGGCCAGTTTAGCGACACCGTAATGGAGGACATCCTGGGCGTAGCGCATATTCCCGCGGCAGCTACGCAGCTGCGCTGCGACGCCTGCAGCATCAACTACATGCTAGGTGCGCTGCACTATGCCGATGCCATCACCACGGTGAGCCCCACCTATGCCAACGAGATCCAGACGCCCGAATTTGGCGAGGGCCTGGACGGCGTGCTGCGCGAGCGTTCGTACGCGCTGCAGGGCATTTTGAACGGCATTGACGTGACGGGCTTTGACCCGGCGACCGATAAGCGCATTGCCGCCAACTACACCGTCGAGGACCGTTCTGGAAAGGCCGTGTGCAAGGCCAAGCTGCAGGAAGAGCTGGGGCTCGAGGTTCGCGACGACCGTCCGCTTATGGTGATGGTCACGCGCCTGACGCGCCAGAAGGGCATGGACCTGGTCATGTACGCGCTCGACCGCATCCTGTCCGGCGGCGTTCAGGTGGCCGTGCTGGGCACCGGCGACCGCGACTACGAGGACGGTCTGCGCTACTTCCAGGACAAGTACCCCGGCACCATGGCCGCGCGCATCGAGTTCGATCCTGCGCTGTCGCAGCGCATGTACGCTGCCGCCGATATGTTCCTGATGCCTTCGAAGTTTGAGCCCTGCGGCCTGTCGCAGATCATCGCCATGCGCTACGGCACCCTGCCCATCGTGCGCGAGACCGGTGGCCTGAAGGACACCGTGCAGCCGTACAACGAGTTTACCGGCGAGGGCACGGGCTTCTCGTTTACCAACTTTAACGGCGATGAGATGGGCGACGCCGTGTTCCGTGCGGCACGCCTGTTCTGGGACAACCGCGATGCCTGGAACAAGCTGGTTACGCAGGCCATGAGCCAGGACTTTAGCTGGACGCGCTCGGCCGACAAGTATCTGGACCTGTACTTCTTTATGCACCCGGAGATTGAGAGGCCGACGGCTGTTGTCGACGAGCCTGAGGCTGTTGCTGAGCCGGTGACCGTTGAGGAGCCCAAGGCCGAGGAGAAGCCGGTTGAGGCTGAGCCCGCAAAGGCCGAGCCTAAGGTGAAGGCTGAGGTTGCTCCTGAGGCAGAGACCGAGGTCAAGCCCGCTGCAAAGCCCGCAGCTAAGAAGACCACGACTCGCAAGACGACGGCCAAGAAGGCTACGACAACCAAGACTGCCGCCACCAAGACCGCCGCAGCAAAGACGACTGCTGCCAAGGCAACGACCACGCGCAAGCGCACGACCGCCGCTGCCAAGAAGGCCGCAGAAGCCGAGGCTGCTCCCGAGGTAAAGGCCGAGGTCGCTGATGCCAAGCCGGCCGCCAAGGCTCCGGTAAAGACCGCTGCCAAGAAGACGACCACGACCAAGACCACGACCGCCAAGAAGGCCACGGCTACGAAGTCGACAACGACCAAGGCCGCTACGACGAAGGCTGCTGCGAAGACCACTACGAAGGCTGCCGCAAAGCCCGCCGTCAAGGTCGAGGAGGCGGGTGCCGAGCCCAAGGCCGAGGCAAAGCCGGCCGCCAAGACCACCACGCGCAAGCGCGCTACGACGACGGCCAAAAAGGCCACGACCAAGGCCGCTGCTCCCAAGGCAGAGGCTACGGCCGAGGACAAGCCCGCAGTAAAGGCCGAGCCGGCACCGAAGGCCGCTGAGGTCAAGACCGCTCCGAAGGCTACTGCAAAGACCGAGCCCGCCAAGGAGACCCCGGTCTCCCCCGCCGCCGCGACCGAGAAAAAAGCGCCGTCCAAGAAGACGTCCGTCCGCAAGGCAACGGCCACCCGAAAGCGCCGCTAGTCCGCAGACGATCCAAAACCTCAACAAACCATAAGTAAGGGGCGCTCCAACCGGGCGCCCCTTCTCTGTGGATAGTTGGTAAAACGATTTTCTAGGACAACCGTTCGCCGATGGTAAACGGATGTTGTTTATACAGCCTGTGTGCAACATATATACTTATATCCTGTGCGTAAAGCCCATGGCCCGCAGGCCGTGATTCTATTGAACTGGACCGAATTATGAGATTGATTCACAACAGCCGTCTACCGCAGTTTCGCACTCCGTTTGGCGCTGTGACCACTGGAACTTCCGTTTCGCTCTCGGTGATTTTGGAGGATGCCGACCCCAACCAGGCAACGCTTACGCTGCGCACCTGGGTCGATGAGATCGGTGAGTCTCTGTATCCCATGACGCACGAGGGCGACGGCATATTTACCGTAGAGCTTGAGTGCACCGAGCCCTGTCTTATCTGGTACAGCTTTATCTGCAATATCGAGGGTCAGCCCGAGGTCCGTTTGGGCGCACCGCAGGGTCGCACCGGTGGCGAGGGCGTAACTTACAACTACGCCGAGGTCCCGTCCTTCCAGATCACCGTCTACAAGCACCGCAAAGTTCGTCCTGAGTGGTACGAGCGTGGCATGGTCTACCAGATCTTCCCCGACCGCTATGCCCGCGACGAAAACTGGCGCGAGCGCACGCTTACCGAAGTTGAAAAACCGCGCAAAGGAATCCAGCGCCGCATGGTCGAGGACTGGAACGAACCGCCCGAGTACGAGCGTGCCGAAGACGGCTCCATCAAGACCTGGGATTTTTACGGCGGTTCGCTCAAGGGTATCCAAAATGACCTGCCCCGCATTGCCGAGCTAGGCTTTACGGCCATCTACCTCAACCCCATCTTTGAGGCCGCGAGCAACCACCGCTACGACACGGCCGACTACACCAAGATCGACCCGATTCTGGGCACCGAGCAGGACTTTACCGAGCTGTGCGAGGCGGCCGAGAAGCTTGGCATTTCCATCATTCTGGACGGTGTGTTCAACCATACGGGCGACGACTCGATCTACTTTAACCGCTACGGCAATTATCCCGGCGTCGGTGCTTGGCAGAGCGAGGACTCGCCGTGGCGCGATGCATTTTACTTCCATGAGGACGGTTCGTATGACTGCTGGTGGGGCGTGGGCAATATGCCCGCCATCAATGAGAGCTCCGAACTGGTGCGCGAGCGGCTCCTGGGCAAGGACGGCGTGATCCGTAAATGGCTGCGCGCCGGTGCCCATGGCTGGCGACTCGATGTGGCCGACGAGCTTTCCGACGACTTCCTGGCCGAGATCAAAAAGGCCGTGCTCGCCGAGAAGCCCGACGCGCTGCTGCTCGGCGAAGTCTGGGAAGACGCCTCCAACAAGATCAGCTATGGCCACCTGCGCCGCTATCTGCAGGGCTCGGAGCTCGACTCCGCCATGGACTACCCCTTCCGCGACATGGTCATCGGCTTTTTGATGGGCTACAAGAACGCTTACCAGGCAGCCGAGGATATCGAAACCCTGCGCGAGAACTACCCGCGCGAGGCACTGGCCTGCGCGCTCAATCTGCTTTCGAGCCACGACCGTCCGCGTATCATCTCGGTGCTCGGCGGTGGCCCCGACGAGTCGCAGCTGCCCGAGAGCGAGCGCAGCAAATGGCGCCTGGACGATAACTCGATGGGCCTGGCCAAGAGCCGTTTTTGGCTGGCGACGCTCATGCAGATGACCTTCCCGGGTGTACCCTCAATCTATTACGGCGACGAGTACGGCTTGGAGGGCCTTACCGACCCGGGCAACCGCCGCACCCTGCCGACCAAGGACCAACTCCACGACTTCGACACACTGGCCATCGTTAAGAACGCGTCTGCCGTGCGCCGTGCGCTGCCCTTTATGGTCGATGGCGAGATCAAGGCCTTTGCGCTCAACGACGAAGTCTTGGCTTACACCCGCACGGGCAAAGACGGCGAGGCCGCGACGGTTATCATCAACCGCAGCCTGCGCAATTCGCACCGCGTGACGATTCCGGCGCTCGGCGAATGCGCGAGCGACGTGATCAGCGGTCACGAGTGCGAGATCCACAACGGTACCGTCACGCTCGACCTGTACCCGCTGGGCTCTTCGATCATCTATCACCATGCCGAGAAGCGCCTGCAGGAGCCGCTCGATCATGGCGCGGGCGTTGTGTGCCACATCACCTCGGTGCCGACCGATGACGGCAAGCCCGGCACAATCGGTGCGCCCACGCGTCGCTTTATCGACCATCTGGCCGCTATGGGCATGCGCTACTGGCAAGTCCTGCCCGTCAACCCGACGGACTTCTTCCGCTCCCCTTACGCTGGGCCTTCGGCCTTTGCGGGCAATATTGACCTGCTGCCCGAGAGTCACGAGGAGCTGGCCGCCGACTTTGCTGCATGGAAGGCTCACGGCGGCGAGGATGCCGACCCGCTGTACACGGCGTTTAAACATCGCAACGCTGATTGGCTCGAAAAGTACTGCGTCTACATGGCCGTTAAGAAGTACTTTGAGGGCGAGTCGCGCCACGATTGGCCGGCAGATGTAGCGCGCTACAACGAGTATCTAATCGATGACAAGCGCTTCCACGACGAGGCCGAGCTGCAGGCGTACATGCAGTATCGCTTTGACCTTGCCTGGTGCGAGCTCATGAACTATGCGCACAAGAAGGGCATCGAGGTCATCGGCGATATCCCGATGTATGTCTCGGACGATTCGGCCGACGCGTGGAGCGAGCCCGAGAACTTCTGGCTGTCCGATACCGGCAAGGCGATTGAGATTTCGGGCGCGCCGCCCGACAACTTTGCGCCCGAGGGCCAGGTGTGGGGCAACCCCACCTTCCGGTGGGATCGCATGAAGGAGAACGGCTATCGCTGGTGGATGGACCGCCTGCGTCGTGCGTTTTCGCTCTACGACCGCGTGCGCCTGGACCACTTCCTGGGCTTCCACAGCTACTTTAGCATTCCCGCCGGTAAGGCCTGTGCCGACGGCCGCTGGCTGGCAGGCCCGGGCAAGGACCTGTTCCAGACCGCCTATGACGAGCTGGGCCCGCTCAACTTTATCGCCGAGGATCTGGGCTATCTGACGCCCGGCGTTCGCGCCATGGCTTCGACCTGCGGCTTCCCCGGCATGGACGTGCTGGAGTTTAGCGACTACGACGTTCGTTGCGGAATTCACCCCACACCGGGAAAGATCCTGTACACCTCGACGCACGACACCTCGACACTTGCCGGCTGGTGCACGCGCTCCTTTGCAGGCGGCGATGAGCCGAGCGGCATTACATTGGCAAGCGAGCTCATGGGCAATGCCCTGGCAAGCGGTGCACCGCTCGTGATGATGCCGCTGCAGGACGTGCTGGGACTGGGCGACGATGCACGTATGAACGTGCCGGGTGTAGCCACAGGCAACTGGACATGGCAGGCTGACGAGGCCGACGTTGCTGCAGCCGAGGAGAAAACTGCGAAGCTCCTGCGCAACACTCATAGATTCTGGGGCGAAGCGTGATAAAACCCCCGATATAGGGTACAGTTACAGCTGTTTGAATTTTTGCGGGCAGAGCGATCTGCCCGCTTTGTGCTGAAAAGGAAGTATTATGGCGCGCTACGATTACAAGTGCACGAGCTGCGGCAACGTGTTTGAGGTTGAGCACCCCATGTCCGAGACGCCCGAGGTCGTATGCCCTAGCTGCGGTGCCCCGGCATCCAAGACGTTCTCGGCCAGCGGCATTAAGTTCGAAGGCAGCGGTTTCTACAACACCGACCAGCGAAGCGGTGGTTCCAGCACCAACGCCACCAGCGGCTGCTGCGCCAACTGCCCGCATAACCACTAGAAACCAAGCAGCCCCGCGACCGACACCGATCGCGGGGCTATTTCTTTGCGCTAAAGGTGGCTTATGAGTTGCGGTGAAATAAGGACTGTTTGGCAGTTAGAAGCCGCTATTCAATCCCTATTTCACCGCAACTTAGTAGTTACTTGCGGACCAGTCTGGCGCAGAAGTGGCCGTCGTAGGAGTCGGCGTTTACTGGCACGCTTTGGAAGAGGCCTCGATCGTTCTGGCGTACGGATACGAGCTTCTTGGCCTGATCGAACTCGGGGAGTTGCAGAATCTGTGCCTCGGAAAGCGGTGCCACGCTAAAGCCGGCACCCTCGGGAGAAGCAAGGAACGCGTCCACGACCTGCGTGTTCTCCTCGTCGAAGACCGAGCACGTCGCATAGATCAGCTCGCCGCCGGCAGCCACGCGCGCGGCGGCTTCCTTGAGCATCGTCAGTTGCAGTTTGGGCAGTTCAACCGCTACATCCTTTTCGGTCAGGCGCCAGGGGATCTCAGGATGACGGCGCATGGTGCCGGTGCCCGAGCACGGCGCATCGATAAAGACCGTGTCGAACTTAACCGGCTTGCCAAGCATGGCATCAAACGACGTCAGTACTTCATCAAGCTCGCAGGCATCACCCGAAACCGTACGAACGCCCTGAATACCGGCCTTGTGCAGGCGAGCGAGATTCAGATCGCACTTGCGATCATGCAGATCGAGCGCCGTATGCTGACGCTCATAGCCCGCACGCTTGGCCTGGCACATCATCACATAGGTCTTGGTACCACGACCGGCACCAATCTCAAGGCAGCTACCAGGGCGCGTGGCAGCTGTGGCGATAAGCTGCGCGTTGAGATCAGATGCCACCGCGGCAGCACGCTCAAACACACCCGAAGCAACGGTAACCTGGGCATCAACCGGGGCATGGCAGCCCGGGAAGACAGGCGCGACGAGCTGCGAGATATACGGATCGGGCTTGGTCGCAAAGGCGTTCTCATGCAGGGCCAGCGGCGCAGGTGCCAAGTTGCCGGCAAAGTTAAGCGCACCCTCTGGCGTGTCAAACGACGCCATGATACGAGCGCACAGCCAACGCGGCAGACCCATCAAGCGCGACAGACGAACCAAGCGTCGCTCAGACTCATTCACATCGGACGCCGTGGCAAAGTCCTCAACGTTGTCCGCAACCTTATGCAGCACGGCGTTGGCCAAACCGGCGGCAGACTTAGCTCCGCTGCGCACCAGCTCAACACCCTGACTTACGGCAACGCGGCCAGGCGTATGCAGATAGAGCATCTCGAAGGCCGAGATGCGAAGCGCCATGCGAACACGCGGCGCAACCTTTTTAGGCTTATCGAGAAACTGATCGAGCAGCTCGTCCAAAATACCCTGCGTGGCGGCCACACTCAGCGCCAAGCGGGCGGCAAAAGCGGAATCGCGCTGGTCAATAGCCTTGGCCGATGCGCGAGAGGACAGCACGTCACGCGCATACATGCCGCGGCGATCGGCCTCCATTAGCACATCGAGCGCAAGCTTGCGCGCGGGAGAAAGCTTGCTCATGACAAAACACCCCAGATAAGATCAGCGCCTTGCAGCCCAGCAGCCCAAGCAGAAGCGGCCATGGCACGCTTGCCATCGGGCTTAACCTCGAGCAGTTCAACCGCACCATCGGAAAGACCAAGGTAAACACGCTTGGCCTTAATGAGAACCTGACCCTCGCCAAGCGACACATCAGCTGGCGCAGCATCGAGCACGCGAACCGACTTGCCGGCAATCACGCAACGAGCGGGAGCGGTGTCGGACGAGGCAAGCACATGACGCACGCAATCAAGCGCCGCCATGTGCGGATCCAGACGCATCTCCTGCTTGGAAATCTTGGCAGCATGCGTGACGAGAGATTCATCCTGCTCGGTCCACACGGCGGTGCCGTCGGCAAGGGAAGGAAGCGTATCGGCAAGCAGTTTGCCGCCCAGCTCGCCAAGCTCCATAGTCAGTGCCTCAGCATGCTTACCGGCAACCGACGTGGAAGCCTGAGCACAATAAGCACCAGTATCCACGCCATGCCCAATGCGCATAATGGAAACGCCAGCAACCTCATCACCAGCAAGAATCGCACGCTGAATAGGAGCAGCGCCACGCCAACGGGGCAGCAAGGACGCATGAACATTCACAATGCCGAGCGGCGCCATATGCAGCACCTCATCAGGCAAAATGCAACCATAAGCAGCCACACAGAAAATGTCAGCCTGGGCAGCTTGAAGCGCCTCAACAACCTCAGGCGCCATACGATTAGCCTCAACAACCGGCAACCCCAGCTCAAGCGCCTTAGCCTTAACAGGGGACGGCTCCAGCTTCTTTCCACGCCCACGAACAGCATCAGGACGAGTAACAACAAGCGCAATCTCGTTACCAGCCTCGACAAGCGAAACCAGCGAAGGCACAGCAAAATCAGGCGTACCCATAAACACAATACGCATAAAAGTTAGTCTCCTCTCAACCAAAGCCGAGACGGCAACAAATAACAGCGGAAAGCCAAGTCACCAGCCCATCCGGATTACATTTCAACAAGAACAAATATACCCAAAACCAAAGAAAGAGCCGCAATAAAAGCAGCTCTCTCTCAACAAAGACTATCAGCAAAGACGCCCTTCCCTGGCCCGACGGCACCCGGGCGAACCGAGCCAGAACAACGCAGTCCCCGGTGCTGAGCACCCACATATCGTCCCGCGCGCAGTTTCGCAGCGAAGCGAGAATGTTTGAGCACGGGATGATATGTGGGCGCTCAGCACCGGGGACGGTGGGAACTATTCCGTCTCGCCCGGTCGAGCGCCGCGGGCCAGGGCGTCCTGGTACTCCTTGACCGCCTTGATCCTCTGCATGGGCTTCAGTCGCTCGAACATGGTGTTGCCGTGCAGGTGATCGATCTCGTGCTGCAGGCACACGCAGAACAGGTCGCCCGAGGCCTCGTAGCGAATCAGGTTGGCGTCCAGGTCGTACGCCTCGACGACGACATGGTCGGGACGCTCAATCTCGCAGCTAATGCCGGGGATAGACAGGCAGCCCTCGCTAAACGGCACCAAATGGTCGCTCTGCTCAACAATGACAGGGTTGATGAGCACGTACGGATCGTAGTCGTTCTTGTCGGTGTAGTCGCAGTCGATGGTGACGAGCTGGATGAGCTCGCCGATCTGCGGAGCGGCCAGGCCGCAGCCACCGTTCTCGAACATCATCTTCTTCATCTTCTCGGCAAGCGCCTCAATCGCAGGCGTAATCTCCTCGATGACGGCGCACTCCTGACGCAGACGAGGGTCGGGCGAAAGTACGATTCCGTTGGCTTCCATGGCCATCCTTTCGGGTTGTTACATCAAATCATAGGCGTCGACGTCAACGCTCACGCTCACGCCACGCATGGAGCCCACCTCTTTGAGGCAGGCGTCGATATCATCAGAGACATGGTACCCCACGGGCGACTTCACAAGCAGGTGGAAGCGATAACGGTCCTTGGCTCTCTCGATTACACACGAAGCCGGGCCCAGCACCTGCGGCACCGCGCTGCCCGCCCGCAAAAAGTCGGGCGCGGCGGCATGCCAGCGGCGCTTGAGGAGCTTTGCAATGCGACCAATGTAGCCCCGCGCGTCATCCGCGTTCGTCGACCATACCAAGATGTTGACCAGGCGCACAAAAGGCGGATACAGCGCGTCGCGGCGTTGGTCCAAGTCGTAATCGGTAAAGATCGAACGGTCGTGCTCGGCGATGGCGCGAATGACAGGGTCCTCGGGCAGGTACGTCTGAATGATGACCTCGCCAGGGCGATCGCCGCGACCGGCACGGCCCGCCACCTGTTCCAGCAGGTCGTAGGCGCGCTCCCCTGCGCGGAAATCCGGCAGCTTGAGGGCAAAATCGGCATTGACCACGCCCACGAGCGTGACCTCGGGAAAGTCGAGACCCTTTGCGATCATTTGGGTGCCCAGCAACACGGCGCAATCCGCTGCATCGAACTGCTCGAGCAGCTTTTTGTGCGCATCCTTGCCGCGCGTGGAATCGG
>OLWB01002322.1_pt1 | contig 15575 bp, 14 predicted proteins | sample 1673331 | NCBI WGS metagenome assembly OLWB01 (sample SAMEA3178943, study PRJEB25190) | human gut metagenome | biome: human gut; feature: human-associated habitat; material: faeces | place: Austria | collected 2013
AGCATGTATTTTATTCCTATTATCATAAGAACAATAACAGATATTATAGTTCCAACAGTTTGAATTACCCCTAATATACTCTCTGCTTTAGTTTTCAATTTTGTTGAAGTTCCTCCACTTCCGACCATTATACGAATTAAGAGGACCTAATGTTGATGTTCCACTTGCAGAATACACTATACTACTATAAAATATACTGCTTATTACCATTACACTTAATATTATACAAACTATTCTTTTTAGCATTTTTAAATATTTCATAATTAATTCTCCTTAAATAAATTATATTCCTTGTAATATTGTCACAACTAGTTTCCATATTCCAAATCCACCAAATATCATTACACATCCCACTACATATGGTACTAATAACTGTTTAGCTTCAACTTTTCCTTCTATTCCTGATACCATTAATTTGGCCCTTTTAATTTAGATTATGACAGATAATAATATATATCCGATTTTTGATCGGATGTTGTCGAGACAAGATAAAGAAGAGCTCCTTGGACAACATAGTATGATGATATGGTTTACCGGATTGAGTGGTTCCGGTAAGAGTACAATAGCTATTGCTTTGGAACGTGAATTGCACAAACGCGGATTGCTGTGCCGTATTCTGGACGGGGACAATATCCGTAGCGGCATTAATAATAATTTGGGCTTTACCGAAGCCGACCGTGTAGAGAATATCCGTCGTATAGCGGAAGTCTCTAAACTTTTTATTGATACAGGCATTATTACTATTGCTGCGTTTATAAGTCCTAACAATGATATTCGCGAAATGGCTGCCAATATCATTGGTCGGGAAAATTTTCTTGAAGTCTATGTTAGTACTCCTCTGGCCGAGTGTGAGCGCAGGGACGTGAAAGGCTTGTATGCCAAGGCGCGCCGGGGAGAGATTCAGAATTTTACCGGTATTTCTGCTCCGTTTGAGGCTCCTGCCCACCCGGCTTTGACTTTAGACACTTCAGTGCTCAGTCTGGAAGAGTCAGTCAACAAGTTGCTTGACCTTGTTTTATCAAAGATACAGATTAAAAAGTGATTATATAAAAATGGAAGAATATAAATTAAGCCATCTGAAAGAGCTCGAAGCAGAGTCTATTCATATTATCCGTGAAGTGGCTGCGGAATTTGAAAACCCAGTGATGCTTTATAGTATCGGAAAAGACTCTTCGGTGATGGTTCGCCTTGCTGAAAAGGCCTTTTATCCTGGCAAAGTCCCTTTTCCGTTGATGCATATCGATTCAAAATGGAAATTTAAAGAAATGATTCAGTTCCGTGACGAATATGCTAAGAAGTATGGGTGGAATCTGATTGTAGAGAGCAATATGGAAGCTTTCCATGCAGGAGTGGGACCATTTACGCATGGCAGTAAGGTGCATACGGACCTGATGAAGACAAAAGCTCTGCTGAGTGCTTTGGATAAGTATAAGTTTGATGCAGCTTTTGGCGGTGCACGCCGTGATGAAGAGAAGTCACGTGCAAAGGAACGTATCTTCTCTTTCCGTGATAAGTTCCACCAGTGGGACCCAAAAAATCAACGTCCTGAATTGTGGGATATTTATAACGCCCGGGTACATAAGGGAGAAAGTATTCGTGTGTTCCCTTTGAGCAATTGGACTGAGCTGGACATCTGGCAATATATCCGTTTGGAAAATATTCCTATTGTTCCGTTGTATTATGCGAAGGAACGTCCTTGTGTTACGATTGATGGTAATCTGATTATGGCGGATGATGATCGTTTGCCTGAAAAGTATCGGGATCAGATAGAAATGAAAATGGTCCGTTTCCGTACGTTAGGCTGTTGGCCGCTGACAGGTGCAGTGGAAAGCAATGCCGATACAATTGAAACGATTGTAGAAGAGATGATGACCACTACCAAGAGCGAACGTACTACCCGTGTAATCGACTTCGATCAGGAGGCCAGCATGGAGCAGAAAAAACGCGAGGGATACTTTTAGGAATTAAAAATTAAGAATTAAAAATTAAAACCTGAGGATTGGAATCTTAAACCTGACCTTTAGAACTTTAATGCTTAGGTTTACGAAGATAAAGGTGATAATTAAAAAATAGAAGTGATGGAGAATAACTCTAAACTAAATATCAAGGAGTTTCTGGATAAAGATGAACAGAAAGACTTGCTCCGTTTTCTGACTGCCGGTTCGGTAGATGATGGAAAATCAACGCTGATCGGACGTTTGTTGTTTGATAGTAAGAAATTGTACGAGGACCAGTTGGATGCATTGGAACGCGATAGCAAACGAATGGGAAATGCCGGCGATCATATTGACTATGCGCTGTTGCTGGATGGCCTGAAAGCAGAACGCGAACAGGGTATTACGATTGATGTGGCTTATCGTTATTTCTCTACCAACAACCGTAAATTTATCATTGCCGATACTCCGGGACATGAACAATATACACGTAATATGATTACGGGCGGTTCCACGGCTAATCTGGCTATTATTTTGGTAGATGCCCGTACAGGGGTGATTACACAAACACGTCGTCACTCTTTCCTGGTTTCTTTGTTAGGTATCAAGCATGTGGTGCTTGCTGTCAACAAGATGGACCTGGTAGATTTTTCAGAGGACCGCTTCAATGAAATAGTTAAGGAATATAAGGAATTTATTGCTCCGTTGAACATTCCGGATGTAACTTGTATTCCGCTATCAGCCTTGGATGGTGATAATGTAGTCGTTAAGTCTGAGCGTACTCCGTGGTATGCCGGTATATCCTTGCTCGATTTTCTTGAAACAGTCCATATTGATAATGATCATAATCTGGCAGACTTCCGCTTCCCGGTACAATATGTGTTGCGGCCTAACCTCGATTTTCGTGGCTTCTGTGGTAAAGTAGCTTCAGGAATTGTGCGTAAAGGTGATGAAGTAGTTGCATTGCCTTCCGGTAAGAAATCACGTATTAAGAGCATTGTTACTTATGATGGTGAACTGGATTATGCTTTTCCGCCTCAGTCTGTGACTTTGACGCTGGAAGATGAGATAGACGTATCAAGAGGAGAAATGCTGGTACATCCTGATAACTTGCCGGTTGTCGATCGTAATTTCGAGGCTATGTTGGTATGGATGGATGAAGAACCGATGGATCTTAATAAATCATTTTTTATTAAGCAAACCACTAATCTGAGCCGTTCACGTATCAGTAATATCAAGTATAAGGTAGATGTCAATACGATGGAACAACTGTCGGTCGAGAATGGACAATTAACTACTGATAGCTTGCCCATGCAGTTGAATCAGATAGCGCGTGTTGTGCTGACTACGGCAAAAGAATTATTCTTTGACCCTTATCAAAAGAATAAAGCAACAGGAGCCTTCATTCTGATTGATCCGATAACTAACAATACCAGTGCTGTCGGTATGATTATCGATAGGGTAGAGGATAAAGACATGCATATTTCGGAAGATCTTCCTGTCTTGAATTTACCGAAGCTTGGCATTGCCCCCGAACACTATGAAATCATAGAGAAAGTAGTGAAAGATTTGGAGCGTCAGGGTATTGAAGTGAAAATCATTAAATAATTTACCATTTGTATCGTAAATTGTAAAATTGTAAATGATATGGGTTTACTCGAATTTAATAAACTTCCTATAAATACATTGGTTGGAGCCGATTGGAAGACATTTAATGCTATTACGAAAGGACGTGAGATAGATGCAGCATACAAAGGCAAGTACCGCTTGACTAAAGCCGTATGCCGCTTGCTTTCTACTCTGGCTCCTTTACAGAATGGACGTTATGAGAAGCGACTGGCATCTCAACCTTTGGAACATGATCCGGTATTCATCCTTGGCCATTGGCGTAGTGGAACAACCTTTGTGCATAATGTCTTTTCATGTGATAAACATTTTGGTTATAATACTACTTATCAGACCGTATTTCCGCATTTGATGATGTGGGGGCAGCCTTTCTTTAAGAAGAATATGAGTTGGTTGATGCCCGATAAGCGTCCTACGGATAATATGGAACTTGCTGTAGACCTGCCGCAGGAGGAAGAGTTTGCACTGGCAAATATGATGCCTTATACTTATTATAATTTCTGGTTCCTTCCTAAATATCAGCAGGAATATGCAGATAAATATCTGTTGTTTAATGATATCACGGAGAAAGAACTGAAAGTGTTTGAAGAGGTATTTGTCAAGTTGATTAAGATATCATTGTGGAATACACATGGAACGCAGTTCTTGAGTAAGAACCCGCCGCATACGGGGCGTGTGAAGGAACTTGTTAAGATGTTCCCCAATGCGAAGTTTGTTTATCTGATGCGTAATCCTTATACGGTATTTGAGAGTACCCGTAGTTTCTTCACGAATACGATTCAGCCGTTAAAGTTGCAAGACATCAGTAACGAGGAACTGGAAAATAATATCCTTTCTATTTATGCTAAGTTATACCATAAATATGAGGCGGATAAATCGTGCATCCCTGCCGGGAATCTGATTGAAGTTAAATTCGAAGATTTTGAGGCTGATGCTATGGGAATGACCGAAAAGATTTATCATGATTTGTCTATTCCCGGATTTGCAGAGGCACGCGGTGACATCGAGAAGTATGTAGGTGGAAAGAAAGGATATAAGAAGAATAAATATAAATATGATGATCGTACTGTGCAATTAGTACAGGATAACTGGAATTTTGCACTGGATCAGTGGAACTATGAACTTTAATTGAAAGGCTAATGAGATGATGCAGAAGAAAATTCGTATGTATGGTATGCTATCCGCTTTTTTATATTGCGGGATGGCATCTGCACAGCAGCAACAACAACAGCATACTGTGGAGATGATTCCATTCGGCAATATGGACCAGTGGGTAGACCGCCAGATTAAAGAGTCGGGTATTATCGGTGGCGCATTGAAGAATGTGTATGCTATCGGGCCGACTGCAACTATTCGTGAGAATAAGGCTTATAAGAATATGGGTGGATCACCGTGGGCGACTTCCAATGTGATGGCACGTGTGGCTGGTATTACTAAAACAAATACCTCTGTGTTTCCCGAAAAACGTGATGAAGGTTACTGCGCACGTATGGATACCCGTATGGAGAGTGTAAAGGTATTAGGAATCGTAGATATTACGGTGCTGGCTGCAGGTTCTATGTTTTTGGGTGAAGTACATGAGCCGATTAAGGGAACGAAGAATCCGCAGAAGATGTTGAATTCCGGTATTCCTTTCACGAAGAAACCGATCGCTGTTCAGTTTGACTATAAAGTTAAGATGTCTGATAGAGAGAAGCGTATCCGCGCTACAGGTTTCAGCCGTATTACGGATGTAGACGGTAAAGACTTTCCGGAAGTGAATTTATTCCTGCAGAAACGTTGGGAAGACAAGGATGGAAATATTTTTGCGAAGCGCATAGGTACAATGGTGGTACGTTATTATAATACAACTGATGACTGGCGTAACAATGTTACTTATTCAATCATGTACGGAGATATAACAGGTGATCCTGCCTATAAACCTCATATGATGCGTTTGCAAGTAGAAGAGCGTTATGCCATCAACAGTAAGGGAGAGAGTGTTCCCGTTAAAGAAGTGGCATGGGGAACGGAAGAAGATGTTCCTACTCATCTATTACTGCAATTTACTTCCAGTCATGGAGGTGCTTATATTGGTTCTCCTGGTAATTCACTTTGGGTTGATAATGTAAAGCTGGTATATTAATACCGTATGATGTAATAAAAGTGAACAATATCTGGCCTTTTGTCAATGCCTTTTATGTATTCTGTATAAACAATCCCGAGCTTCTCTAAGGACTTTTAGAGGAAAAGCTGTATTATTTTATATTTTCTAAAAAAAAACTTTGATATTATTAAAAATGTGTCTATTTTTGCAGCATATTTTGTATCGCGTAGATGCAAAAAAGGTTGAAAATGATGAGGTGTAAAAACTCTAACATAAGGAAGTGTCTAACTACTAAAACAATAGCACAATGTGCGGCGCTCTTTTTATTCTGTTTGATTCCTTTAAGGGGATTTTGTCAAACGGGGGAAAGTACTGTAAATGTTTTAGTAGAAATGGGATTTGAAAATGTGGGGTGGACGGAAGATGACAACGAACGTGTTTATGTCTTGCAGAATTCTGCATATCGTTTGCAGGGTGTCGGTATAAGCAAAGCGGTGGATGTTATTCAAAAGATAGGATTGCCGGAACAAAAAAAATGTCGGATAATCGTTTTAGATAATAATATACCTCAAATTTCTCTTTATTATCATCCTGTAAAGGGGGATACTGTGACTCAAGTCGAACGCAATGATTGGAAAGTTACCTATGAATTGGGTGAAGCGTGGCGGGAGGCACGGAAAATAAAGGTGAAAAATAGCTCTTTGTTTAAGGTGGATGTGTTGGTGTATCCTCAGTTAGCTTTCAGGAACTTGCTTCTTACGCAGATTTACCAGGTGTTGTTTGATCTTAGTCCGGCAGTGGAAGTGTCGTTGTGGAAAGGGATGAAGCTGACAGGGCAGTTAAAGATACCTGTTTATAATGATGGGTATGGAAGTTATGAGGATAAGATTCATCCGGGGCATTTGACGATATCCCAACGTTTTCGCTTGCCATACAATGTGTTTGGTAAAGTGACAGTGGGCTATTTTAATGCCGACCGGTATGGCGTGGATGCTGAATTCTTTCGTCCCTTTGCAGATGAAAGGTTTTCTGTCATGGCGCGGATGGGATGTACAGCTATTGGCTATTGGGACGGCTTTCGGTTTCATTATGATCCGAAAATGGGATTGACTTGGACGATAGGTGGAAGTTTTTATTGGCCACAGTATAACACATCGTTCAACTTGAAGGTTGAGCAATACTTGAAAGAGGACCGGGGAGTTAAGTTTGAAATGATTCGTCATTTCCGATATTGCTCCATTGGCTTTTATGCAATGAAAGCGAAATGGGCGAAGGCTAACGGGGGGTTCCGGTTTCAAGTGGCATTGCCGCCTTACAAGTATAAACGTTACAAAAAATGGCCAAGGATAAACACTTCTGCTAATATTGGACTTGTTTATAATGCTGGTAATGAACGGTATTATTATAAGGAATATAAAGCGGAAGCCAGTGACAACATAATGGAGAAAAATAGTTTTAACCCATATTTTATTAAGTCAGAATTGTTAAATTTTTAATTTATTATTGAGATGAAAAAGATTAAATTCTTAAACGGCATTGGTAGCATGTTTGCTTTTGCCGTAGTCGCTTTAGTAGGCTCTCTTCTTTTTACGTCGTGTGAAAAGGAAGATTTGAATGCGACATTTACAACAGAACCAGCAAAAGCTACCATTAATGTGAATGTAGTAGAATTTCCAAGTGGAGCAGCTGTGTCTGGTGTAACTATTAGTGCAGATAAAGGAGAGGTAAGTGGAATGGCAGTTACATTGAAAGCCGGTGCTGATGGTAGTATCGCTGCTCAGGATGTGGTGATTAGTGCTACTGCTCCTGCCGGTTATGAGGCTATCCAGTCTGTTACGGTTCATGTTAATGCTGTGAAAGCTGGTGGTGTGGCTACATACAATGCTACGCTGGTAGCTGTGAAGACTGCTACACCGGAAGAACCAGACCAAGTTGTGATTAAAGGTGTGAGAGAAGAAGGCCCTGCTCGCGTAAGCGAATTGCTTAATCCTACTCACAATCATGCAGGTAAGTCTTGGTGGGAAAATGCAAACGATTATATTTTGATTACTAAGGTAAGCTATAAACTGTATAACCAGCAGACAGCTGCAAAAGAAGGCGAAGTGAAAGATGTTGATGTTACAGATTTCATTGAAAGTTTGAAGTACAACTATACAAAAGATTCTGTGCTTGAAATGAAGATTTCTGCATGGAGCATTTATCGTGCTTGGTTTGAGGTTTACCCGGTTACCACTACTTATACAATTTCTTATAAGAACAGCGGAGAGAGCTTAGGCATAATCAAAGCTGATGCTTTGAATGGTACTGCTGCACAGTATGAAGAAATGGCTCATCCTAGCCATTCACACGCTTACCAGCATGGTCATGGACATGGTGCAAGTGAAAATGCCGGTGGTGGTATTGTTTTGCCCGATTAATAGAGTGTTGTAGGTACGTTTAAATAAGAACAATAAAAAATATATAAAAATGAAAGCTAAATTCTTAACCTTGTCCATCTTATTGGCTGGTTCTTGTGTATTGGCTAATGCGCAAGAAAAGAAAAATTATTATACGAAGAAGGCTTCAGACAACATCTTTGTGGGTGTTGGTATTGGAGGCATGTCTGTTCTGAATGGCGGCTTGAATACTCCGACCATGAACTTCAATCTCCAGATTGGTAAATACATTACTCCGACTTGGGGGGTACGTGGTGAAGTGAGCGGTTTGTGGCAGAGTCTTGACAATCAAGACAATTCCTACTTCGATAAAGGCACAAATAGTGAGTATCACAAATATTGTAAAAAGTTTGGTGAAATCAACTTGGATGCTATGCTGAACCTGACAACTCTGTTTGGTGGTTACAACCCCAATCGTGTAGTCGATTTCTATCTGTTTGCGGGTCCTACAATGAACCTTTCTTCTAAAGGCACAGAATTTACAGGCGGTATGGTAGGCGATGCTTATCAACTGGCTGCAAACGATGATGTCAAGGCTCGTTTCGGTGCTACTGCAGGTTTGGGCTTGGGCTTCAACTTGAATCAGAAGCTGGCTTTGAATGTAGAAGGTCGTTTTGGGGTGACTCCCTCTATCTTTGGCGATGCAAGCGACTGTCGTAAGGCTGAGGCCACTGCCCGCGTAAATGTAGGTTTGACTTATACATTTGGTGGTAAGAAATTTGCGAAAGTTTCTGATATTGACGAAGATGCCATCAATGCTGAAATCAACCGCTACAGAAGTGAATTGGCTCAAGCTCAGGCTGATTTGGCAAACTGCAAGAACTCATTGGCTAACATGAAACCGGAAGTTAAGGAAGTTATCAAGGAAATCCAGACAGCTGGTCCTCGTGCTATCTTCTTTAAAATCGGTAGTGCTCGTTTGGATGATTATGGTAAGGTCAATATTCAGTTGGCTGCTAAGATTCTGAAGGCTAATCCGGATAAGAAATACAAGGTTGCAGGTTACTGTGATAAGGCTACAGGTAGCGCAGCATACAACCAGAAACTTTCAGAAAAACGTGCTCAGGTTGTTTACGATGCCTTGATTGCTGAAGGTGTAGACAAAGATCAACTTGAATTCGTAGGATTTGGTGGTACTGAAAATATGTTCAGCAAGAACTATCTGAACCGCGTAGTGATTCTTGAATAATATACTCTGTTAAAAACAGAAATACTAAAGAAGGCGCCTGATTTTCCAGACGCCTTCTTTTTAATCTCTGATTGAATTTATCTGCAATGGTGAAATTTAAGTTGTGCTTTGTTGCTCTGCTTTGTTGTTTGGCTTTTCCTGTTTCTGCTCAACTTACGTATGGCACGACAGGATTGTTGCATGCACCTTCTGCTGAAATGCAGCGTGACAAGACGCTTATGATTGGCGGTAATTTTTTGAACAAAGAATTAACTCCTCCCACTTGGTATTATCATACGTACAATTATTTTCTGAATGTTACGATATTCCCCTGGATGGAGGTGGCCTACACCTGTACGCTTTTCAAGGCGGAAGCATTGGGCTTGGCTCCTTACGGATATTCTGGGTTTACCAATCAGGACAGGTATTTCTCGCTTCGATTGAGAGCGTTGAAGGAAGGGCAGTTCTGGAAATATATGCCTGCAGTGGTGTTTGGTACTTCCGACCCCTTTACTTCCACAAACAGTCAAATGGCTTCCACGGAAGGAAACGGTTATTACAGTCGTTTTTATGTTGCAGCGACAAAACATATTCCCTTGGGAAGGGAAGAAATAGGAGTGCATCTTTCTTATCTTTACAACAAGCGTAAGGAGTATAAGTTAAACGGAATGGCAGCGGGCATTACCTACAATCCCTCTTTTCATCCTCAATTACGACTGATTGTGGAATACGACTCAAAAGATTTTGCTTTTGGCGCCACTTATTGTTTGTTTAAGTACCTGCACTTTCAAGTGGAAATGCAGAAAATGCAATATTTCAGTGGTGGATTGACAGTTAATATTCATTTGAAATGATCAGTGTATAAAAAACGTGAAAGGGATGTTTGATGTTGTCAAACATCCCTTTTTCTGTATTGTGTAATCATTTAAAAATAATAGTATAAATAGGTGTTTTGTTTTTCCAGTAGGAGAATTTTTTTCCCAATAGGAGAAAAAAAATAGTAATTGCTGATAATAAAATGGGAGAAAAATAATCATTTATGTGCCAAGTTGTTTTTTTAAGCATTACTATATATAAGATTAACGGTAGATTTCAAATTTTAATCGTAATTTTGTAGCCCATTATGAGTAGAATATTAGCTATTGATTACGGTAAAAAGCGTACGGGAATAGCTGTCAGCGATACATTACAAATGATTGCTAACGGACTGACCACTGTGCCTACGCATGAGCTGCTGGCATTCATCCTTGATTATGTAGGAAAAGAACCGGTGGAACGTATTCTTGTAGGCTTGCCTAAACAGATGAATAATGAGGCTTCGGAAAACATGAAACGTATAGAACCTTTTGTCCGTTTGTTGAAGAAAAAGTTACCGGAAATGCCTGTTGAGTATGTTGACGAGCGCTTTACCTCAGTTTTGGCACATCGCACTATGCGGGAAGCCGGGCTGAAGAAGAAAGATCGCCAGAATAAGGCTTTGGTGGATGAGATCAGTGCAACTATTATTCTGCAAAGCTATTTGGAAAATAAACGTTTTATATTATAATAAAGGTATATATACTTATATATATTGATTTAGTAATTTGTAACTTAGAGAAAGAATGATTTTACCCATTTATGTATACGGTCAGCCCGTATTGAGAAAAGTGGCGGAAGATATTGCTCCCGACTATCCAAATTTGAAAGAGTTAATTGCGAATATGTTCGAAACGATGGATAATGCCGAAGGTGTAGGGCTTGCAGCACCGCAAGTAGGATTGCCTGTTCGTGTTGTAGTCGTTGATCTGGATGTATTATCAGAAGATTATCCTGAATATAAAGGTTTCCGGAAAGCATATATCAACCCCCATATCCTGGAAGTATCAGGTGAAGAAGTGTCTATGGAAGAAGGATGCCTGAGTCTTCCGGGTATTCATGAAGCTGTGAAGCGTGGTAATAAAATCCATGTAACGTATATGGATGAGGATATGGTAGAGCATGACGAAATTGTTGAGGGCTATCTGGCACGTGTGATGCAACATGAATTTGACCATTTAGAAGGAAAGATGTTTATTGATCATTTGTCTCCCTTGCGTAAGCAAATGATTAAGGGGAAACTGAATGCGATGCTGAAAGGAAAGGCTCATTGTACGTATAAAGTCAGGACTGTGAAATAAGCTAATCTTATAATAAGGTATAAAAGGCTCAAAAAATATAAAAAGTCTTCCGTTAATCCCGCCAAGTAAATGAAAAGCATTAAATTTGTTTCGTTTACAAGCATTTATAAGACAAGATGATAAAAAAGATACTGACGGCTTTCCTGTTGCTTCCTACGTTGCTGTGTGCGCAGATCAATACGGAGCGAGTGATGACAATCGCACGCAACGCGTTGTATTTTGAAGACTATGTGCTTTCTATCCAGTATTTTAACCAGGTAATTAACGCTAAGCCTTATTTATATGAGCCTTACTTCTTTCGCGGTTTGGCAAAAATCAATTTGGATGATTTTCAAGGTGCGGAAGCGGATTGCGATGCGGCTATCGATCGTAATCCTTTTGTAGTGGGTGCCTATCAGATACGTGGATTGGCCCGTATCCGGCAGAATAATTATAACGGTGCTATTGAAGATTATCAGACAGCTCTGAAATATGATCCGGAGAATCTTGTTCTGTGGCATAATCTTTCTCTTTGCCATATGCAGAAAGAGGATTATGATGCGGCCAAAGAAGATTTGGGGAAACTATTGAAGATAGCTCCCAAGTACACGCGTGCTTATCTGATGCGTGGCGAAGTGTCGTTGAAGCAAAAGGATACAATACAGGCTCTGAATGACTTTGAAACGGCAATCGATATGGACCGTTATGATCCCGATGGATGGAGCGCACGTGCTATTGTTCGTTTGCAACAGGGCAAGTATACAGATGCCGAAAGTGACTTGGATCAGGCCATTCATCTGAGTGCGAAGAATGCCGGTAATTATATCAATCGTGCATTGGCGCGTTTCCATCAGAATAATCTGAGAGGTGCCATGAGTGATTATGACCTGGCATTGGACATCGATCCCAATAACTTCCTGGGGCATTATAACCGTGGTTTGCTTCGTGCACAGGTAGGTGACGATAACCGGGCACTTGAAGACTTTGATTTTGTCCTGAAGGTGGAACCGGATAATATGATGGCAACTTTCAACCGTGGCTTGCTGCGTGCACAGACGGGTGATTATCGTGGTGCTATCAGTGACTATTCGAAGGTGATTGGCGAATATCCTAATTTTATGGCCGGATACTATCAGCGTGCCGAAGCCCGTAAGAAGATCGGTGACCGTAAGGGTGCCGAAGAGGATGAATTCAAAATCATGAAGATGCAGATAGACAAACGTAACGGGGTTACGACAAGTGATAAGGACGTTGCAGACAATAATCAGGATAACGAGGATACGAGCAAGACGCGTAAGAAATCCGATAAGAATATGGAGAATTACCGGAAAATCGTGATTGCTGATGACTCGGAAGAAGACCAGAAATATAAGAGCGACTACCGCGGTCGTGTTCAAGACCGGAACGTAGCCGTTAAGATGGAACCGATGTATGCATTGACATATTATGAGAAATCGAGTGAAGTGAAGCGCATTGTTCATTTCCATAAATATATTGAGGAGTTGAATCATGAGAAACTGTTCCCGAAACCATTGCGTATTACTAATATGGAAGCTCCGTTGACGGAAGAACAGGTGAAATTCCATTTTGCTCTGATCGATACCCATACTTCGGATATCGTATCCAATGATAGGGATGCAAAGAAACGTTTCCTGCGCGGACTTGATTTCTATCTGGTTCAGGACTTCGCCAGTTCTATAGATGACTTTACGCAGTCTATTTTGCTGGATGATAAATTCTTCCCGGCTTACTTCATGCGTTCGTTGGTGCGTTATAAGCAATTGGAATATAAGAAGGCGGAAGCCGGTCTGACCGAAGGTGTTCCCGGAGCTGCTGTTGATAGTAAGAATCAAGCGGAAGTAACTGCCTTGGATTATGATATTGTGAGAAAAGATTTGGATCATGTCATCCAATTGGCACCTGATTTTGTTTATGGGTATTATAATCGTGCCAATGTGCTGTCTCTGTTGAAAGATTACCGTGGAGCATTGGTAGATTATGACAAGGCAATCGAACTGAATAAAGACTTTGCCGAAGCTTATTTCAACCGTGGGCTGACTCATATCTTCCTGGGCAATAACAAGCAGGGTATTACAGACCTGAGTAAAGCAGGAGAATTGGGTATTGTTTCTGCTTACAATATTATTAAGCGGTTTACCAATACTCGTGAATAACATTTTTTTGCTAAAAAATAAAATATCAAAAAGAATTAGCTATTTTTGCGTTCTGAAAATTGAAATATACACAACATTATGATAAAGATTACATTTCCAGACGGCTCCGTACGCGAATATAATGATGGAGTAACGGGACTGCAAATTGCAGAAAGTATCAGCTCTCGCCTGGCACAGGAAGTGCTGGCATGTGGCGTGAACGGTGAGATTTATGATTTGGGGCGTCCTATCAACGAGGATGCTGAGTTTGTTCTCTATAAATGGGAAGACGAGCAAGGTAAGCATGCATTCTGGCATACCAGTGCTCACTTGCTGGCGGAAGCCTTACAGGAATTATATCCGGGCATTCAGTTCGGTATTGGTCCTGCCATTGAAAACGGTTTCTACTATGATGTGGATCCGGGTGAGGCCACTATTAAAGAATCTGACCTTCCGGCTATTGAGGCTAAAATGGCAGAACTGGTAGCAAAGAAAGAAGCTGTTGTGAGAGAAAGTATTTCAAAAGCGGATGCATTGACAAAATTCGGTGATCGTGGAGAAACTTATAAATGTGAATTGATCTCTGAATTGGAGGATGGTCACATTACTACTTATACGCAAGGTGCTTTTACGGATTTGTGCCGTGGCCCGCACTTGATGACTACTGCGCCGATTAAGGCTATCAAATTGATGTCGGTAGCCGGTGCTTACTGGCGTGGACATGAAGACCGCAAGATGATGACGCGTATTTACGGTATCACTTTCCCAAAGAAAAAGATGCTGGATGAATATCTGGTTGTTCTGGAAGAAGCCAAGAAACGTGACCATCGCAAGATCGGTAGGGAAATGGATTTGTTCATGTTCTCTGATACGGTAGGTAAAGGTTTGCCTATGTGGTTGCCGAAAGGTACTGCATTGCGTCTGCGTTTGCAAGAATTCCTGCGCCGTATTCAGGCACGTTACGATTATCAGGAGGTTATTACTCCGCCGATTGGTAACAAGCTGCTGTATATAACTTCCGGTCACTATGCTAAATATGGTAAGGATTCATTCCAGCCTATTCATACACCCGAAGAAGGAGAGGAGTACTTCCTGAAACCGATGAACTGTCCTCACCACTGTATGATTTATAAAAATTCTCCGCGTTCATATAAGGATCTGCCTTTGCGCTTGGCTGAATTCGGTACGGTTTGCCGTTATGAGCAAAGTGGTGAATTGCACGGATTGACACGTGTACGTAGCTTTACACAGGATGATGCACATATTTTCTGCCGTCCCGACCAGGTGAAAGATGAATTCCTGCGCGTGATGGACATTATTTCTATTGTGTTCCGTTCTATGGAATTTGCCAATGTGGAAGCTCAGATTTCCTTGCGTGACAAAGTGAACCGTGAGAAGTACATCGGTAGTGATGAAAACTGGGAAAGAGCTGAGCAGGCTATCATCGAGGCTTGTGAGGAAAAAGGCTTGACTGCCAGAATTGAATATGGTGAGGCTGCTTTCTATGGTCCGAAGTTGGACTTCATGGTAAAAGATGCTATCGGTCGCCGTTGGCAGTTGGGTACCATTCAGGTAGACTATAACTTGCCGGAACGTTTCCAATTGGAATATATGGGCTCTGATAACCAAAAGCATCGTCCGGTAATGATTCACCGCGCACCTTTCGGTTCAATGGAACGCTTTGTAGCAGTGTTGATTGAGCATACAGCCGGAAAATTCCCCTTGTGGCTGACTCCCGAACAAGTCGTTATCCTGCCTATAGCGGATAAGTTCAATGACTATGCCGAGCAGGTGAAAGCCGAGTTGAGAAAATACGATATCCGCGCTATTGTGGACGGTCGTAACGAAAAGATTGGCCGTAAAATTCGTGACAATGAAATGAAGCGCATTCCTTACCTGCTGATTGTAGGTGAAAAAGAAGCGGCTAACGGTGAAGTTTCGGTTCGCAGACAGGGCGAAGGCGATAAAGGAACCATGAAAATTGAAGAATTCGGAAAAAATATTGCCGAAGAAGTTTCTAATATGATAAATAAATGGT
>OLWB01002327.1_pt1 | contig 15556 bp, 12 predicted proteins | sample 1673331 | NCBI WGS metagenome assembly OLWB01 (sample SAMEA3178943, study PRJEB25190) | human gut metagenome | biome: human gut; feature: human-associated habitat; material: faeces | place: Austria | collected 2013
ATAAATTAGCATATTTAATCATAAACATATAACTGTTTAATTAAATATAAAAATGTCTTAAAATTGATTTTAGCGTGTTATAATTATAAAATTATATTATGGATTTGTAATCTAAATATATTTTAATAGAATAATACATTTTTAAAAATAGCCTATTCCCTACTTGTTTCTTTGTATGCTTTTTATTCATTATTTAAAAAATTCATCACTAAATCTATAATTACATCCTTTTCTTTTGGATTTGATTCTGCAATTAATAAAGTAAGAGCTGTTAATGTATTGTTGTCAATTACTTGATTTCCATTTTTATATAATATTCCATAAAAATTTAGAAAATATATAAATAAAGTTGCTGCAATTCTTTTATTTCCATCTACAAACACATGATTTTTTACAACCAAATATAAAAAATTTGCTCCTTTTTCTTCTACGCTTTTATAAATGTCTTCTCCGTGCAAAACTTTGATAAATATTTCCAATAATTGCTTCTAATCCTTTATCTCTTTCAACTGCAAAAAGCGAACTTTCTTCATTAAATCTTAATTTATTAATTATATTTAAACATTCTTTATATTCTATTTTTCTATTATCTATATTTCCATTTATTTTCTTTAAAGTTCTGTGATCATAGTCATCTAATAAATTTAATGCCTTTGAATATTCACCAATTACTTTTAAAATTTCTTTAGCATCTCCAGCTTCTAATCTTTCATCCATACGATTGGCTATGTCTATTAATTTTACAGTTTTTTCTAAGTAATCTAGTCTTTTCTGATTTATAGCATATCCTTTTAACATATAATCTTTTAAAATTTTAGTAGCCCATTTTCTAAATGTAATACCCTGTTGTGATTTAACTCTGTATCCAACAGAAATAATCATATCCAAATTATAATAATTAGTTGGTTTATCAGAAAATTCGGAATTTCCGAATTTAGTCATAGTTTCATTTTCAGTAAGTTCTTCTTCTTTATAGATATTCTTAATATGCTCATTGATTGTTGATTTAGCTTTTCCAAATAACTTTGACATTTGCTCCTGTGTCAGCCACACAGTTTCATCTTTCACATTTACCTCTAATTTTACTCCTTGGTTTTCAAATAAAATAATCTCATTTTTTTTCTTGTCCATAAGAACACATCCTTTATATTAAATTTAGCTCTTATAAAATTAATCGCTCCATATAAACTTCTCCTTTTCTTCATATTTGAACTATGGAGTTAATTATATAACAAGAACAAATATTTGTATATATTATTTCCAAATTTTCTAAAAAATTTTATATTTTTCTCGTAATTCTATATAAAAATTGTTTTTTCAACCATTTTTCTACAAAAAAAGAATCACCTTAAAATACAGTGATTCTTTTTTTGAAATTTATTTTAAACTATCAGTCCATTTTATTATTTTTTAATAATTTTATTAACCTCAATTTATCGCTCTATAAAAAATTTATTAACTGCACTTATATATATAATTAAATATGATATAGATATAAAAAATCCACCTAAAATTCTATATGCATTGGGCGACATAAATCTATTAAATAAAGAAAGTATAGCAATAGTAGGAACTAGAAATTCTACTGCATATGGAAGAGGGGTAGCTCAAAAATTTGCAAAGGAAATATCTGAACAAGGAATATGCGTGGTAAGTGGGCTAGCAGAAGGAATAGATACATTTGCACATGTTGGAGCAAAAGGTGAAATAGGGAAGACAATAGCTGTTATGGGAAATGGACTAAATAGAGTTTATCCGAGTCAAAATAAAAAGCTGTTTCTGGACATTTTAAATGAAGGAGGATGTATTATTTCCGAGTATGAACCAGATGAAGAAGAAAGACCAGAAAATTTTCCGGCTAGAAATAGAATAATAAGTGGAATTTCTATGGGAATATTAGTAATAGAAGCTAGACATAGAAGCGGAAGTTCAATAACAGCAAGGTATGCAAGAGAACAAAATAAAGCAGTATTTTGCATACCAAGGGATATAGACAAAGTCACAGGAAGGCTTACAAATGATTTGATAAAAGAAGGAGCAATACTAGTAACAAGTCCGAGTGAAATAGTTGATTATTATCCTAAAAAACATGTTATTACTGGAATATCAGAAGAATTTAGAGATGTATATAAATATATAGGAGAAGTGCCAATAACTGTTGATGAATTATGCAGATTGACTAATATGTCTGTTGCGGCAATAAATGAAAAATTAATGCTTATGGAACTTGATGGAATAATTAAGAATGTTATAGGAGGATATATTAGGGTTTTAGAAAATCAGCGCACAAAAAATTAAAATTCAGAAAAAAGAGTAATAATAAAAGTATGTCATGAATAATTAAGAATATTATGCAAAAAATAAATACTGAGGTGATGAAATGTTTAAACCAGAATGTATTTATTTAGAAAAGGAAGTGGAAAATTATAAATTAGGTAAGGAATTATTAAGAAAGTATGAAAATATACCAAAGATATTTATAGATAACCATAATAATATCGAAGGAATGCGAAAAAAAGAAAATAAAGAATTTTTAAATATGAAAAGAAACCTAATAATTGGAACAAGAAAAACGCATAAATTTGTAAAAAATAATAAGATTTCGGATTATTTAGTTCCATACACATCATCAGGATGTGTGGCAGCTTGTATGTATTGCTATCTTATGTGCAATTATAACAAATGTTCATACTTAAGATTATTTGTCAATAGAGAAGAAATGTTAGATAAAATTATAAAGGTTGCAAACAAAGCCGAAAGAGAGTTAACATTTGAAATAGGTAGCAATAGTGATTTGATTTTAGAAAATACAATAACTAATAATTTGGTTTGGACAATAGAAAATTTTAAAAATTCTAAAAAAGGGAAACTAACTTTTCCAACAAAGTTTGAAATGGTAAAACCTATTTTAAATTTAGACCACAAAGGAAAAGTTATTGTTAGAATGAGTGTTAATCCAGAAGAAATAATAGAAAAAGTGGAATTTGGTACATCAAGGCTAAAAAATAGAATAAATGCTATAAATATGTTAGCAGAAGCAGGATACAAAACAGGAATTCTTATTGCCCCAGTTATATTTGTGGAAAATTGGAAAAAGTTATATTTAGATTTAATAAAAAAATTAGAAGAACAATTAACGATTATTGCAAAGAAAAATGTATTTTTTGAAATAATATTTATGACATATAGTTTTGTGCATAGGAAAATAAATGAAGAAGCTTTTCCAAAAGCAATAAATTTATATAACCATGAGCAAATGACTGGCAGAGGAAGAGGAAAGTATTGGTATAAAGAAGTTTTAAGAAAAGATGGAGAAAGATTTTTTAGAGAAAATTTAGCAAAATATTTTAAAGAAAATAAAATCATGTATATAGTTTGAAAATGGTGATAGCATTTATAAGATGTTAAACGTTATGTTTATCTAAAACTATTAGGGTTGACAAAGTATTTAATATATTCTAAAATCAAAGCAAAAGGCAAAGTCATAAGCTAAATGCTATACAATTTATGATATAAGCAAACGTAACTTTGACCACTTAAAAGTTAAATGAAAAGAGGAAAAAATATGGATGAAAATATATTAAATACTTTAAAATCTATAAGAAGAGAAACAGAAGAACCAGAGGAAGAAATAGATTATAGCGGTTTTTTTCAAGAAGAAAATAAGAATGAAGAGAGTTTATTTCCAAAGAAATTATCAGATACTACATTAGAAAAAAGATATATAGGATTACTATTAAATGAGATTCAGGCAATTTCGGTATATTATTTTCCATATGACGAATGTTGTTTTATAGATGAAGATATGATGAATATTTATAAAAAAGTTTTGTTTACTGATGGTGAAAAGTTTGCACCAGCAAAGGCGAAGGAAAATTTTAATTTTGCAACAGAATCCACTGAACTTTATACTTTAAAAGAAAATATAAAAGATGAATTTTATGGGTCAAAATATAAATTAGGAGACACATATACAGAGCTTAGAAAATTATTTGTATTGAGAAAAAGCTATTTAGGAATTCCTGTAAAGGAAATCCAACCTAAAATTGTAGAGATTATAGATTATGATTTATACGGAAAAATGACAGTCGATGATGTGAAAGCGACAGTAGAACAAGTAACAGCTACTGAAAAATTTAAAAGAGCTGTACTAAATAAGGATTTAACGGGATTTTTAGTTAAAGGGGATAACGAACTTACAAATGGTTTAGAATTACCATTTCCGATTCTGACAAAAGTTTTTAAAGGAATAAGAAAAGGAGAAACGGCAGCATTTGCTATGCCATCTAACTCAGGTAAGAGTAGATTTACTATAAATTTGGCAGCATGTATAGCTTTAGTACACAAAAAGAAAGTGCTCATTATTTCTAATGAAATGTCAGAAGAAAAAATGAAACTTTGCTTAATTACAACAATAATTAATAATCCGAGAATTCAGAAAATGCATGGAATAAAAGTGAAAATTTCAGAAAATGAATTGTTAGAATTTAAATTTAGACCAGATGACAGAAGTAAAGTAGAAACAGACGAGAATGGTTATGTGTTAAAGCATGAAAATGAAAGGCAAGAAGATTTTGCAAAAAGGTTAATAGAAGTATCAACAGATTTTAAAAAAGTTGTAGAAATCACAAGCTGGTTTAATGAAGAGGCACCTAATTCAATTTATTTTATTGATATAACAGACCACACAAATGATGAGCTAAAAAAAGTAATAATGAATTATTACTATAAAGAGAAAATAGAATATATTTTCTATGATACATTAAAAACAGATATCGAAAATATTGGAAATGGAGAAGAACTTAAAAAAACGGCAACAATACTTTCAAATTTAGCACAAAACTTTGGAATGTATATAGCATCAAGTCTCCAACTAGTGGAGGGAACAACAGATCCAATTAATTTGAGTGTAAATGACATGGCTGTAAGTAGAACTGTAAAAGAAGTTTTAGATACATTGTGTTTGTTTAAACAGATTCATACAGAAAATTTGGGGAGATATCAATATTCACTAAGTGAGACTGACAAAGAGGTATTTGACATTGAAATACCAGAGGATCCAGATGTTAGATATTATTCTTGCGTTGTAGATAAAAATAGAGCAGGTGCTAAACCAAAATTATTATTTAAGTTGAACTTGGCATATAATAGTTGGGAAGAAGTAGGCTTTTTAAGACTTAAATAAATTTTACATAAATGTTGATTAAAATAACTTTTTGTAATATAATATATAATGTAAAAAAATATAAAAAGAGGGGTCAAACTATGACAAAAAAAATAGGGATAATTTTAGGAATAATATTAACTGTACTACTTATGTGTTCAACTATTAATTATGCAGTTAATGACACAACAGGAATTTATTTAGGGCTAAAAGGCAAAAGTACATCCAGAGAAACAGGAAAATATACATTTAATAATAAGGATGTTTTTAAGATTGTAAAATATAACAATACGAGTGGAACAGCAGAGGTAGGAGACAATACATCAATATATTGTATTAAGGGTGGACCAGGATTTGGTTCAGAATCATATCAGAATACAATAGTTAATTATACACAATATTTTGATGTTAAGGCTCCTAAGAATATAGAAGAACCATATAGAAGCGAGTTACCAACAGACATGAAAAGATATAATGAACTTGTATGGGTACTAGATCATATTTATATTCCAGCAAAAACAGGAGCTTCTTCAGAAGAAATTGCACTTGCAAATGAGTCTAAAGAAAATCTTCTTAATAATGCAGGTGTTGCAAAAGATAGCTTTTTAAGAAATCAAGTTCAATATGGAAAAGAAATAGAAGACATTTTAGAAAGTATTCAACAAATTGCAATATGGTATTTCACAAACCCAGATGGTCCTTATCATAATAATAGTGAAGAAACTGTTGAAATAGCAGTAAATGGAGTGAATTTATCTGATAAATATCATTTGGATTTAGTAGATAATGAAATAGATCAAGTTTATAGTTACTTAGTTAAAGGAGCTATCGAAGCAGTAAAGAATGGATATACTTATGAAAATTCTGGAATAGGTACATCACCAATTAATTTTATAAAAGATTCTGCAACAGTAAATATTAGTGGCTCAGATTATATAGTAGGACCATATAAAATAGAAGAAAAGACTTCAGCAGAATATAACTTATCTGCTACAATCACAAATGGAACTAATAATATAGAAAATGCAAAAATATTAAATGCAAATAAAGAAGAAGTTTTAGGAAATACACTTGCTGATAAAATAAAACAAACAGTAGGAAAAAACTTTTATATTTCAATTCCAATGTCTTCAAACATAACTCAAGTGAAATTATCAATTGGAGCAGAAAGCTATACTACAAGCCAAACAATGTGGACAACAGGACAAGCAAGTTTGACAAATAATCAACCAGTAGTTATTGTTTCAAGAGAAAAACAAAAATATGAAGATGAAAGTATTGTAAAAATAAAAAATCCAGAGTTTGATTTAGCACTTAGAAAATTTATTACTCAAATTAATGGAAAAAATGTAGAGACGAGAGAGCCGGCAGTATCACAAGAAGATTTAAAAGCATTGGCAACAGGAAATGCAAAATTTGACAACGGAACAACAGTTACAAAAAATCATAAGAAAACACCATTGATTGTAGAGAAAAATGATATAGTAACATATACGATAAGAGTATATAATGAAGGCGATATAGATGGATATGCAAAAGAAATAGTAGATTATTTACCATCAGGATTAGAACTAGTTGACCAAAGCCAAAGTACAATAAATAAAAAATATGGTTGGATAGTTAAAGATAAAAATGATGTAAGAACAGCAGTTTCTACAACATATATAAAAGATGAATTAATTTCTAAATTTGAAAAGGATCCAACAGATGGAAAATACAAATTAGACTATGTAGATGTTCAAATCGAATGTAAAGTCATAAAATCACCTAGTGAACATGACGTATCATTGAAAAATGTTGCAGAAATTACAAATGCAGTAGACTCAAATGGTAATAGTAAAGATAGAGATTCACAAACAAATAATTTAACAGAGGAACAAACAAATAATTATTTGCCAGGTACTTCAGAAGAAGGAAAAGGATATCAAGATGATGATGACTATGAAGAGTTAAAGATGCTTGGAAAATATTTTGATTTGTCTTTAAGAAAATTTATAACAGGAATAAATGACAAAAAGATAACTAATAGAGAACCAAAAGTAGATGTTAGTACACTATTAAATGGTGAAACAACAGCAATATACAATCATACAAAAAATCCTGTAAGTGTGGAAAAAGGAGATATAGTAACATATACAATAAGAGTATATAATGAAGGTTCAAAAGATGGTTATGCAAACGAGATAACAGATTATTTACCAGAAGAACTAGAATTCTTACCAGATCATGAAATAAACAAAGAATATGAATGGAGAGTATCTGGTGACGGAAGAATTGTTACAACAGATTATTTATCAAAAGCAAAAGAAACTTCAGCAAGACAAAACTTATTAAAAGCTTTTGATGGAACAGCATTAGATTACAAAGATGTAAAAATAGCATGTAAAATAAAAGATACTGCAGAAGTTGGTAAAAAACTAACAAATTTAGCAGAGATAACAGAATCAAAAGATTCAGATGGAAATGATGTAGTAGACAGAGATTCTGAAACAGATAATGTAAAATTACCAACAGATGAAGATTTACCAAATTATAAAGATGATGAATCAGACCAAGACTATGTACCTGGTCAAGAAGATGATGATGACTTCGAAAAGGTAAAAGTAGTATATTTCGATTTAGCATTAAGAAAATTTATTACAGCAGTAGATGATACAGAAATAACAAACAGAATACCTCAATTAAGTATTGGTGAAGATGGAAATATTCATTATGATCATACTAAAGATCCAGTAGAAGTAGAAAATGGAAATATAGTAACATATACATTAAGAATATTTAATGAAGGTATGATGGCCGGTTATGCAAGCAAAGTAAAAGATGATGTACCAGATGGATTAGTATTTATTCCAGAAAATGAAACAAATAAAACATATAGATGGAAAATGTTTGATAAAGACGGAAACAAAACTGATGATCCTACAAAAGCTGAATATATAAGAACAGATTATTTGGCAAAGGAAAATGAGAAAGAGGCAGGAGAAAACTTACTTAAAGCATACAACAAAGAAACAATGAAGGAGCCAGATTATAGGGATGTAAAGGTTATATTTAAAGTTTCAGAACCAAATACATCTGATAGAATAATAATAAACAAAGCAGAAATAAGTAAAGATACAGATAAGGATGGAGAAGATGTAACAGACATTGACTCAGTGCCAGATATATGGAATGAAGGCGAAGATGATCAGGACATAGAAAAAATATATGTAAAATACTTTGATTTAGCACTTAGAAAATGGGTAAGTCAAGTTATAGTAATTGAAGATGGAGTAGAAAAAGTCAAGGATACAGGACATTATGCAGAACAAGATCCAGAACCAGTAGTAAAAGTTGATTTGAATCAAAAAAGAATAGACAATACAATAATTAAATTTAAATATTTAATAAGAGTTACAAATGAAGGAGAAATAGCAGGATATGTAAAAGAAATATCTGACTATATTCCAGAAGGATTAATGTTCAATCCAGCAGATAATCCTCTTTGGAAAGAAGCGAATGGAAAAATAACCACCGATCAATTAAAAGATACTTTATTAGAACCAGGAGAATCAGCAACAGTAGAAGTAATATTAACTTGGATAAATGATGAAAATAACATGGGATTTGTAATGGAAAACGTAGCAGAAATAAGTAAAGATCATAATGACCATGGAAGTGCAGACATCGACTCAACACCAAATAATAAAAAAGATGGAGAAGATGATATTGATGATGCACCAGTAATACTAACAATGGTAACAGGTAAAGCACCAACATATATTGCATTATCAACTGGAATAATTGCATTAATTGGTGGAGGAATATTTTTAATAAAAAAATATGTAATTTAAGTTAAAACTTAAATAAAAAAGCAATTGGGTTTATGAAATAAAATTCATAAAAGCTAATTGCTTTTTTCTAAAAAATAAACTATTACTGAATATTAAGAAGTACTACAAAATGTTTGACTAACCTATATAATTGAAAAACGAAATTATTTAAAGATATTTACTTTAAAAAAAGCGTATGCTATAATTCAAATTAGATATAATAATATAAATAATGCTTAAAATAATTGAAAGGCGGAACAAGAGAAAATGAATCAAATTTTATCAATGCAACCAGACAATAATAATTATGGAAATAATAAAGTTAAAAATAAAAAGCCTAAAAAAGAAAAAATAAGTAATTATGGAACCCAACCAGCCAATAAGGCAGATATTGTAAAAGTAGCGAGGACTTTTGCAATATTATTAATAATATTTAGTTTAGCCATAATAGGAAATTCAACATATGCAATAATAAATAGTAAGCCAAAAGAGGAAGACAATATAAATGTTGTTGCGGAAAAAATAGGAATAGAGGCTACAATAAAAGTTGCAGGAGAAAAACCAATAAAGCAACTTGTATATTATTGGGGGCAAGAAGATAAGACTATTATAGATGGAAATGGAACAGTAAATTTGGAAGCGACAGTAACAATTCCAGACGGTAATAATGTTTTAAATTTTTATGTTATAGATTATTATGGAAATAAAAAAGAATATTATAAGCAATATATAAATAATAGAACAGATAAAAATAAACCAACAATAGAATTGAGCATAAGTGGAAATTCAATTAATATAATTGCGAAAGATGATAAAGAAATCTCATATATGCTATATCATTGGAATGATGAAGAGGAAAAAAGAATAGACATAGAAAAAACAGCAGAAGACAAAACAACAATAGAAGCAAAAGTCGATGTGAAAAAAGGTCAAAATACTCTAACTATAATAGCCGTAGATGCAGACGGAAATAAAGAAACAAAAGTACAAACATTTAAAGGAGCAAATAAACCATCATTTGATGTTTCGGTAGACGGAACAAATTTAATAATAAATGCAAAAGATGATGAAGGAATAGCAAAAATTGCAATAACGGTAGATGGTGTAACAACAGATACAGGAGATACACCAATAAACCAAAAAGAAATTACGGCAACACAAACCTTAGAACCAGGAACACATACAATCACAATAACAGTAACAAACCTTAGTGGTCTTGTAGAAGAACAGTCATATACAGCAGAATTACAGTAGGAAGCACAAGAAAAAGAGAGGTGGAAAATGAAGAAAATTTATGTCTTTGATGAAGAAAAAGAATTAACATCTGTTCTAGAAGATGTTATGAAAAAAGAAAATAGCATAAAAGTAAAACGATTTTCAACAGATAAAATATTTGAAGCATTAATAGATATTCCAGATATTATCATAATAAATGAAGATAATATAAACATAGATATAAGTGAAGCATTTCAAAAAATTAAAGCAAATGATGAAATTGCAATTGCACCTACAATAGTAATATCATCAAATAATGAAGAAGAACATGTAATTCAATTATTAAAGAATGATGTAGAATTATATTTACAGACACCAGTAAATCCACAGATTTTATATTATAGTATTATAAATTTTATAAAAATTTTAAATAGAACTAGAACAGTAAGCCCTCTTACAGGGTTACCTGGAAATGTTCAAATTCAAGCAGAAATGCAAAAAAGGCTTTTAGAGGAAGAAAAGTATGCGATGATGTATATAGACCTTGATAATTTCAAGGCATATAATGATACATATGGCTTTTCAAATGGAGACGAAGTTATAAAGCTTACTGCAAAAATCATTGTAAAACATGTTCTAAAACAAAGTGAAAAAAATAATTTTGTGGGACATGTTGGTGGAGATGATTTTATAGCAATAGTAGAAGGAGACGACTATGAATCCATAAGCCAGAGTATTATTGCTGAATTTGATGAATCAATAGAAAAATATTTTACTAAGGAAGATCTGGCAAGAGGTTTTCTAGAAGTTGAGAATAGAAAAGGTGTAATGGAACAATTTCCGCTTACATCAATAAGCATAGGAGTTGTAGAAGTTACAAAAGAACGATTTAAAAATACCTTAGAAATAGGAGAAGCGGGTGCAGAAGTAAAGCATATGGCAAAAACAATTTTTGGGAGCAGTTATGTAATAGACAGAAGAAAAAATCGCTCAATTTCATTTAATAAAGCAAAAGCTGGATTTAAAATAGATAAATAAAGAATATGTGAATAAAATGTGCAAAACTTTTTTAGAAAAATTAAAAAAATTTTAAAAAAGCTCTTGCATTTTTTTTTATGGTGTATTACAATGTAAGTGAAGTGGAGAAAAGTGGCACAAAGTGGTGCAAAGTGAAAAGGAAGTGAAGAAAGATTGCTAATAGGTGAATTTGAGCATTCATTAGATGCAAAAGGAAGACTAATAATGCCAGCCAAGATTCGAGAAGATATAGGAGATAAATTCATAATAACAAAAGGACTAGACGGATGCTTATTTGGTTTTTCACTTAATGAATGGAGCAATTTTGAAGAAAAATTAAAAACACTACCACTTACTAATAAAAATGCCAGAGACTTCGTAAGATTTTTCTTATCTGGAGCAGTAGAATGCGAAGTGGATAAGCAAGGAAGATTTTTAATTTCTAGTAACTTAAGAGAATATGCGACTCTTGAAAAAGAAGCAGTAATAACAGGTGTAGGAACTAGAATTGAAATATGGGACAAGGATAAATGGAAAGCATATAACAGTGAAGAAAATCTGTCAGCTGACCAAATTGCTGAAAATATGGCAAACCTTGGAATGTTAGGTATATAACTTGAAAAAGTTTATATAAATTTCACAAAAGAAAAAGCAAACAAAAGATGAAAATTAAATACACAAAAGAATAACAAAAAACAAAAGATAAAGTCCTAAATCGGATGTTACAAATGAAAAGGTAGGATATTTTACAAAAGAGTAAAATATACCAAAGATAAAATCAGCAAAATAGTAATCAGAACAAAAGATAACGTACGAAAGACAAGACAGTTGGCATATGCCAACTGCTTAGTTATAATATTTAATAAAGTTTAGCTTATAACAAGGAAAACGAAGTTTTCCTATTTTAGCAGTTAAGCATAAAGGAGAGCCAGTTGGAATTCAAACATGTACCGGTATTATTAAATGAAACAATAGAAGGATTAAACATAAAACCAGAGGGTATTTATGTAGATGGAACAATTGGTGGAGCAGGACATAGCAAAAGAATATTAGAAAAGTTATCAAGCAAAGGTTTCTTAATAGGAATAGATAGAGATGAAGAGGCTTTAAAAGCGGCAAAAGAAAATTTAAAAGAATATAATAATTTTAGATTAGTTCATGGGAATCATGATGAAATAAAAGAAATATTAGAAGATTTAGGAATAGAAAAAGTTGATGGGATTTTACTAGACTTAGGTGTATCATCATATCAATTAGATGAGAAAAAAAGAGGCTTTAGTTATTTAGGCGAAGATAAATTAGATATGAGAATGGACCAATCGCAAAAATTATCTGCATATGAAGTTGTTAATAATTATAAAGAAGAAGATTTAGCAAATATAATTTTTGAATATGGAGAAGAAAGATTTGCAAAAAAGATTGCAAAAAGTATATGCATAGCAAGAGAAAACAAAAAAATAGAAACAACTAAGAATTTAGTAGATATTATACAAAAGTGTGTACCCAATAGCAAAGATGGTCATCCAGCAAAAAGAACATTTCAGGCAATAAGAATAGAAGTTAACAATGAATTAAAGCCTTTATTTGATACAGTTATAAATTCAAGTAAATGCTTAAATGAAGGTGGAAGACTATGCATCATAACATTTCATTCTTTGGAAGATAGAGCAGTAAAAGATGCATATACTGAACTTCAGGGAAAGTGTACATGCCCAAGTGACCTACCATATTGTATATGTGGTGCAATAAAATATGGTAATATAATAAATAAAAAGCCAATAGAAGCAAAAGCAGAAGAAATAAAAGTAAATCCAAGATCTAAAAGTGCAAAACTTAGAATATTTGAACGAAGAGAAACGAGGTGATAACTTATGATTAATTATTATGAATATGAAACTAGTCCAAGAAAAATTGAACCAGAATACAAGTCTCAAAAAAGTAAGAGAAAAACTGTGACCAAGAAGAAAGTTAATACAAAAACTGATGGGGAAGCTAGAAAAACAGCAAAATATATGATAGAAATAGGACTAGTATTTGCAGTATTATTAGTTATAAGTTATAGATATGCATTAATAGATATTGCCTTTAATGAGAAAGAGGAATTAAAAGCAACTTTAGCAGGAATACAAAAAGAAAATGCCCAGTTAGAGTTAAATATAGAAAAAGCAACAAATATTAATACAATAGAGCAACAAGCAAAAGAAAAGCTTGGAATGAAGAAATTGGATAACAATCAAAAAGTATATGTTAGTTTGCCAAAGGAAGACTATGTAGAATCAAGTACTGAAAAAGTGAATAAAGAAGAAGAAACTTGGTGGGAAGCATTGATTAATGATTTATTTCATAAATAAAGAACCGGAAATATTATATTTTCAGTTCTTTTTTATTTATATTTTTATATAAATAGAAAAAGAGGTGAAAATATGATTGGGAAAAAAAGTACAAAAAAACGAATGAGAAATACAATATTTTTAACTTTGCTTTTGTTCACTGGCCTCGTAGCAAGAATAGGATATATACAATTGGTAGAAGGCGAAGTATTGAAATCAAAAGCATATGCTCAACAAACATCTGACAGAAGTGTAAATGCGAGAAGAGGGACCATATATGACAGAACAAAGGAAACTGTTTTAGCAATAAGTAGTACGGTGGAGACTGTTACAGTAAATCCAGGAAGCATTGAACAAGATGCAAAAGAAAAGGTTGCGAAAAAGCTTTCAGAGTTATTTGAATTAGACTATGAAAAAACTCTGAAAAAAGTCAAAAAAAGATCGTCAATAGAAACTATTGCTAAAAAAGTAGATAAAGCTAAAACCGATAACCTTAGAGTATGGCTTAAAGAAAATAATATAACAAAAGGAGTTAACATAGATGAGGATACAAAAAGGTATTATCCGCTAAATAATTTAGCATCACAAATTATAGGTTTTTGTGGTAGTGATAATCAAGGATTAAACGGAATAGAAGCTAAGTATGAAGAAAATTTAAAGGGTAAGCCAGGAGCAATTAGTAGAATTACGGATGCATCAGGTCATACAATAAAAGACACATCAGAAGAATATATAGAGCCAAAAGATGGAGATGATTTAGTGCTTACGATAGATGCAACAATCCAGGGAATAGCAGAAAAATATTTAAAAGAAGCTTGTATTGACAATGTGTGCACAGATGGTGGAAATATAACTATAATGAATCCTAAAACGGGAGATATATTAGCACTAGCTGGTTATCCAGATTATAATCTGAATGAACCGTTTGCGGTAGATGAAAGCCTTCCTAAAGAAGAGCAAAGTATGAAAATGCAAAGTTTATGGAGAAATAAAGCCATTTCAGATACATACGAACCAGGGTCTACTTTTAAATTAGTTACCACTTCGGCAGCCCTTGAAGAAGGAATAACAGATACTGATAGAAAAGGCGAATTTACGTGCATTGGTTATATTGATATTGTAGGAACGAAAATTAAATGTTGGAGATATTATAGACCACATGGACCAGAAAGTCTAAGAGAAGCTCTAATGAATTCCTGCAACCCAGTATTTATAGGACTGGGGCAGAAACTTGGTGTGAAGAAATATTATGAATATTTAAATAAATTCGGATTTTTTAAAATTACAGGTATTGATATTCCAGGAGAAGCTGGGTCGATTTTTCTGAAAGAAGAAAAAGTAGGACCAGTAGAATTAGGAACAATATCTTTTGGACAGAGATTTGAAGTAACTCCAATACAAATGGCAACAATGCTTTCGACAATTGCTAATGGCGGGATTTATACAAAGCCAAGACTGGTAAAACAGATAATAAGCAATTCTGAGACAGGAGAAGACGGCAAAAAAAAGGTAACTAATATGGAAATAAAAAAAGGAGAAAGAGTAATATCAGAAAGTACAGCTAAAAAAGTATTAGATATGATGAAATCAGTAGTACAAGAAGGAACAGGAAAAAATGCAAAAGTAGAAGGATATTCAATAGGGGGAAAAACAGGAACCTCTGAAGACGGTGTAAATACAGGTAAGTATGTAACATCTTTTATAGGAACAGCACCAATAGAGAATCCAGAAGTAGTAGTTCTTATAACGTTATATAATCCTACTGGAGAAGGCGGACACCAAGGAGGTGGAGTTGCAGCACCAGTTGCAGGTCAAGTATTTAGCGAAATATTACCGTATTTAGAAGTGAAAAAAGAAGAAAAATAAATATGTAAACAATAAAAAATAGATATATTTAGTGATTCAATATGATATATATCTAATATTAATAGATTGAGAACTCCTTTTTTAGTTTTTTTGCTTAAAAACATTATATCAAAGGATTCTCAATTTTTCTATTCCGATACCATTTTACACTA